>Ga0153945_1000326_pt1 | contig 14526 bp, 15 predicted proteins | sample TSNJ029MetaG_FD_104720 | JGI IMG/M metagenome (GOLD analysis project Ga0153945, IMG submission 104720) | Attine ant fungus gardens microbial communities from New Jersey, USA - TSNJ029 MetaG | ecosystem: Host-associated > Fungi > Mycelium > Unclassified | place: USA: New Jersey, Wharton State...
TACCATGCGGCTCCTGCGGCAGTTTGAAACCGAACACGCCTTTGTGATAATCCGATTGCAGTACAGGCGCATAGCTTTCCTTTAGGCTACCGTCCACGAAAGGGCATATCACAAAGGCGTGTTCGGTTTCAAACTGCCGCAGGAGCCGCATGGTATGCTGCATTTCATATGGCTTTACACCGCAGCACAAAAGGAGAATATCGGCTGTTTCGACAAGCCGTGCGTTCTCTGTGTAATCCCTGCCTATGTCGTGGATGATAAAATTATATGGGCTTACAGGCTCACCGTTAAGGTACTCCACTCCGTCAATGGTAAAGCCGCTTTCTGTCCGCTCCATCTCGTAAGCTCTCGACAGCAAGCCAAGGCAGCCGCTTTGATTGGACTCGATATAACAGGCTTTGCCGCCGACGCTGTTAAGCCATACGGCCAGCCCCACGGCTGCGGTGGTAGCGCCCATCCTTGATTGGGAGGACAGGACGGCGACGCGGATATTTTCACAGTCGAATTGATAGCTTTCCTTGCCGCTTTTAGGCTTCGCCCTTTCTTTCGGGTTGTACCGGGTCATGCCCTTATCGCTCAGACATTCCCTGATTTCCGTCTGAATAGCGCCTATCTCAATGCCTGTTACAATGTTTCCCACGCCGATATTCAGCAGGGCGGCAAACAAGGGGTCGGACTGCTCCAGCCCCTCGTATATGACCGTTATCCGGGCGCTGTACATCGTCAGAAATTCCTCAATGGCCTCGGCAAATTCGGTATCGCTGTCACCAAAGGCCGGCCGGTCGAGTATCAGTTCGTTGCAGTGGGAGAAGTTACGCATATCGTAGATGATGAATTGCTTTAAGACGAAATTGCCCACCATTTTCTTGATCGTCACCGTATCATCGTCATACAAGCCGGTAAAATCAAGCAGATTGGTGTGCTGGTTTGAAGATAAGTATAAAATCATATTCGTGTCCTCCGTTAAATTAGCTTCTCATAATCCTATTATCCAAAATGGGCCGCCCGCACCGGCGCCGTCACGGGCCTCGTCTAAGATGATGGATAAATCCCACTCCTGACCGCTGCGGTTATAGCTGGCGGGATCGGCTACTAAAATTTTGCCCTCCGAGGTCACGCCCCGGAGGACTATAAAATGACCGCTTGACGTAAAATGCCCCTTTGCCATGATGGCGACCACCAGCTTGCCGGATGATAGGGCGTCCACGATTTTCTGACCGTCGCTTTTTCCCGCGCCTGTGACTGTCAGCCCGTAAGCCTTGGCGCTTTCGGGTATCAGCGAATGGTACGAGCCGTTCCCCTCACACCTATGCCCATGGGCTACCGACCACTCCGACAGTTCCACCGGGTCATGGGCCTCGCCGGTAAAGGTGGATATGACAATCGCCATGGAAGTGGGGCCGCACCCGGCCTCTCCGATGGTGCTTGACGTTCCGTACATGATATTCGCCCAGCGTTCGTCAAGCTGGTTGTAATAAGCAACTTCCATGGAGCCGTCCGTAAAGACTATGCCCTCATAGCTCTGTCCGCTGCCTACAATATAATCATTGTCGTGAATGCCGATTGTCTGATTGTAGCCGTAGTCCTTTTGAAGCTGATCCACGGCTGCGATTTCATCACCGATAAGCCACTGTGCCAGCATGGAAAAGGGGCTTGTGATGATGTACAAAATCAAGGCGACCAACAAAAGGAATCCGATAACCGGCGCAAGTATCATAATGAGCGTCCTGCGCCGGGTTTCCTTGTCGGTCGCCGCTTTGATGGCCGCCTGTGCTAACAGCTTGGCGGTCAATGGGTCTACTGCCAAAACAACACCTCCTATGTTTGGATTTTTAGGGTATATAAAAAATGCCCTGAACACTTTTGGTTCAAGGCATGGATTTTTACTTGGGGGCATGGTATAATTTTCATGTAGTGATACGATATTGGTGCGATAAGGCAAACTAAATGTTATGGCTTATAATCTGAAATTAGCTAAGTGGTACATCTTTTCATTAAGGGGTAATTGAACATATGCCAGAGAAGAAAAAACAACATTACATTCCGAAGATGTATATGAAGCTTTTTGCTAACGATAATGGAGCCGTAAACATTTTTAATATTAAGTCTGAAAAAAAAATACCAGATGTTCCGTATGCCGATCAGTGCTATAAAGATTATTATTATGGTCACGATTTAATATGGGAAAACAAATTAGGAATTATGGAAAAAGAATGGGATAACATTTTCCTAAAATTGTCTAAAGATAATGCATATTCACTTGATTCAAATGACATTAGCCTTATTAGGCAGTTTGCCCTATATCAAAGACATAGAACAGTTGGGAATAATGAATATCTAAAGGAGCAACTAACAATATTTCATTGGGAATGTTTGAGAATGAAATTACAACATGATAAAGTTAAATTTACCGACCAAGGGCTGGAAAAGTTTATAAGAGCTAAAATGGAAGATGAAAAGATTCCGCAAGATACTTTGGATATTGCTCAATCTGCTGAACGCAATTGCCTGATTAATGACTTAAGTTTTTTATTAATTAACTATAAGACAAGAACGGAACTAATCATTAGCGATAATCCAATAATTCTTATTAATAAGTTTGATAAACATAATGTTGGATATATAAGCATGGGCTTAGTTATTCTCTTTCCAATTACCCCACATAAATTAATAGTATTTTATGATTCAAAAATGTATCCCAAAAATAAAATGATACGAGAAGTTGTTTGTGCGAATGATGGAGAAGTTAAAAGTTTAAATGTGTTACAGTTTATAAATGCAGAAAAAATCTTGATTTATAAAGATGAATTTACAATTGATCAATTAGTGAAGAATAGTAATGAAAATATAAAAAATCGAAATATAGTAAGGCAGCAAGATAAAGTATTTTCTTTAGGAACTTCAGAAAATAAGATGATTGGTTTATCATCAACGATAACTATGTACGATTTCAATCTATCATTCTGTTCGCTTCCTAAATTTGTGAAAAAAATTCCGGAACAATGTAGAGAAGCAGCTCCGCGTAAATATGACCCATCATGGGGAGACAAGTTTAAAATGAAAGAAGAAATTTTTCCTGTACTCGTTAGGGATGGAATTTATGATTGTGAATTAAGTTTAAATGAACTGAAAAGAGGGCTTGAAGAAATGACTGGCTTTGCAAATTATTACTGGAAGCTATAACTTGTTCTTATTATCCATATAATCATCATTCGCCATAGTTTCCAAACACGAAGAAATACAGGTGTTTTTTCCTAACCTAAAATCCAAAAAACAGGGCGGCGATTGCCGCCCTGTTGCCGTTCCGAACATCATCTGCCCCCGGCCTTGCCCATATACTCCATCTTGTAGTACGGTATCTCAAAATTGATATGAAGCCGTTTCGCGCCTACCATAAACAGGGCGTGGCCGCGCTTTTTGGCAAGCAATAACTCCTGCTCGGCCTCCGTCAAGTCATACAGGTTGGTCGTTTCTTTGAGGTTCGGGTCGTCCGTACCCATCAGCAGCTTGTAGCAGGGTATATCCAAAAGCGCCTGCCCGTACTGCTTGATGGCGGGATCATTGTTATTTCTTATATTCCAGACACCATTTTACGCAGTAGGAAATTGTAGCAATATCAAGCAGTACGGTTAATAAGGCTATTGAGGTTGAATAGATGCTTATATCCATGCCTGTTGACAGTGAAAAGAATTTTACACCGCCAATTACTACGATTGAAATTATCAAACCTCCTACAAGCACCATATATGCAATTTTCGTGGATTCTGCAACGATGGCTTTTTCTCGCTCATCAGAGTATGCCATTTCAGAGTTATCTTTTTTCCCCCAACGATATTTTTTTGCAAAGATATAATGGATGATGGGATACGCTATAAAATAGGCAATAAGCAGATAAGGAAAGATTGTGATGTTTCCTTGAAATCCCATTTCTATTTGTGTAATCTCTGAAAAGGGAAACAAGAAAGCAAGTCCAATCAGAGTAAATAGCAACGCATTCCCCACACATTGAAATACAATTTTTTTCATTTTACATTCTCCCTAATAAAAATGGTTTCTATTGGCGCTTCCAGCACTTCAGATATTCGCATAGCAAGAAGTAGCGAAGGTACATAACTGCCCTTCTCTAAAGAAATAATCGTCTGTCTTGTGACGCCAACGAGTTCCGCAAGCTTACCTTGCGATATGTCTTTTTGAGTACGCAACTCTTTTACAATATTTGTTAGCGTTTCCATGATAACCTCCTCTCACCAATAGTATAGTTGGTTTTACATGTAAAGTCAACTATACATAGCGAATTTTCAAAAATTATTTGGTATGATAGTATGCTTTCGTTTCCAAACACGCAAAAATACAGGTATTTTCCTCTAATCCTTAATCCCAAAAACAGGGCGGCAAGCGCCGCCCTGTTGCCGTTCCGAACATCATCTGCCCCCGGCCTTGCCCATGTACTCCATCTTGTAGTCCGGTATCTCAAAATTGATGTGAAGCCGTTTCGCGCCCACCATAAACAAGGCGTGGCCGCGCTTTTTGGCAAGTAATAACTCCTGTTCGGCTTCCGTCAAGTCATACAGGTTCGCCGTTTCTTTGAGGTTCGGGCCGTCCGTACCCATCAGCAGCTTATAACAGGGTATATCCAAAAGGGCCTGCCCGTACTGTTTGATGGCGGGATCGAGGAAGTCAATCACGCTATGGGAAATAATCGCCAGCGTGCCCTCGTATTTCCTCGCCCTTTTCATCACGTTTCTAAGGTAAACAAGGGATTGGGGAACCTTTTGGTCTATCATCAGATAGCACTCGTCGCAGATCAGCAGTACGCGCTCCGTCCTGTCACGGCTCATCTGCTCCCAGCAGTAGGTCAGCACATTGAAATACTGCGTCCGCTTAATGCTGTCGGAGGTTTCCTGCAAGGCGTTGGTGTCCAGGCATATAAACTGCGAGTCGCTGGTGATGGTGCTGTGTCCGTTCCATATAAAGCTGTCCGAACCCTTGGCTATATCGTACAGCAGCAGGGCAAGGTCAGCGTAAACCTGTTTGTTATCTTCCGATTTGGATTTTTCCGACACCAATTCGTATAGGTCGGAGAAAACCGGAAAATCCTGCGCTTTTAAGCCGGCCATGTCCGTATCCCACACAATGCCGAATTTCTGATACAATTCCACAAGGCTTTTCTTCAGCACGGCCTTTTGCATATCGGTAAGCGACGGAATGTACAGGCTGAAAAAGATTTCAAGGTTTTTCATGTGCAGGGCCAGGTCGTTTATGCCGTAACCCTCGTCCGTATACAGCTTGTCTTTTTCGCCCTCGTCATCCCTTGGCGACGGACGTACCTGTAACGGGTTAATCATTCCGTTAGAGCCGCCCACGGCGTTGATCCAGCCGACACCGCCATCGTTTAGCCGCAAGCAAAGGTCTTTGTACTCGGATTCCGGGTCTACGACAAGGATTTTCGTGCCTTTCATATACTCGCTCATAATGATGTGCTTGATGGCGGTGGATTTTCCTACGCCGGAATTGCCCATAATCACGAAATTTGAATTGGTGCGGTCGCCGCCGCGCCGCCACAGGTCAACGATAATCAGACCGCCGCTGGCGTCCTGCGCGAAGTAATACCCCTCGCCGTCGTTAAAGCCCGTGCTTGCAAAGGGAAAGCCGCCCACGAATGTAGAGAGCGGCACAATCTTTTGCAGTATGCTTTCTATTTTGCCATGGGTGGGGAATGATGGGGATATATGCTTGAAGCTCTCCTTTTGCAGATTGGGTATGACACGCATTTTGCATTTCAGTACGCTGAGTATGCTTTCGGCACGGCGGCATACCTTTTTGAAGTCCTTTTCATCCTTGGCGACCGGCATAACCGACACGCTCATCAGCCCCACCGTTTCACCCTCACGGTCGATCTGCATGATGATTTTCTCACCGTCATCGGCAGACTTCTCGGCGCGCTGGCGGGATAACGGGTCTTTCGCGCCCTCGGCGGCGCCGCGCTGCTGTACCACGCTGCGGGAAATGGCGTTAATCAGCGTGGTGTTGTCCACCGGCGTAAAGCCGATACTCACAAAGGTTCCGGGGATATTCGTTATCTTGGAAAGCCATGATGTTTCCACTTTCCCCGGATAACGGATAACGCCGTAAATCTTGCCGAGGTTTTCCCCGATACTAAGGCGGTTTTTCTGAAATTCAAGCCCTATGGGTGTAATAACATTGAGCAGGGCATTGTTGACCGTTACCGGCTCTTGCCGTTCCTGCCGTTTTATTAGATTCATCTAATCATCCTCCTATCGCAAAACCGGAATACTGGCCGCCGTTTCCGTGTCCTCCAAATGGACGTAGGACGGGTTATGGACAAGGTTAATCAGCCTCACGATTTCCTTTTCACCGATTACCTCGCAGCCGATACCGTTTGTGGTGAATTTCTCGGCAAGCAGGGCGGCGCGTTTGTAAATATCCTTTTCAATTCCGTCCTCGTACTTATCCCACAGGGATATATAAAACTGGCGTTCCACGATCTCGCCGGACAGGGCGTAACTGCTCATCTGCAAAATCTCCTGCCGCAGCAGTTCTTTCCGCTTTTCATCGGAATTTTTCAGCATGGCGGTCAGGTCGTTTATCAGCGGGGAAATGTCAACGGGGCGTGACACCGCCATAAACTTGAACGGGTACTGAATGTCCGAAAGCTCGGCGGTAAGCTGCTTTATCAGTACGCTTTTTTCCGATTTGCTGTACAGGTCGATACTGATAGCGTGGAGCCGCAGGAAAATAAGCGTCAAGCCGTCCTTAGTGTACAAGTACCTGTCCTTGATGTCCTTTATATTGATAAACTCCTGCGCCGTCTGCATGGCGGCGTTTTCCTCGTTTGCCACCGGCTTTTTCTTGCCGTTTTTGAGGATTAAAAGAAAAATGCCGCCACCTCCGAGGGTGACGGCAAGCATAATTATTGGGAACAACAATCCATCCAAAGGGTTATACCTCCATTTCGTTTTCGTCCTCCGGTTCGCCGGGGCTGCCGTACAGGGATATAAACCGTTCCCGGTCTGCCTTGGCCTCGTCGGAGTTCAAATATTCGTCTACACGCTGGCTTGCCCTCGCCTTTTCCATCGCCTTGTCAAGCCCCGTTGCCTTGTTGTAAATATAAAGAAGCTGCCCAAACTCGTCAATCTCATTTTCCTCCGCAATGCTTAACAGCTTTTCCACGTTGCGCAGGCCAATGTCAAGGGGGATGGAGTAGTTGTCCATGGCGGCGTACCACGGGCAGTTGCGGTTATACTCCAGCAGGCAGTTATTGCCGTCAAGGTCAAGCCGTACCAGCATTTCGATCTCGCTTGAATTGCCGAACACATTACGGTGGCCGGATAAGTCAATATCGGCTATCGGATCGCAGAACATATCCGCCGGATTGTCATGGCGGGGATTGACATATACCCCGCCATAATCAAGGTGTTCAAAGATATGGGCTATGCTTTGCCTTTCGGGTAGCTGCTCCTGTATCTCTTTCGCCTGTAAAAGCCGCAGGAGCGGCGACAGGGCGTTTGCGCCCCAAAAGGCGAAAAAGGAATTGTTTTTACCGTCCTCCGTGATAACGTATATAGCGCGCTGCCCCACAATCGCACCTCCTATCGTTCATATTCGTCCTCATCATCCTCGCAGTCCTGTTCCTCGCCTATATGCTCCTTATGGTCGCAGGGCATATTCTCCATGTTGTGCTTTTTTTCCTTAAACACTCCCATTTTCTCTATGACTGATAGAACATGGGTAAAATGATATTCCGATTCATCATAACTATCAACGATGTCGCAAGCCGCTGAATAGAATAACTGTTGCCGGAACTGCAAATACTCGACGTAGCTTTTGTCGAACAGCAGTTCTTTGATTGTTCCATAGGAGGGCTCGTCGGGGTTTTCATATATTATCGTGCCAAATCTTTCAGCCGCCGCTATTGCCGTAAGTCCTGCGTCCTCATCCACATCATAGATTTCCGTACCTACAAAGCTTTTTAGAAACTCATCCCGGTCAATTCCGAGAATCTCGCAGCAGTTTTTGAACAATGTTTCCTCGCCAACTTCCAACGAATAAAACACCTCATAGATTTCCTGCGAATTATCCATTGTCAGATTGTCTTTCAAAAATCTTTCAAATAAGCTCTTACTGTCAAATTCCATAGACCATATCTCCTTTAATTTACCGGCCGCACATGCCAGTCCGAAAACAGGTTATCGTCAATCGTCAGGCTGGCGGTCGGGTTGATTTGCAGCATACCGGCCGGCGTCCATGCGTCAAGGATTTCGGCATAGGCGGTATACTGTCCGTCCGGAAACCACACCGGAGAAAAATGCACTCTGCGGTAGTAGGTACTGTATATGTTTTTGCGAAACTCAAAGGTGGAGTTATAGCCGACGCTGATCCGGTCAAGGAGCCGCCAGTAGGTTTCATAATTAAATTCGGGGAAATAGGAAACCACGTTCTGCGCCCCGGTGATATGGCTGCTCGGCGCGTTGGAGTACATGGAGGATGACACGTTCATGTTAAAGCCGTAGCCGGATTTCATTTTTGTTGCCGTTGCCGTGGGCGACTTCTCATCGGGTTTTATTGCCATGGTTGCAGACAGCGTTGCGGAATAGGGTATCCATTCATATTCATACCAGCCATAGCGATAGGTAAACCGCCGCTTTTACTCTTAAGGTAGTTACTCTTAGGAGCAGTCAGAACGGTTTTTCCCCCGCTTCACACCGTGCGTGCGACTTTCACCGCACACGGCGTTCCATCTATACAGTTGCTTTTGCATGTGATTTAGCCAGTTGTTTCCTGAAACTTTCGACTTTACTGCGTGTTTTTTCGTCAAGGTGGGTGATAATAGCGTTTGGATTGTTTACCGATTCAAAGCATTGCCTATCCATTGAGGCAAGGTTATTGACTTTATTTACCTTTTGTATGGGGAGATTTGGATTTATACGGTGTGTACACAGCTTTCTGGTTATAAGCCATCTTCCGCAAACTCGGCATTTCAGCTTATCGCGATTGAGCGCATAGGCACGATTCATGTAAAACTCAAAGTTGTAGAGCTTACCTGTTTGTCCGGTTGCCACCAACTCCGAGGTTCCGATATTAAGAATTTCATCCAATCGTGCGTTCTGGCGTTTACGCTTGGTTCGCTGGAAATAAATGTCTCTGCCTTCTTCTGTGTACGGCGTTTCGGCTTGTATCTTGCAGTTAGGTTTTTGCCATGTGCAAAATTCCAGCCGAGTTGCGCCTATCCATATATCCCTGAATTTGATTGAGGGTATTTTTGTTTCATACTTCTGATGCACATTTACGAGATTTTGGGTTTGTTTTGCAGGTATATGCTTGACTTTGTGCTGTTTAAGCCGCCGGTATGCCGCTTCATTCAGCCTGCGTCCATGCTTTTTCATAGAAATGTTCACCCAAGTACAATTCTCGTAGTAGTTTATTAGCCCTCGGATTTTACTGTTTATCAGGTTAAGTTCGTGGATAACTTTCTCTCTGCTTGCGCTGAGAGGAATTTTCCCCCAATCGGCGGCAATTGCGTCTACCTTTTGCCTGAGCCGTTTCCTGTCGGGCAATGTCCGGGGAATGTATCCCTTTTTAGCTTTGCCCTTTACCACCTTGTACTCATACCCAAGAAAATGGATATGTTTCCTGCGCACGTCTGTTATCAGCGTCTTTTCTTCGGACAGGTTCAATTTCATATCGTTTTGGAGAAATGCTTTTATGCTTTCTTTCCACCATAGGGCATTTTCTCTGCTATTGGTCATCAAAACAAAGTCATCGGCGTATCTGACAAAGTAGGCGGGTTTAAGATTGCTGGATTTTGACAGGGCGTTGATTTTTACGTCCTGCCTTGAATATTGGTGGCGGGTGGTTTTTCCCTGCCACTGTTTGCTTACCCATTCGTCAAGCATGTCCATGTAGGCGTTGGCAAGCAGGGGAGAAATGATTCCGCCCTGTTGCGTTCCGTCCTCATTGACCTCGCATTCGCCGACAATTCCGGCTTTCAACATAGCCCTGACAATCTGCAACACCCGTCTGTCCTTAATTCCCATATGGTATAGGCGTGTAAGCAGTATTCTGTGATTGATATGGTCAAAGCATTTGCTGATGTCGCCCTCAACTATCCAGTGGTATCCCGTTTTGTGGACGTAGCTTGTGACGCATTGGAGCGCCATTTGCGTATCTCGCATAGGGCGAAAACCAAAGGAATATTTGTAAAACTGTGCTTCCAATATGGGTTCAAGCACAATCCTTATACATTCCTGAATGATTCTGTCCCTGATGGTCGGGATTCCAAGCGGACGTTTCTCTGTTTTCCCAATCTTGTCGATATACTCCCGGCGTATCTTTTGTGGTGTAAAATTGGAAAACGCGCTTTGAATGTCGTTAATTACCCATTTATAGGGTTTTTGCAGATAATCTTTTTGCATTTTCCAACCATCCACGCCGGGCGTTTCACTGCCCTTGTTGGCTTTAATGTTGTGTATGGCGGTGACGATTGTCACCTTGCACGACATGAGTTCAATTAGTCCGTTAATTGACGGCCTTTTACCGCTGTCATACGCTGTTTTTGCTGTTTCATAAAGTGCGTCAAGAGTGACACGCAGGTCTGTTTCGTTTTTCGGGTAGTCGAATTGTTGTGCCATACGCACCACCTCCTTTCGGAAATCGGTGTTATGGTTTTAGTCAGGTTCGCCTACGGCTTCCTCGACAGACCGGTCACATGTTAACTGTACAGACTATGCCCCTTCGCTCCACTCCCATTACAGGAGCTTCATCACTACTACGGGCTGCTGCCCTGCAACTAAGCAAGCCATTTCCTGCTTGCGAGAGCGAGTGCGATACCTCTTTTACGCCTTACGGCGTTCTCTGTTGCAGTTCCTTTGTTCCCTGTATTTTAGCTTTTCATAACGGTTTTAGCCCAACCCTGTAGCCCGACTGCCATCATTGAGTAGTGTGATTGTTTTTCAATGACATTTGACCACGAATTGCTTCTATGGTTTTCTGCTGATAGAGACGATCAAAAATCTCGTTCAGCGACAGTACCCCTAAAAAGGAGCGAGCATCTTCGTTTTGATGCCCTTGGGATTACGAGCCGTACTCTCAGGTTTTTGTCGGTCTGTTAAGACATACTGGACATGACCGTTTTATAGCCCCCTGCGCTATTTACCATCACAGGCTTTTTCACGCTCTTCACCGAGCTTCGTACAACGGATGTATCACCATCTGCGCACGTCGGAGTATTAGGGATTTTGTTACCTTTCACACAAGGTCAGATGGGAATTTCACCCATCAATTCAAATACAGAGTTCGGATTTCCTTTGAAATCCGTCCAGTTTTATTGCATATTTCTATGCAGATTGTCTGGAAACAAAGCGCGCGTGATCCTCCCACCAGCCGTTGTCTACCCAATGGCCGCCGTCCTCGCCGTGGTCGCAGTAATCCCAATCGGGAATCCATACCCAATATTCGTGCCACCAGCAATCCCATTCGCCCCATGTTAGCGTTGTCACATTCGCTTTTACCGGCGCTGCTGGTATGCTGTACCCATCGTTGCGGTCGTTGGCCTGCGGATCGGGCGGGATGTTCTCGTTTAAGTCCACGATTTCAGCTACGATAACATTTTTATCTAACGTGCAGTTGCTTGTGATGGTAATGGTAACAGTACCCGGCGTAGGCGGGGTTCTCCATTTTACCCATGCAAGTTGTGAGCTTCCGCCGGGGATATAAATATCGGTATGGGAGTAGGTACTGCCGTTGATGGAGAATGTGGCGTAAGCCGGATCTTCCGGCGTTTTCTCGTTGCCGGTCGTAAGGCTTACAGAAACGATAACATCAGTGTCTACACGGTATTGGATTTCGCTTTCCTGCGGCTCGATTACAAGCTCGGTGAAACGGATTATACCCATGCCAAGATAGGAAATAATGTTCTCATTGCTGGCGGCGCTGTTGGTACTACCGCTCCACGCCGAAAAGCCCAGCTCGTCATATTCAAGGAACATGGCAAGGGGCAGATTTTTGTGTGACAGCGAAACCATTTTGCTACGCAGGCCGCCGCTTACCTTTTGGTCGAACAGGGCGGCTTCGGTGGCGGTCATGGCGTACATAATGCCCTCGTATTTGAAATAGGCTATCGGCTCAAGCAGTATTTTATATTCGCCGCTAATGAGTACGTCATAATTGAATCCTGTTTGACTTGCAATAAATTCAAGCGTTGCCTTGTCACAGAAATATAACTTGACGGCAGCTATGTTGTTACTGCCGCTTGAGCTTACGATTGTTGGCATGGATTGATTAGGTTTGATACAGGTATAAGTTCCCGTATTAGGAGTAATCGCTGTGCCGTTCCTGTATTGTATTTTGCTGACTTTGCTAAAATGTACTGCAATATCGGAAGGGGGATTATTTGCAAAATCAATCGGCGTGGAAACGGCTTGATTGTCGCTGGCGCTGACAATGGTAACACGAACACCATCGCGCCCCGGCGTCCATGAGTTTGTGCTTGTACCGCTTCCCATACCTCCGCCGCCTCCGTCAATGTTCGGATCGCCCTCCGCAAACGCGGTGACAGACAGGGATACTATCAACAGTATACTTAGGAATACTGCAATAATTTTCTTCAAAGGGAGCCTCCTTTCCATAAAAAAAAAGGATACAGCCGTTTTGACTGTATCCCTCATATAAATTATGTTAATTTACTGACCGATTATTTCACCCGATAATTCAAAATCGCCCTCTTGTATCTCGACACCGCCGCCCTCATCCTCAACCCAGCCAAAACCGGGGATATATATTTTTCCGTCCTGTTTATCTCCCGATTGTGGGGTACTGGTTTCCGGGGTTGCCGGTGTTGGCGTCGAGGATGGCGGCACATTGGGATTATCTGTGCTGGTGATTTCGTGTTCGTCCTCCACTACATGCTCCGGCGTGGGGGGCGGTGTGGCTTCGGCGGGTGTTTTCGGCTTATCGTCCGAAGTCTTTGACTGTCCGCTCGTTCCGCTGCCCGTAGTGGATGGGGTACTCCCGGCGTCCGGGCTTGCCGTCGCTCCCGATCCGTCACCCTTTGTTTCCCCGGCCTGCGTATCCTGTCCGCTGCTGAGAGGTATCTTAATTTCCGGCGCTTCGGAACCGTCCGGCTCCTGCGTGGTATCATTATCAACTATGGCGGCCGGCTCGTTGTTCCCCATGGAATCCAAATAAACCCACAGGCCGCCCGCAAGGAAAACCGCGACTACCGCCAAGACCGATATGGTGATTATCTTTTTCTTATTATAGTTTTTCATTGCTTTAACCTCGCTTTCTGTTACATTGAAAGCTGTCTTTCAATAGTATAATACACTAAATATTTCTTCGCGTCCAGATATATTCTTATATTTCTTTCACGCAAGCCTAAAATTTAGGCATATACGCCGCCGTCGCCCGTACCTCCATTTTGAGCGGCGGCAGCATACTAAAGCCGAACGACAGGGGTACTTCAATCTGTACGCTGGCGTCGGCCTCAAAGTTATCGTCAGCGCCGCCCGGTGTAAAGGGCGCGTTGATAATCTCTATGGAAAGCCCCGAATAACGGTACTCGTAACCGCCCTCCTGTATCTTAACATGATAGCCCCCTTGCTGGACCGTGCCTAAAAGATTATCCATACGGCTGTAAACATCGTCATAGTCAAGGCTTTCGTTCCAGCTTTCGCCGGACAGGGAATAGCCCCCGGAATACCCCTCCCTGAGTCCGTTATACACCTCGTCATAGTTGGTGGTGGACACGGTAATCACGGCCTGCTGGAGTCCGTCGCGCACTCCGCTGACGATAATCATAAGCCGGAAATACTCGGCTATACCGCAGCACACAATGAGCAGGCAGAGGATAAGGGCAACGGTCATGGGCGTGGAGTTCGCCTTTTTGCTTTTTAATATTTTTCGTACTTTCATAGCGCCTCCTTACTTATAATAAACCTCGGATTTTCCGGTGGCCTTTGCCCGTATCTCTATAGGAAAAGAGCCGAACACGAAAAATCCTATGTCCACCTTGGTAGTCAATATCACCTCAATATCTCCGTTGAGCTGTACCTTGTTCCCGCTGTAATAATCGCAGTTCCATGTGATTTGCGGGTTTAGGCCGGTTTCCTCTTTCATCTTCGCTATGCGCCCGCTTACGTCGGTGCCGCCCAAGATCTCGGCCTGCCGGACGATCTCGTTTGCGAAGATGTCAAGCTGCTGCTTCGCCGTAAAAACCGGAAAGAGGTTTGCCATAAGAGCGATCACCAGCATAAGGCAAAATACGCCGATTGCCGTGTCGATATATCCCTCGGCGCGGCGCGACTTCAAAATCCTCTGAATCAAATGAACACCTCCCCCTAAAGCATACCCGACAGGGTTTTTGCGATTTCATAAGCCATAATCCCTATATAGACAAGGAGCATACAGCCCAGCAGCATAAAGGAATACTTGCGGATTTTGGGCGGCCGCTCTATAGCAAGGCGTTTGAGCCGCCCAAGCTCGATTTGCTTCATGTCGTAGGAGAGCATA
>Ga0153945_1000328_pt1 | contig 14476 bp, 16 predicted proteins | sample TSNJ029MetaG_FD_104720 | JGI IMG/M metagenome (GOLD analysis project Ga0153945, IMG submission 104720) | Attine ant fungus gardens microbial communities from New Jersey, USA - TSNJ029 MetaG | ecosystem: Host-associated > Fungi > Mycelium > Unclassified | place: USA: New Jersey, Wharton State...
GTCAAATTCTTCTTCTTCATCATGTTTGACCATATAGATGATATCTTATTCCATTTTATTTGTTTTCATGCATTCCGTATAAATGGATATCATCGACATATGCTTGATGTTTACAGCACTTAAAATGCATATCTTTTTCATTTACATTCTCCTAATCCACCCTCACTTAGCAATTCTGTAGCAGCTAAAAAGGATTCATTCAACACTTGCTCGCTTTTTTCATTAAAGCAACGTATTTGCTTGTACAAATCTCCTTAGAGAACTGCTGTTCCACAAGCATACGCCCATTTCTACCCATTTTTTCAGATTCTTCTCTGTGTCCTTTTAGATATTGAATTGACTCGGACAAACTCGTTGCATTCTCAGGTTCAGAATAAAGCCCAAACTGATATTTTTCTAACACTTGGCACAGCTCACTTTCTTTATCAAATGCTACAATAACTGGTGTAGCAGTTGCCATAATAGATACTACTTTACTTGGGAAAGCATTTTGTCCATATCCTTTTTTACAGGTAACAATGCAGACATCTCCTAAACTATATACTTCAGATACTCTGGACGCAGGCTGCAATGGATAAATTTTTACATTATCAATTCCAAGAGCATCTATTTTCTTCTTAAGAGCATCTTCTTCTACGCCATTTCCAAAAATTAAAAATCTGATACTTTTGTCAGATTTCATTTGTGCAGCCGCATCAATCAAAACCTCAACTCCCTGTGCCTTACCGAGATTTCCGGCATACACCACATAAAAAATATCTTCGTCAAGACCCAATTCAACTCTCAGGGAATTATTTTCCTTGCTTATCGGCTTTACATCTTGGGTATCAATCCAATTTCGAATAACAGTGATTTTTGATTCCGGTACACCCTTTTTTATAATGTTTTGTCTAATATCTTTACTGATAACAATAATTCTATCTACATTCGCATATGTATAATTTTCAACTTTTCGTCCAATTTTCCAAATAAGTGACCCTTTTCTGGTCATACCTGCCTGCACTAGCGAGTCAGGAAACACATCTTGCAATACAAATACAAATGGAATAGATCTTTTATACTTCTTATTTAACTTCCTTTTTACCAACGAACACAATAATCCCTGAGTCGGAGGTGTACTACCTGCCACGATAATATCAACCTCTTTTTCCTTGCCTGCTTTCAGATATTGTATAAAGTTCACAAAAATATATCTTACAACTCTTTGAATTGGATTACGCCCTTCACGAAACATTCTAAACCTATGAACCGTTATATGTCCGTCATGAAGTTTCTCATTTTTTATTTGTTTATATTTTTCAAATGTTTCCTGTGAGACTCCTCTTGTAGGTGTTGGTACATGAATAACAATGTCAAAACCTGCATTAATATACGCATTTTCCAAATCTTCTGTTAAATGCGAACTTGAAATCTGTTCAGGAAAATAATACGGTGATAACTTAAGTATCTTCATAACATTCTTTCCTCAGACCTTCTCTATATCATATTTCAACTGTCGCAATCCTGGGTTCAAAACAACAGCAGGGTCTCATACAAACAACTCTTATTCCACTCGCTCTCTGCGGTCCAACCTTCATGAAAGTTGCAAGTACTGTTGTTTTTCCACCCAACCCCAATGGTCCGACTCCTGCTCTATTAATTCTCTCGGAAATTTCCTTTTCCATCTCACTCTGTTGCTCATATGTCCCGTCCACGAGTGCCTGCAGCATCATGGATGAGGCTTCATAGTGAGAACGTCCCACACCAACCGCAATCGTACATGGGGTACATCCAAGCAGCGTCGTCCCTTCTTTTGCCCAAGAAACAATTTCATCCAGAACAGCCTGTACGCTGTGCTTATGGAACACACGATGGGTTTTACCTCTGATTGCAGATCCTCCACCAAACATCAGCACATGAAGTCTAATCACATTTTCATCAATATTTCTGATCAAAATCGGTGCTGCTTCCAGTGCCGCTGGATCTTCATCCATACCTAATGACTGATCGATTCTGTGATAATCATCACCTTTTATCGACATCGGGCGTCCCGGAAGTTTCCACAAGCCTTGTCTTATGCCCTCTTTGATTGATTTAATCATGTCACCCGTTACCGCAACATTTGGACCCACCTCCAATACTAAATGAGGAATTCCTGTATCATCACACAACGGACTCTTATTTTTCTCAGCAACTATAGCGTTTTTGAGAATAGTTTCCATGGTCCACTTAGCCTGTGCATTCGTTTCCGCCTGGATTGCTCTCTCATATGCCGCCTTTTTATCTGATTGGAAGGTGGAACCTGCGTTTACAAGTGCTTCAGACACATTAATTACAACTCTTTCATCGTATCCCATTCCTAGTTTTCCTTCCTTAATAGACACTTTCATTGTGTGCAACGGCAATGATTGCAGGGTAATCCTTCACTTCTAATTCGTAGAAAGCCTCCATCCCCAGTTCAGGGAACGCAACCACTCGCTTTGAAATCGTATTCTCGCCAAGCAATGCCGTTACCGGTGGAATTACCGCAAACACGGAATTATAGTCATCAAGAACCGTGCTTGTATCTTTTCCAATCGCTCCCTTTCCAAGATGAACTTTAACTCCTGCCTTGGACAATAAAGGAAAGCTACTTTCAATTTCCAGCTTGTTACTTGATGTAGGACCAACTCCAGCAGGGCTTACAGCTGTATGAAAAATTACGCTTCCCTTTAAGTTGATTCCATGTTCCTTCAACAAATTCAATTTAATTAATTCACAGATTCTCGGTAGTACAGCATCTCTACCACAATAAATTTTTCCAGATATCAGCACCATATCCCCGATTCTTAAGTTAGTTGCTACCTCCTCAGAAATCGGTATCGTCAAAGTCTTCATAACCTATCTCCTTGTATCATTCAACAGTTTCCGGCGAAAAGAGTCTAATATAACTATTCTCATTCTCAATAACTCCATAAGCTCTCGAACGCATATAAATCTTAGTTGCCCAATTGGTGTGTGGCTTTACTTCGTTCATCTTATTGCCACTTTCTCCCTTAAACACTCCACCGTGTTCACTGTCAAGAATAAGTACTGCGTCCTGATATTCTTCTTTTGTGACAGCCTGCATCGCATTTACATATTTAATATGCGTCGGATGGATTACAGTTCTTCCTACAAAACCATTTGCTTTGTCCAAAATAACCTCTCGGAGCAAACCATCAATTTCTGTATTTACAATCGGTATCCTCTTAAGCAGACAATCCTCAATATCATAGCTCGGCAGTTGTTCAAACATCATTTGCTTACTTGCACGAAAATACTCCCACACAGGACCAGAAATTACATAGTCGTTATTACGACCAAATACATTGATGATATCGGTCAAAATTTCTCTGACTGTCAAAATATCATAGATAGAATAGTCTACTCCTCTACGTACACCAAAACAGGACGAAAAGTCGGTTGCACCAACACGAACCTGCAGGACAATATCTTTATATTTGTCCAAGATTTCCTTAATGCAAATCAATTCTGTCATTCGTGTCTCTTTAAATGCAACCTCTGGATCTTCAATAATCGGCATTCCATAGATAACTTCACCAAACTTGTAATTAAGTTGCTGTAGGTAAAACATATATACATTTCCATTATGGGCATTAAATTTGGGGAAATTGATACCGGTCAAAGCTTTTACATGGTGCTTTGTAAGTTGTTCTGCAAACCGTATAAACTGTTCCTGACTTCTAACGCGGCAAAAAATCAGTGGCAAATTATTATAGGTTAGTTCTCCATTATCAAGAGCTGTGGCAAGTACATCCAATACATTGATTACATTCTTTTCTGCTTCTTCCACCTGGTTTTCTGGACATGCATCTTCAAAACAAAACACCATAGAAGTCAGTCCTGGCATCTCATTATTTAAAATTTTCTGCGAAAAATCTTTTGTGCCAGGCATATACATAGTTGCACCAAGGCAATATTGTAGTATTTCTTTATCTGCATATTTGTTGAATTCCTTTGGCTTTACAATAAACTCAAAACTAGGATTGTATTTATGGTGCCTCATTTACAGGTTCCTCTCTTCTATTTTTTACTGAATGTTCCCCTTTGGCGACTGAACTGCTTCAGGATAATATTCATCAATCATTCTCTTAACCAGCACAACCTGTTTTGCTCGCTTCTTGGCATCATCGACCGTGCTGTCCCAGCTGTGTGTCTGTGCAACAGAGCCACCTGTCTTCAGATAAATTGGTGCAGCAATACGAATCATCTCCGGCACTTCATAGTGACGTATAAAACCACCTGTGGATTTTGGATTCTCTGTATGAATATCAATCGGGCAATCCACAGACTGACGCATTGCAGCCAACATCTGCTGCTGGATATCACGAACCGGGTTGATGGAATCAGCTCCAATCATTTCCAACAGTTTTGCGGAGCAAGGATTGCCGTGGCCTGCGTGTGCCGAAACCTTGAAATGGCAGTCCTCTGGAATCTCCCCAGCCTTGCGCATCTCATTCAGCAGCCACAAGCATCCTTCGTCATAAACCAGGAAGGAACGGCCGCCAAGGCGAACTGCACGCTTCACATCTTCTACAGCACGTACAACCTGCTCCTGTCCACGGAGACGATAGCCCATACGGACACCTTCCGGCGTATTGACTGATGCACTGGTATCAGTAGTTGCACGAGGACCAATAGCCAGAATCAGGTCAGTTTCCCACCTATGCGCCAGCTCTACCATCTTTGCGATCTCATCATCTGTCAGGCGCATAATCCCCTGTGTCTGCGTCACACGATGCAGATAAATTCCATAGCTATCCATCGCCTCCAGTAATGCCTCCATAACCATTGGTCCCTGAATACCAGGTACTTCAAAGCGGTATTGTCCGCCATCTTTAAATCGCTTCTCAGATGTCGGTAGATGATAAGCATCGCCCTCTGGCATATTAATAGATTTCAAAAAAGCTCTTGTTTGCTCCATACTGTTCATTATTAATATCCTCCTTGACCTGTCAGTCTTTCTGCTTTAACTCTTCTGTTAGATTGTCGATAGCTTTCCTATGTGAAAAATCTAGTGGCGGAAGTTTCCCTCTCAGACCTTTATGGATTCTTACATCTATAAAGGATGCTAATGGTTTCTTAGTCAAGATATCAATTGCTTGAATCAGTTCTTCTCTTGTGGTAACAGGGCGACTAACAGTATTATATCCGCAGGATTCCGCAATCTTTGTGAATTCAATCAGATGACCTGCTGACGGCTGTCCACCGACAGATTCATGCGCTCCATTATTCAGCAAGATGTGCATAAAATTTGGAAGATTATATTTACTGAGCATTGTCATCGCACCCAGATGCATCATGGCAGCAGAATCGCCATCAAAGCAAACCACATTCCGTTCCGGTTTTGCTAGTGCAATGCCAAACGCTACTGATGAGGCATGTCCCATAGAGCCAACATTCAGGAAATCGTTCTTTTTGCTTTCCTGTCTCCTCTCTCTCAGGAAAAAAAGTTCTCGGGTAGCCCTCCCGGTGGTAGCTGAATAGACTGTGCCATCCGCCATATGATCAAGAACTACCTCAATTGCTTCTTCCCTACTCATCGGATAGACCTGATCCTTGTTATTCAGTTTTTCTCCAGCCATGACACCCTTTGGAGCAATCAAGCCATATGGTTTACGATTTCTTTTCGCTTCTGCAACTGCGTGTTTTAGAGCAGTGTTTACTTCTTCATCATTATCCGTGAGTACAACATACGGAATATGCATCAGTTCTAATAACCCAGGTGTGATTTCTCCCTGTAATACGTGCTGCGCCCAATCTCTTGTTCCGGTTGTCCACGCCAACCAATAAGCAAAAGCATTGGAACTGCATAAACATGCTCATCAACCAACGAAGCTAAAGGGTTCACCGCGTTCCCCATCCCGGAATTTTGCATGTAAACAAGCGACATTTCCTGTGTCGCAAAATAATGACCAGCAGCTATCCCGATAGCATTTCCTTCGTTTACGGCTATAACATTTTCATCTGGGGATACATTACCTAACAAATGGTTACAAAATCCATTCAGATATGAGTCAGGCACTCCGGTGAAAAACTTTACTCCTTCTGATTGAAGCGTATGTAAAAATCTCTCTTGGTTAATCATACTTCCTTATTTCTCCTATATCTTTACTTTTTTCGGCATATAGTATGTAAAATATTCAGGTGCATCAATCCTACTTACTTCCCAAGCGTCATTGATAATCTTTACCAATTCCTTTGGAAGAGATCCTTTCTCCACTGTTTCCATATTCTGTTCCAGCTGTGATAGTCTTGATGCCCCCACAATAATTCCATCGCCGCGTTCTGCATTCAGCATAGAATGATACGCAAGCCATCTGAATGTAGCTTCAACTATATTGATATCATAATCTGCACACATTTTCTTGATGTGGTCGATTGCCTCGAAGTAAGAATCTTTCCAGTAACGTTTCTGGTAATTCGGACGGTTTGTAAATCTGCCAGCTTTAATCGTTCTGTCCTGACTGGAATATTTATTGGTCAGCATTCCACCGGCAAGAGGATTATAGGCATAGAATCGCATTCCATAATTGTTCAGCGTCCTATCTAATTCTCGCTCAGCGTGCCTGCTCAACGGATTGTAAAGTCCTTCATATACTTTAGGTAGCATCCAATCATGCGATTTACAAGTGTGCCACACATCTGCTACCAACCATGCTGGGAAGTTGCTCAATCCAAGCTCCAAAAATTTACCTTCCTCATAAAGCTGTGCACAGCCTTCCAATGCAGACTCCACTGGTGTCTCAGGATCCGGAAAATGTAGATACAATGTATCCACACAATCGATCTTAAGTCTCTGCAACGACTCATTCAACTGTGATACCACCGCATCTTTATCCAGTCGCCCAGTAACCCTTGGATTTGCCTTTGTCGCAATTTTATATGTATTTCTATCAATTCCTGCCAATGCAGCCCCCAAGAGCCGCTCACATTTTCCTTCATTGTATACATAGGCTGTATCCAGCTCTGTGTAACCATGTTTCAAATAACACTGAACCATATTTTCTACGTCATTGCCAAATATCTGCTCCCCAAAAGTCATAGTTCCGAGGATGAGTTTCATTTTTTCAGACATAATCATTCCCTCTCTACTTACAGATAATCGAATAGTCCCTCCATACTGTCATCCATATCTTTTACTACACGAATAATGGCATTAGCTTCTTCTTCAGTCCTTCCACTATAAGTAATCAATTCAATAAATCTATCAACAAACTCCTTTTCAGTAAGCGGATTCTCTGGCTCTCCTTTGGGAAAATCAACTCGTTCTGTACACAGTTCTCCTGAAGTTGTTTCCAATGTTACAATGGCCGTTGTTACTTTCGGGAAAAGCATTGTCAATTCATCATCTGCTAAAACTCTTACTTTTCTCACCAGTTCTAATATTCCTTCATCTTCAACATGATAAGAATCGTATTCTGCTAAACCAGCTTTCCCATAAATCAAGCTTACAGCAACGCCATAAGGGATACTCATTTTCGCCGATGCAGCACTCGGTATTTCTGTATGGTCATGCTTATTAACCGCCCAATAATATGTGCTTACCTGAATTGATGAAACAGCCTCTTTCTTGATACTATATTTTTTTTTCATACGTATTGCCGCTTCAATTGCCGGATGGCAATACCTACAAGCAGCATACGGCTTCGTATAGCTTTTCTTTATCGCATATGTACCATTGAATAACGGTTCTTTCAGTTCCAAATCATTGTCGCCTGCCATCATTTTTAGATATCCACGAAAACTACCTAATGGGTCAGGATTTCCAACAAATCCCGCCCTTGCCATCTGTGTAGATATCAAACCAAGCAAAGCTGACTTCGCAACATTATACGGCTTTAATTCTGATCCATCGTCTAATACTTGAAGCATGCCTGTCGCAGAAACACATGCCGTTGCAAATGCGTTTTTTGTCTGTTCTGGTGTATAATCCAGCATATAAGAAACCGCCATTGCGATTCCAAGTACGCCACAAGTTCCCGTTGCATGGAACCCTAATTCTTTATGTTTCGGCTGAATAGAAACAGCCATAGTAAATGATGTTTCATATCCTATTACAACAGACTCTAAAAATTTCCTGCTATCGATCTTATATCTCTGTGCCAACGGTAATAATACAGAAAAAATAGGTGAACCCAGATGGATGATACCTGTATTTGTTCCATCATCAAAATCCAAGGCATGACCATTCAAACCATTCAGAAAAACTGCATCTTTCATGCATAGCTTATATCCTAAACCTATCGCAGTAATGTCACCCTGTTCCAATTCTTCGTTACGCAAGTATCTTTCCAACTTATCTTTCAAACTCGTTGTTCCTGCAAGTGTCACCCCTATATAGTCAAGCAAAGATAGCTTTGCCTTCTCAATAACATGATTTGGGATTTCTTGTTTGAAAAGCTCATATATTCTATTGAGAAATTGTTCTGTTTTGTTCATAAGCTATCCTTTCTTCTCTAAATCTATAATTAAATACTGCATTATGAATTCTAGTTCTCATTTAATATTCCAAACTTTATTCATAATATAATCTTCCTACATCAAATTTCATTGAATACATATCTTCTCCCAAAGTATTTCGAATCAACAGCTTTTCCTGAATTTCCTTTACTGCGGATACCATACTTTGTTTTTTTTCGGCTTGTAAAGTGAATCTCCCGAAATGCTGTCCTAATGTTCCCATAACTTCCGGAACGATTGTTTCTCCAATATCATAGTATTGTAAGAAATCAACAATATAATTCTTTTTCTGGATTTCATCAAGTCCTCCGATATAACCTATCGTTCCACAATCAAGAGGAATCATTAGTTGTGCCATAACCATATTCTCTTGTTTTAATCGTATTTTATTGATTTCATTAGATGTAACTATCTTTTCACCTAACGAATAACGCAACATCATTTTCATATCATTGATGTCCATGAGTGGTTTGGTAATCTTATATATCATACCCCCGCTTAAGCGGTATCCCATTTCATGGCAATATATTTTTCCCTTATAGGGTATTGATTGAATAAAAACAACACCATTTTTTAAGCCCATATCCTTAAACATTTTCTGGACATTTTGATCCATATGATTGGCAAATGTATCCGTATGCATTGATGGAAAATAAGTAAATGCACTTATTAAATATTTTTTTTCAACTGGATCCGCTATATAAGTATCAAATGTCAAATATGGATAGTACACACCTTCATCTAAAATATAGCGAAAGCTGAAGATTGACCCTCCATTGTCTATATACTGTTCAATAACAACCCTCTTAGACTTTGAAGCACTTAAAGCAAATTCATATGCCTTTACCACTTCTTTTCGATTGTTACAAATGGAAATTCCCTTAGAACTGCAGCCGTCTACAGGTTTTACAATTACTGGATATTCAACATCTGTATCCTGCCCTCCCTGCGTAAAATTATTTATAAAATACTCTTTCGGTGTAAAAACTCCATTCTTAATGCAATATTCTTTAAAAGTTTTTTTATTTGAACAAATCTCCCATTGTTTTGGAGATGCGTAGCAGGGTAAACCAGCTTGGTCACACAAATTAATTAAATTTTTTAAATTAAATTCACTTGGACCACAAAATGCACCATCTATCTTTCTTTCTCTTATTAATTTAATTAAACCCGGTATGTCGTCTGTACTTACCATAGCAACTTCGTCTGCGATTTGTTTAGAGACTCTCTGGCTCACATCAGCTTCATCCGTAACAATTACATATATCTCCATAGATTGAGCCAGTCTGACCAAATCCAATGATGCTGATGTTCCACCTAATATTAACAACCGTTTTCCTCTTAATTTTCTATCCTGCATTTCCATCATTTAACCATTATCCTGATTTTTTCCATCGCTTTCTCACAACATTTTATTGCTGCTACTACATCAGCACTTCGTGCAATCACATATCCAATGCGATCAACACTGCTGCCAATTTCTCCAACTGTATCCCCAACAGTCTTAACCAATGTTATCTGTTGGACATCATCCATCTTTTCTGCTGTATCAATACCAGAAATCGCTTTGATAATTCCGTGTTTTTCCTTCATGTAGCGTATTGCCGAACCCTTCTCAAACTTAGGCGTAATATCTGGCTCATTCCCCAGTGCAATATCAATGGTTGCTCTTACCATGTCAATCCCTGTTGAAAGTGGCACCAAATGTGTAGCAATACAGTCACCGCCCATTCTAGCACCAAGTTCAATCATTCTAGGACCATTCTTGACTAACATGATCTCCACATGAACGGGGCTATTATTGATTTCTACTGACCTTACCGCTCTTGCGGCTAAGTCCTTGATTGCATTAACATTTTCTTCCCCAAGTCGACTGGGCTGGCTATGTCCCATCTCGACAAAATGTGGGGCGCCTGTTGTCAACTTATCTGTAACTTGTAAAATATTGACAATGCCATTAACAACCATTACCTCAACGCTTACTTCATTACCCTGTAAATATTCTTCAACGATCACTCCGCCTTTGCGACCGTTGGAAAAACTGTATTGCACTGCTGCCTCCAACTCGTTCTTACTTTGAATTAGCATTACTCCTCTGCTGCCAGCATTATCCACTGGTTTGCTAATACACGGATATGTTATTCTATCAATAACTTTTTCAAGTTCAGATGGTTCTGGAAGTATAAAATACCAGGGATGTTCAATGCTAGCAGCTTCAAATGCCTTTATCATTTCGCCCTTATCAGTCGCTTTCACAGCAGTGTCATAAGAGATTCCAGCAAGTCCCAGCTTATGTGCTGCATAAGCTACAGAGCGCATTGGCATATCCGTTGCAAGTGTCATGATACCATCTGTTTTGAATTTCTTTGCTGCCTGATACACGCTTTCCTCGTCAATTGTGCTTACATTGAAAAACTCATCTGCATATGGTATTCCAACAGCCTGCGGATTGTAGTCCGCCACACCAACGTACAGCCCCATTTCTTTTGCTTTTTTAATTGCAGGTAACTGTAATACAGAGGCTCCCAAAATCAAAATCCTTTTCATTTATGTACAGCCTCCTTTATCTTGCTATCACCCACAGATCTCTCTTTAGAAATATAGATATTTTCACGTTTTAATACAGATAACGCTGTTTTTAACATGATTTTAAAATCTAAGCTAAATGAAACATGATCCACATAATACAAATCGTATTTAAACTTATCTTCTTGTGAAATAGAATTTCTGTAATATGCCTGTGCATATCCCGTTATACCCGGTCTGACATCATATCTCTTTCTTCTTTCAATCTCTACTTCATCAAAAGATTTTGTTGACAAAGTAGGTCTTGGGCCTACAAAGCTCATATCACCAATAAGTACATTAAGCAATTGTGGAACCTCATCGATGGATGTCTTTCTCATAAATCGCCCGATTTTTGTTACTCTCGGATCGCTGTCTTCATTAAATGTTGATCCATCCTGATTCCTTATGTCTGGCGAATTAACATACATCGAACGAAACTTAAACATTTTGAATGGTCTACCTCCCATACCTCTTCTTAATCCGTTATAGAATATTTGTCCAGAATCAGATATAAAGATTATTGGAGCCATTACACCAATTAGTAACAATACAAAGGGCAAAGCTATTAACGCTAAAATAAAATCTAACCATCGCTTTATATATTTTTTATACATAACCTTATCCATCCTAATCTCTTTAAGAACCGCAAATATGAAGACTTTCTATTACGAGTATTATCCACTTCAAATATTCAGCTCGCCGAAACCCGTTTTCATCAGCGATACCCTGAGCATGTACCATAATCTCTCCAGCGTCATTCTTTACACATACTTCTTCACAATCTTGCAGTAATTCTCAATTACATACTCAACTTCTTCATCTGTCAGCTTTGTATGCAACGGCAATGTGATTTCATTCTCAAAACGTTTATACGCATTCGGATAGTCTTTGATGTCAAAGCCAAGGTTCTTATAAGCGGTCATCATCGGCAATGGCTTATAATGTACATTGGTGGCAATATCAGCCTCAGCCATCTTTGCGATGATTTCCTGACGCTGCTCTAGGCTAACGCCCTGCACTCTTGTGATGTATAAATGTCCGGAACTCTGCCACTCATCCGTATAATGGGGCAAAACCTCAATTCCCAACGGTCTGAATGCAGCATCATATCTATCAATGATTTCTTTTCTTCTTTCAAGGATTCCTGCATATCGCTTCATCTGAACCAGACCAATACCAGCCATGATGTCGGTCATGTTACACTTATACCACGGACCAACGATGTCATATTCCCATGCACCAAGTTGCGTCTTTGCCAGCGCATCCTTGGACTGGCCGTGGAGAGAGCAAAGCTGTGCTTGATGATATAATTCCTCATCGTCAATTCCTGGAATTGTTCTCCAAGTTAACGCTCCACCTTCAGCTGTAGTCAAGTTTTTCACAGCATGCCACGAGAATGAGCTAAAGTCAGCGATAGAACCAACCATCTGACCATGCCATGATGCACCAAAAGCATGGGCAGTATCTGCGTTGACAGAAATTCTTCCCATAGTCTCCTGAATCTTATTAGCTGGTCTGAACAGATCTTTTTTCTTCTCAACAATTTCAAAGATGCGGTTATAATCACAAGGAACACCACCCAAATCTACAGGAATGATGACCTTGGTCTTCTCATTGATGACAGCCTCCAAAGTGTCATAATTCATCTCCAGAGAACCTTCCTGAACATCCACCAAAACTAGTGTTGCTCCAACATGGCAGACAACAGATGCCGATGCCGTATATGTATAGGCAGGAACAATCACTTCGTCACCTGGCCCGATTCCAAGAAGTCTGAGAGCCATTTCAGCGCAGGCAGTCTGTGAGTTCAGACATACCGCTTTGTTCACATGACAAAACTCTGCAATCTGTCTTTCAAATTCTTTTGTCTTTGGTCCTGTGGTAATCCATCCAGAACGGATGGTAGCAGCAACTTCTTCAACTTCTAATTCCGTCATATCAGGCGTTGAAAATTGGATCCTCATGATTTTCTCTCCTTTGAATTTGACTTTTTTCGTATATATTAATCACGAGTTAAAAATGCACAGCTTTTAAATCTTTTATGCCAAAAGGTGGATAATGATCATGAGGTGAAATGCCAACTAGTCCCCCGATAATAAAATCTTATCATCTATTTATATATTATTAAATCCTACCTTCATCTCAACATTACTATCCTGATCCTTATGATTTATCAAATAACCAAGAACCATCTCCTTCACCTTATGATAAACCATACCCGAATTATTACTAGCTATTATCTCAAGCTCTTTCAGTTGCCTGTTAAAAACCTCTGCACCCATTACAAGCGGTTTCCCAATATAAATCAACTTAATCTCAATATCCTCATTTGGCTTATAACCTGACAATCTCATAAGATTCTCTGCCAAATCAGCAATCCTCACCGGTTCACCCATATCCAGCACAAATATTTCTCCACCTTTAGCAAAAGAACCTGCCTTCAGTACCAGTGACACCGCTTCGGGAATCGTTATAAAATAACGAATAAAATCAGGATGATTAATTGTGACAGGTATGCCATGTTTTATCTGTCTTTTAAACAATGGTATCACACTTCCATTACTCCCCAATACATTGCCAAACCTGACCACAAAAAACTTTGCCTCCGAAACATTCTTTAAATTCTGTATGATCATCTCGCATATACGCTTTGAAACCCCATAATATTGGTCGGGTTCATTGCTTCATCAGTAGAAATCAATACGAATTTCTCCGCCTTTTATATCGACGCAGCCATTGCCGTTTTATATGTGTTCTTTAAAAACCTCGTTTAACTTCTGGTTCCCGCTGTACATTATAAACATTATTTTCATAAATGTCAAAGATAATTAAATCGCTTAGGCTTATACCCATATATCTGCTTACATAATTCTCCGTCAATAAAACCGTCGCCGAAAAAGGCCAAAATTCAAGGAACCTATTTTATTAGTTCGTTAAATATAGAATACGATACTCCGAAATGGCTCCATAAATCATATCTTACTACAACTATTCAACAAACACAACAGGTATTTTTTACGCTTTTATATAATCCTTCGCAGTTTTGTTCTTAATCAGCTTAACAGATTACTGTCCATCAATCTTCTTATTTGGATGTGCATGTAAAAATGGAAGATAAATTATATTTACAAGTAATTATTAATCATGCTGCCTGCAATCGGTTGTCTCCAGAATCCCTCCTTTTTAAATTAACACTAAATTAATGTATTATTATTCCATTTTCTATCAATAAATAGATTATCATTACTTCTTCAGACTTTATTCTACTACAACTACTCAATAAACACAACAGTATTTTTCAATTTTAGCTTAATCATTTATTCTTACAGCCCAAATCCCCTAAGCCCCCCCCCCTATAAACCACCTATACATAAAGATATTTTTAAACTATTAAATTACTTTCACACACATTTCATATTCAGTA
>Ga0153945_1000333_pt1 | contig 14352 bp, 30 predicted proteins | sample TSNJ029MetaG_FD_104720 | JGI IMG/M metagenome (GOLD analysis project Ga0153945, IMG submission 104720) | Attine ant fungus gardens microbial communities from New Jersey, USA - TSNJ029 MetaG | ecosystem: Host-associated > Fungi > Mycelium > Unclassified | place: USA: New Jersey, Wharton State...
AGGTAATCCAGGACGCTCTTGTTTCAAGCGGCGTCCTGGAGAACGACGGATGGAAGAATATAGTTGGATTTACTCACCGATTTGCTGTGGATGCGAAAAACCCAAGAATTGAAATAACGATAAAGGAGCAATTATCATGAATAATGTGATTTTATGTGGCCGGTTTACCCGTGACCATGACCTAAGATATTCCCAAGCCGCCGAGCCCATGGCAATTTTGTCAAATAGCTTGGCAGTAGGCCGAAAATACAAAAGAGACGAGACGGATTTTATTAACGTCAAAGCGTTCGGGAAAACGGCTGAAAATATTAACAAGTTTTTCAGCAAGGGCAGATTGATCCTAATTCGAGGTCATATCCAGACTGGCAGCTATGAAAATAAGGAGGGCCGGAAGATATATACAACCGATGTCATTATTGACGATTTTGAATTTACCGGCGAGAAGAAACAGGAAAATAATTCGCCGGCCTATACGCCGCAGCCTGAATATGCTGCCATTTCGGAGGACGTGCTTGAGGATGATGATCTGCCGTTTTAGTCAAGTTTCAAACAAGGGGCGTGAATAAATGGCTAATCCACAAAAAGAGAATGGCTTTACGCCTATTTCTAACGAAATATTGGAAAATATAATGAAAAGTCAGCTAAACGGGACGCAATTCAGAATTATTCTTGCTGTATGGCGTCATACATATGGATTTGGTAGAAAATCACATGAAATGTCGGATACTTTTTTGAGCGTGGCTATTGGGGTTCCCAGACAGCAAATAGCAAGAGAAATTAAGCCTTTAATAGCACGAAAAATTATTTTGGTTATAAAAGATGCAACGTTTAATAATGCAAAAATTATTGCATTTAATAAGGACTATGAGGCATGGATTACCCCACAGGCACCTACGTCGATTACAGGCAACTACGTAGATGCGTCTACAGGCAACTACGTAGATGCGTCTACAGGCAACTACGTAGATGCGTCTACAGGCAACTACGTAGATGCCCAAGAAAGAAATATTAAAGAAAACTTTAAAGAAAACTTTAAAGATAAAAAACATAGTGCATGCGCAAAGAAAAAAACCGCGATTTTCATTCCGCCAAAACTTGATGAAGTACAGATATATTGTCTTGAGCGAAACAACTCAATTGACGCACAAGCCTTTATTGACTTCTATCAGTCCAAAGGATGGATGGTAGGTAAAAGTAAAATGAAAGATTGGAAGGCTGCTATCAGGACATGGGAGCGCAACCGGAAAGATAGCGCGCAACCACGACAACAATTTAAAACCGCATTCGAACGGACGATGGACACGGCCAAGGAAAGCATTGAAAAATATAACAATGGGGAGCTGAACAGAATTGACATATGACCAGGCGGTAACGTTGACAACGTTGATTTCGGCAGCGCAAGGCGTCTCGTTCGCTGATCCGGCAAAAATACAGGTATGGTTTAGCCTTTTGGAAGATTTGGATTTTACTACAGCCCATTTAGCGCTCAAGAAATTATTACGAACCGAGGAATTTAATATAACGCCGGCACATATCAGGAAGGCTTGTGTTGAATTAGTGGAACCACAAGTAGACATTCTTGGTGCGTGGCAAGTGCTGAATAACATCATTGGCTTTGGTCGGTATTGTCAAAAAGAGGCTATGGAATACGCTGAAAAGCAAAACCCAATAATTTGTCAAATCGTCAAAAACATAGGATTTATCAATATCTGTAACAGCAACCCGGAATTTTTGCGGACTGAATTTCAGAAACTCTATCGGGAAGCCGTCAAATCCTCAACGCAAAACAAAATGCTCTCAGATAAGGTTAAGGCATCCATTGGCACGTTGCGGACGCGATTGGAACAGGAATATCACAATAGCCTAGCATTAGAAGGTGATTGCTATTAAGTGCTATGCATGTACTGATACCGGATTTATAAGGCTCACAGAGAAAGACGGGAACGGGCTTGAATGTGAACAATATTATCTCTGTAATTGCGGCAAGGAATACGCAGGATACTCTCATGTAATGAAAAAAATTGAGGCTATTCCGTTCTGGGAAAATATTGTTAACGATCTGATCAAGGATAACCACAAAATCTTCGACAACCCGGACTATGTGACACGCTCAATCAAGGATATTCTTAGGGCATTTGGAACAGATTTGCCGATCGATAAGAGCGAGGCGGGATGACATGGCCGGCAAATACACCTCCATCCACGACGACATACTAGCATTTCACCGAAAACATGCCAAGGCCCAGGACGACGCTGCCTGTCTGGCTTGCGTCATGGAGATGCAGGATATACAGGCGAGGTATGACGGGTCGGAATTCGTGGCGGGGTTGCTGGCGGCGACGGTGGAGGAGATTGAAAGGAGTAATTTTAGTGGATGACGCAAAAATTGTAAATCTATTTAATCAAGGCATGTCAATGAAAAATATAGCCGGTGTAATCTGCGCCGAAACTCAAACTGATGGCAAGCGGCTAAAAGCGAAAGAAGGCATGGCGATTGTAGAACGGGCAGTTTATGAGGATTAGATGAAAAGCCAGAGGAGGTCAATATGTCAAAAATAACATTTGAGGGTACACGGAAAGAATTAGGTAGATTTTCAAGATCGCTGGATGAAGCCGAGATTTGCCCCTTTCACGGCGAGTATTGCCCGGAGCCAGCGGATTTGGATTTTTGTCCTGAATGTCTCAGGGCGCATATCAAATTCATCCCGGCGGCACGGTGGAGGGCTAGGCTGGGGAAAATGTATTACTGGGTAACAAGCAAAGGAGAAGTTGATAACGACGTCGAAACAGGCCATGAAATTGATACCGGACGATATAAGGCCGGCAATTACTACGAAACAGAAGAGCAAGCCGAAGCCGCTGCCGAGCGAGTACGGGCGGCTTACATCGAAGAAAGTTAATTAACACCCAGCGGCCTGATCATCCGCCGGTAAGTAAGGAATGCGCATTCCTCCTAAAAATAATAGGAGGATAAAATGAACATAGATATTTTCAACACAAACAAACATTACAAAACCATTTACGCCGACCCACCCTGGCACGAATCAGGCGGCGGGAAAATCAAGCGAGGCGCCGACAGACATTACCCACTGATGAAAACCAAGGATATAGCCGCGTTGCCGGTGCAAAACCTAGCGGACCCGGAAGGTTGCCACCTGTATCTGTGGGCGACAAACAATCACCTTAAAGATGCCCTTTACGTAATGGAGGCTTGGGGATTTCGGTACATAACAATGATTACGTGGCTCAAAGACAGGGCTGGCTTGGGGCAGTATTGTCGCGGCATGACCGAGCACTGCTTGTTTGGCGGCATGGGTACACTGCCATATAAAATCATTGACGGCAAGCGGGCTCAGGGCGTAACTGGATTTATGGAGCCACGCCGGGAACATAGCCGGAAACCGGATAGGATGCGGAAAATGATTGAGTGGGTGTCTTATGGGCCGAGGGTGGAGTTGTTTGCAAGGGAGCAGGTGGACGGATGGGATTGTTGGGGAAATGAGGTGAATAGTCATGTCTAAAAAATCCATATGCCTCAAGCAATGGGAAATCCCCGGCATCCTCGACGGGAGCAAGACGCTGATTGTGAGGCCGATAACGCCGCAGCCGCACGATGTTCCAGAGGGCGCATATATGGACCCGTATAACAAGAATTATCGTAGATTTACGATGTGGACAGCTGACCATCGAATGTGTTTAGGATGCGGCGGAAACGTAAAAGGTATGGCTCATTGGGATTTCGGTTTTATACCTGGCGACGTGCTGCTGGGTAGAGAGACATGGAATTATGGCGATGCTGCGGGAGATATAGATACCAAGTACATCTACAGAGCCGATGAAGCCATAAGAGAGATTCTCTATGATATACCGTGGAAATCTTCTGCTATCATGCCGCCGGAAGCCGTGCGGATAAAGCTGTCGGTGTCTGAGGTGCGAGTTATGAGGGTGCAGGACATTACAATCAAAGAAATAGAAAAGCTTGGATATCCGCATGGAATAGATTGGAATTTCCTTCCAATTGCACAACAAGGAATTATGTTTGAATGGTTTGAGAAAATGTTTAAATCCGATAACCCGAAGCTGAAATTAGTGGGGAATCCATGGATTATTGCGGTTGATATTGAAGGGATGGTTTAAACGAAAGGCTTAGAGCTCTACGAATTCATCAGGGAACACACCGATGAAGTACGAAAAATCGATGGTGCGGATCATACATGGATTCCGATTTTATGGATACAGGAATTTTTCGAAACCGTTATTGAGGCTGCTGGCTATGGATATTTTGATGATGGCGGCGTTGATATCAATTGGCAAGGCGATGTGATATGTGTCGATATCGATGATATTTTTGGATACTTCCTGCCCTATGAGACAGCAAACGGATACATCGAGAAACTTTTAAAGGAGGCAGATTTATGAACCGCCTAACCATAAAAACCGCCACCGGCTACGATTGGTCAGATTACGCCAGAGAGATCGCCGCCAACGACCCTGATATTGTCGGGAGGAAGGTTAGGGAGTATGTGGGGGTTTGTGAGGATGCCGGGGTTACGCCGGAGATAATAAGGGCGTTATTGGGCGAGAGCAAGAATGAAAGGATGGTTTGAATGGAACGGTTAAACTTATACCCTGAAATGAATGCAAAAATAGTTGATATCCTTAGGCTGCCTCCACAAGATTATCCGATGCATTTATATGCCGCGCAGCTAATCGAAAAGCAATCAGAACAATTAGCTGTCCTGCAAGCCGAAAATGAACGGCTGAAAGCCGAAAACGACAAATGGAACGATGCGGATTGTAATACTTGTCCATTTTGTACATGGGAAGCTTGCGACGAAATATGCGAATCTAGGAAATCCCTTACGCAACGGTTAGCGGACATCACCTCTGAACGTGACCGGTGGAAAGCCCGTGCGGAAAGGGCAGAGGCCGAACGAGATGCGGCAATAAAGGACATAATGTCTGTATCGCAATGTGAGACATGCGCCTATGCGGGTAACAATCCGTTTGACGGCTCTGAATATTTTCGTTGCAGCTTGGGTTTTCCGTGCGTCGAAGGAAGCGGGTTCAAGTGGCGTGGCGTTGTTGAAAGGGAGGAAAATCATGAGTAAGGAGATTGAACGGGCGATAGCATTTGCCGAGGAATACCGAAAAAGGCTTGTATCTTATATAGAATTTGGCGAAGCGCAACGAGGCGAAACCAAACTAAATGAATGGGAAACTATCTTATTTTCCCTCCAGGCCCAGCTTGACCAAGAGAAAGAGCCGGACGAGTGGATTAGCGTGGAGGATAGATTGCCAGATGTTGAAGAAAAGATGGAGCCAGTATATGACTTAGATACATTTGCGGAGATTGACGTTAGATATCACATGGTATCGAATCTCGTCTTGGTAGTAGTAAAAGGCGAAAACGGAGATCGTTTTGTCAGTGATGATGTTTTGGTGGATGGCAAATGGGCAAATTATCCGTTTCCGGAATGGGATATTACCAACTGGATGCCGTTGCCGGGATTGCCGAAGGAGGAAAATCATGAGTTGCTGGGGAATAAGCCCAAATGCGTCTGAAAAAGAAAAAATAAAAGGTGAGTTTGCTGATTTTATCAACGGGCTTAATAGTACGGGCGAAATAAGCTATACCATTTATAGCGACTTGTTTGATGTGACTATGGCTCTATTTGATGAAATGTATGAGTTGAATTGCGGCGAACCACTCACCCAGCCGGAACCCCACGAAGACGATTATGACGGCCTGAAGGTCAAATACCGTGTATATAAGGCCCGGAACAATGAACCGGTGGAAGGGTGTTTTGTATTGCGCCCGGATAAGGACAATGCGGCAAGACCTGCACTGGAAATGTATGCCGAATGCTGCGATAACGAGATATTGAGGCGGGATATACGATTATGGTTGACGGACTTAATGACCCGGAAGCCGCCAAGCCAACCCGCCAAAACAGCCCGAATCATCGACGACACGCCGCATCCATTTAGTGCGGGGTCGGAAAGGTATGTTTGTTCGGCGTGCGGGGTCCGAGTGAGGCGCGGGGATTTAAGATGCTGGGGATGCGAGGCTGTGTTTGAGGAGGGAACAATATGAATGATAAAGCTGTAATGGTGCATGGGGGCATGAAATATAAGTGCCAAGAATGCGAAAAATCGTGGTTTATGTGCCTTGAGGTTGGCGTAGCGGATCAAGGGCGCAACGGAAAGCCCAGTCAACCATGCCCGTTTATGACTCGATGCGATTGCGGAGGGCTTGCACATGATATTAGCGGATATATACCATTACCATCATTAAGGCCGCTTATGCCGGGAATGAGATATTTCGCATACGACGACAGCGGTGATGAACGAGCATGCGGGAAACCAATGAGATATAAGGAGGCTGCCAATGAACAAAATCAATGAAATCGAAGCCCGGTTACAAGCAGCCACACCTGGACCGTGGGAAAAATCAATGAATAAGTATAGCGTATGGTCTAACGGTATAAATGATTTGGTTTGTTCGCAAGTATCCATCCGAGACGCTAATTTCATCGCCCACGCTCCGGAGGATTTGCGGTGGGCGCTGGATGAGATTAAGCGATTGAAGGAAATCAATAAGGAATTACGCCGAGAGATGAAGCACAACCAAGATGCGTTATATCATGGCTGCGGGTATTATTCGGTTTGCTGGGAAGCCGGGCATTCCTGCCCCTGTGCTTCCGATGCACCGGTAATGCAGGGATACAGCAAGGAGCTTTGGGAAAGGATGGCGGCTGATGATGGGGAAAATTGACGAAATCAGGGAAAGGAAAAACAAATTAAACGGTTATTCTCCATCACCTATGAGCGGCCCATCATGGCAGATATTAGCACAACAGAATGTTGATATAGGCACCCTATTGGATGATCTCGCCGCCAAGGACGCAGAGATCGCCGCCCTGAAAGCAAGGCTGAAAAAAGCGGTGGAGCTGCCGTGTGAGGTCGGGGCTCCTTATGCCGGTATCTGCCGAGAGATGCAACCTAAAAAGCGCGGCGGATGGAAAACGGTTAGCTGGATTGAAACTGGCGTCATAAAAGAGTTTGAAATTATAGCTCACATAACTGCCGACAAAGCAGGTTATGATCACAGCCGAAGCGTTGAAGAGTTAGGAGAGTCATGGTTTATTGGCGATAATGCCCGCGAACAAGCTAAGGCTGCGCTGGAAAGGGGTGCGGAATGAGTAGATATTACCCTTATGGAATTTGGTGTAATAAGTATCAGATGTGGTGTGATGATGTTATTGACCTCACGGATGGGTGCAACGAATGTGATGGGGATTGTCGAAACTGCGAAGATTCGGAGGATGTGAAATGACCATCTATCAATTCCTATCCAACCAAATCCAAGGCGGCTTCGGTATCCGCGAAATTGCCAGGCTCGCAGGTGTAAGCCCATCCACGATAAGCCGGATATATAACGGGCTGGTAGTGCCGGATATTGATACGGTGCGAAAGATATTAGAGCCGTTTGGGTATGAGATGGTTGTGGTTAAGAGAGGGGTGCGGAATGAGTAAGCTAACAAAATTGGTTGATGGGGTAGTTATCGAAAATCACGACAATGACACCCGAGAGTGGAAAAACGGGAGCCGAGAATGTATGGATAAGCTCTTTTCCTACGAAGCCATCGGCGAACCCGGCGAGGTTGTCAAGCCAGTAAGATGCGAGGAATGTCTCCACGGCAAACCATACAAGATGATTGGCAACAGTGTCAGCGAACTAACGGGGATACAATGTACGCTGCTTGATTTGTTCCCGATGTGGGAAGGTGATTATTGCTCTTATGGGGAGCGGGAAGGCGGGGCGGCTAATGCAAGCCTATAAATGCGATTTGTGCTTAAAATATTGTGATAGCGTTTACAGCGTGGACTTGCCATATTTTCTGCCGAAAAAAGAAGGCAAGTGTCGTATAGCAGAAATGTGCGAGAGTTGCAAAATAAAATTAGGAGTTTGGATATATGAAAATTATAAGCAAGAAAGCGAGGTATCCAATGAACGATAGAATTTTATTCCGCGGAATGCGGGTTGATAACAAGGAATGGTTTTATGGGCAAGTAGCATATTTCAATGGGCAGCCCTTCATAATTGGCGAAATTATAGATTGTGACGAGGAATACATAGACATTGAATCATGGTGGAGTGTCGACCCTGATACGGTCGGTCAGTGCACGGGCCTTACCGCTGCTAAGTCTTATCGGGGGGATGGACCGGAGGATAGATTGGTGTTTGAGGGGGATATTATCAAAACCTGTCACAAAAACGATGTTATTGTTTGGGATAGTATCACTATGCGATGGTATACCCATAACTCGGGGCCGCTGAGTGAGTTTAATGATATTGAAATCATCGGGAACCGCTGGGATCATAAAGAATTGTTGGAGGGATAAGAATGACAGAGAAACAAGTAATAATAGGAGCCGTCTCATCGTCAGTGCTATTGATCATAGGCTCTGTGGGTTGCATTTTGAATTTGCATCTTTGGGGAATCCCAATACTGATAGGCATTGCTGTAAGGCCTTATTTGTCGAACAGGAAGGAAGATGATACGGACAATGAATAATATTCCGTTAAAAAAGAAAACCCAAGTATCCCCCATAACCGACCGCGAAAGATGGGACTTATGGAACCGGATTTTGAATAACGTCAGGCGGGCTTATGATATGCCGGTGCGGCCGGCGGGGGAAAATCCGTATGGAGGGGGAACAGACCATGCTTAAAATCCTACAATTCACGGCCCCGTGGTGCCCGACATGCCCACAGATGGATATAGTGCTGGCTGGGCTTCGAGGGCTTGAAAAGATAGAATTAGGGACGGAATCCGGTGATAGGCTGGCTAATGAGCATCGGATTGGTAGCTTGCCGACGGTGATAGTTATGCGGGACGGGGAGCCGGTATGGCGGAAGTCGGGGTTGTTTCCGAGAGGTGAGATTGACGAGATGTTGGAGGGGTAAGGAGGCGGGGAATTGCCAAATAAACGAGATTTAAAGCTTGACCAGTACGGCATAAGTAAGCACAGATACAGAGAGTTATATAATTTCTGTTTGCAATACAAGGAATTTATCAGGGAAAAGGATAGCTGCTATAGTCTTGACGGCAAAAGTCTTGACGGGATGCCGAGGGGTAGTGGCGTGTCAAATTCGACAGCCAATAAGGCAGAGCGTGCTTATAGGCTAAGCAAAAACATTGAATTGATAGAACAAACAGCTATTGAGGCCTGCGGGGAATTATATCCGTGGATTATAGAGGCTGTATCAGAGGACTTGTCATGGGAGGACATGGGCCCGCCAAGCGGACGAAGACAGTTTTATGAGTCAAGGCGAAAATTCTTTTTCTTGCTCAGTTTAAAAAAAGGGTAACAACTAGGACGTCGTTTTAGTTTATTATGTTACCATGGGTGAAACCCAAGGAGCCAACCTCCCGGCTCCAACATAGTGGGCTATAGGCCCGAAGACAATGAGGTTTAAGCCTCGTATACCGGCCCGAGGTGAATGCGGATGTGGAGGGAGCGCCATAATGTGCGCTGTGTAGGGCTGGATAATATCGACCTCCTTCTAACAGCCCCGGTGATTAATGTGCATTGTCTGGATTGCCGGGGCGTAAAAAAATAATATCCTGAGTAGTAAGCGCCTCACGATTCGAGGGTGGGCTGAGGTTTGGGGTTAAGATATATTGTTCCCCAAAAGGTCCGCGATGATGACGGCCAAAAACCGTATGTGCGCATATACAAGGTTTCTTGGTAAGGGTTTAAGGGAGCAAAAATTTAGATATGGGAATGTTAGCCAAACGGCAAGGCAAAAGCGACGGCTTAGATTATTGGTTCGAATCCAATACATTCCATGTGGCCGGGTCATTCCCGGATGAACTGAGAGTTGGGCGCGACACCTCAATGAGATTGATAAAAATTAAGCGCATGAAAAAGATTTCAAGGCGATTGCTGAGGCGGTCGCTTTTTTTGGTGGGAAAAACAGAGCACTGGCGGTGAACCCCTTGAAACCATATAAAAATCAAGAAATCATCTTTCCTGCAAATGGAATTCAAAAGCCCAAAAAGCCCGAAAAAGAAGAAAAACAAAAGATACGATCACGGGGAATAAAAACCAGGGAAACACAATTCTTCCGACGTTTTAAAAGCGAAACTGAGCTTGAAAATATTGTTGATTGGGATTTTGAACCCGGCTGTGCCTATCACATTATTTCCGGCGGAGATATCGACAGCCTGTCTTTCCTGAAATTTATCCTCCGGCAGCAGCCGTTAAAATATTGCATCCTGTCTACATGGTGCATGGCTTTGCAGGATATTGAGGAATTGGAACGATATTTAAACCTTGGGCGCATCCAGAAGTTGGATTGTTATGTAGGCGAGATATTTAAAGGCTCTTATAAAAACGAATGGATTCGGTTATGCGAAGTCATGCAGAAATACGATGGCAGGGCGGCGATATTCCGGAATCATTCAAAGATATTCGTGGGATTTGGCGATAAATTTGACTTTGCGATTGAAAGCTCTGCCAATATTAACACTAATCCGCGAACGGAAAACACGACAATTACAGCCAATTCTGAGTTGGCTTATTTCTATAAAGAATTTTTTGACGGGATAGTTAGTTTTGAGAGAAATTTTGATGGATGGAAGCCAATTAAAGTGTAGGTGATGAAATGGCAAGGCTAACAGATAGACAGGAAAAATTTGTACAGGAGCTTGTCAAATACAAAAGTCAAAGAGAGGCGTATAGAATCGCTTACCCAAAGTGTAAATCATCTGATAAAACGGTTGATGAAATGGCAAGCAGATTGTTTAACAGTGCCAAGGTATACGCAAGGTATAACAAGCTTCACGACCGGCTGATAAAAGAAACCGAAGATGAATGCATCATGACGGCAAAAGAAGTTTTAAAAGAGCTTGAACATATGGCCAAGGATGATGTTAAAAATTATCTTTCCTTCCGTACCGAAAAAACAGTTGTTGGCAATGACGGCGATGGTAACCCAATTGCTGCCTATGATACTATTGTTGATCTAAAAAACAGTGACGAAATAGACACTCGTAACATATCCGAAATATCAAAAGGCCGGGACGGGCAATTTAAGTTCAAATTGTACGGAAAAGATAAGGCGCTTGAATTGTTGGGCAAGCATCACGGAATCTTTATCGAAAAGGTTGAAATCTCCAAGGCAACCAATGAAACCATTGAGGAAATAGAAAAGTATGTGAATGCCAATGACAGCGGAACAGAAAAAATACATAGACCTCCTATTGAATGAGCCGGCAAAAATCGGTCATTGGCTGGGATTCACGAAACTTAATGATCTAAATAACGAATGGATAGTATCGTTTCTGAGGGCCAAAGAAGACCAGACCTTGCAAGCCCATCGAGGCAGCTATAAAACGACCTGCTTGTCAATCGGAATCAGCGAACATATGATTTTATTCCCAAACAAAAACATCATCTTCCTACGCAAAACCGATGATGACGTGACCGAAATCATTAATCAGGTTCAAAAGATACTCGCCGGTGAAGTCTTTGCTTTCCTGACCGAAAAAATATATGGCCGGCCAATCAAGCTGGCAAGATCTAATTCAAGCGAAATCACAACCAATCTTGTTTCATCTGCCCGCGGCTCAGTCCAGCTTTTAGGACTTGGGACCAAGGGAAGCTTGACCGGCAAGCATGGCGATCTGATTATAACTGACGATATTGTCAATTTGCGTGATAGGATAAGCCGATCAGAACGAGATTACACCAAACAAATATATCAGGAGCTGCAAAACATAAAAAACCGTGGCGGCAGGATGATTAACACTGGCACACCTTGGCACCGCGACGATGCATTCTCTTTGATGCCGAATATTAAGCAATATGATTGCTATTCTACCGGCCTCATGACGCGGGAGGAAATCGAAGCGCAGCGGGAAGTATTGACACCCTCCTTATTTGCTGCCAACTATGAGTTGAAGCATATTGCCAGTGAGAACGCGCTGTTTGCCACAAGCCCGAAATTCACAACCGGCGACGAATTGCTATATAACGGCATAGCCCATATTGACGCTGCATATGGCGGCGAGGACGGCAGCGCCCTCACGTTGCTTAAAAAGACGGATGCAGGCATATATGTACTGGGAAAACTGAGAAAGAATCATATTGATAACTGCCTTGACGAATACCTACTTATCAAGAAACGGTATCGCTGCGGCGTGATTGAGGTGGAAAGCAATGCTGACAAGGGCTATCTGAAAAAAGAAATTATTCGCCGCGGTGACATAGCCCGCGAATACCACGAGAGCATGAACAAGTACATCAAGATTTCAACATACCTCAAGAAATATTGGAAGCAGCTTATTTTTCTTGAAGATACTGATCCGGAATACATCAATGAGATTATGGATTATACAGAGGACGCGGAACATGACGATTGTCCGGATAGTTTAGCATCACTGCTTCGAAAAATAGATGGTGGTCCGATGATTCGGGGCGCGTAGTCAGAGGTGATATAATTTGCAAGTATCGGAAATGGACGTTATAAATGCCAAAATCGAATTCATGGGACGCGGACGGTCTATCGTAGAAATACTCAAGACGATATTGGACGAATGGCGTAATCGTGAAAAAAAGCAAATCATTATAGATATGCATGACGCCGACGAATATTATATGTGTCGCAATGTTACCGTGTCCCAGAAACGACGAGATTTATCTGGGCATGGCGAAAATAATACGCTTTCGAATGTAAAAATTAAGTCTGGTCATGTACGAACAAATGTCGTGCAAAAGAGTGACTATGCACTTGGTAAGCCGTTCATTGTCAGCGTGGAAAGCCCGATACCAAAGACGGTTGACGAACAGGGTAATCCAATAGAAGACCCGCAGGCCGCAATTTATTTAGATGAGTGGTCGAAATATCTTTCCCCCGCCCGCAGGAAAACGATCAAGCGCATCGGCAAACATGGCGCAATTAATAAGGGCATCGGCTGGGCTTATGTCACCATAGACCAAACTGAAGACCTTTTGTTACAGTATGTGGATTCTAAAGAACTATATCCTGCATGGGCCGATATAGAACATACCATGCTTGATGCGATTGTACGGGATTACAAAGTCATTCAGTATATTAATAATAACCGCGAGGAAATCAACAAAGTTGAGTATTGGGACAAAGAACTCGTGGCGCGATTTGAGGATAAGGGCCATGCGGCATTAACTCCCGACCCTGATTACCCTCAGTCCATGGCTCATATGGATCAATCCGGCAAAGGTATCGCGTGGGGTCGAGTACCGTTTATCGCCTTCAAAGGCAACGAAGACGAGCTGCCGATACTAAATATTATACGCTCACAGATTGATAGCTATGATAAATTGCAAAGCAAGTCCACTGATGCACTACTAGACGATATTGACCCAGTATTAGTGCTTGAGGGTTTTTCTCCTGAGTTGGGCGATTTGATTGAACAGCGCCAAATTATGCAAAATTCACGCATTGTAGCTATTGAGCGGGATGGCAAAGCATATTACGTGCAAGTCAGCCCTGACGTTACGGCAGTGCAGGCAAAGCTTGAAAGTTTAAAAAAAGATATCAGAGAATTCGGCATGATGGTCATGTCACAGGACGATGACATGACGAGTAACCCATCGGGCGTGGCGCTCAAATTTCGATATCAAGACCTGGATACCTACACAAACGGCCTTGAAACTGAATTTGAAGTGTTTATGCAGCAACTCAAATACTTCTTCGATATCTGGTTGGAATTTCGCAAAATAGGAACTGCCGAACAATGGTCGCAGTATAAGTTAATTGTCACGCTTGACCGAGACATGATGATCAATGTGTCGGCCGATATCGAAGATACGGTAAAACTTGGGTCTACTGGCGCATCTCAAGAGACTCTCGATAACTGGAATCCTGCCGTCGAATCGCATGAGGTGGAGCAAGCCCGCCGCAAGAAAGAACAACAATCAGCCCTATCCGACATGAACACAGAGCGCGAACTTGCAAGGCTGAAAGAAGAAAACGAGCGGTTGGCGCGGGAGCGGGAGAGCGAACAAAGTTAAGGCTATACGAAAGGCGGTATTGATATGGCAAAGTATGTATTGCGTGGAACCCTATATAACACTCGAAAAATGAAACGTCTATGCAGTGATATTACCTTTAATTTATATATCGCAAATGATGGAACGTTTATAGAAGAAGCAACATTTTGGGGTATTTCTTTGGGCAATGCAAGAATTGTAAACGAATCATATGCTAAATTTCAAACTGGAACATATGGGAAATGGAGTATTTATCAAAAAATATGGGGATATGTTCCGGAAGATTAAATCATATTTTCTTGATGG
>Ga0153945_1000342_pt1 | contig 14211 bp, 11 predicted proteins | sample TSNJ029MetaG_FD_104720 | JGI IMG/M metagenome (GOLD analysis project Ga0153945, IMG submission 104720) | Attine ant fungus gardens microbial communities from New Jersey, USA - TSNJ029 MetaG | ecosystem: Host-associated > Fungi > Mycelium > Unclassified | place: USA: New Jersey, Wharton State...
GCCCCAAGCCCAATAAGCTCCAAATAAATCCTTTCTGCCTCTTCCATGGCCCTCAGCCAAAGCTTATATTTTTCATCCGATTCCTTCCAAAAGAAGGGCCTTATAAAGGTCAGCTCATTCCCGAACTTATCCTTTGAATAATTGCAGTACCGGGTGCTTTCTTGGCTGTAGCTGGCTATCCTGTGCCGTACTATTTCATGGGTCACTCCCCTGTCACAAATCAGCTTTACCGTGATCTTTTCATGCTCTATAACCGATTCGTGGCCGCTTTTTAATATCCTTCCGATAAAGCCTTCGGCGGATTCCTCCGTAATAAGGTTCTCGCTTTTATAGCATACCCGTCCGGCACGCTCCAGGCTTTTCATTATTCTTTGAGGGTCGATCTCGTCCATTATTTCAAATGTGGGGTCTATTATTATCACATTATGCCTCCTTCTGATTTTTTCTTTATTTTATGTAAAAGCATAGCATAATGCAAGGTTTTCATTTGACTATAGTCTGAGACATCGTAACGCTACCGAGACTATGCCGCGGTGGCTGGAGGAAGGAAGAATTTAATTTTTAACTTTTAGGCATATTTATGCACTGTCCAAAGGCATCATTGGCTGCTTCCATAACACACTCAGAAATAGTAGGGTGGGCGTGGATTGTGTTGCTCAACGCCTTCATGGAAACGCCCATTTTTACCGCCAATGTTAATTCGGCAATAATTTCCGTAGCAGCAGGCGCCATAATATGAGCACCTACTATTTTCCCATTATCCTTGCGGGCGATAACTTTAAACAGCCCCTGGGTTTCACCCATTGCAACCGCCTTTCCTGATGCGACAAGAGGGAAGCGACCTACCAGCACTTCGCTATATTTCTTCCTAGCCTCATCCTCTGTAAGCCCCACTGAGCCAATTTCCGGCAAAGTGTATAAACAGCTTGGAACAGCGTCCATATTAAGAGGAGTTGTTTCCATACCAGCTGCTGCCTCCGCTGCAAGAACACCTTGAGCAGAGGCAACATGAGCCAGCATCAATTTACCGGTAACATCGCCTATAGCAAAAATGTCTGGGCGGTTGGTCCTCATATGGCTATCAACCTTCACATATCCACCTGCCATCTCAAGCCCAAGGTCTTCCAACCCGGCAAGGTTAGCCCGCCGGCCAACACTCATCAATACCTTGTCCGCCTGCAGCTCTAACGGGTCAGCCCCGTTTATTTGAATTTTTATCCCACTATTCTGTGCAGTCATACTTTCGACTTTGTAATTCAGCAATACTTTTACTTTTTTTCCGGCAAGTGATTTTCTAAGCGCGTCCGCAACATCCCGATCAATGGCAGGTACCAGTTGCGATGCCATCTCCACAATAGTTACTTTGCTGCCCAAGGCGTTCCAAATTGTTGCCATCTCGCATCCGACAACGCCGCCACCGATAATCACCAGTTGCTTAGGAATCTCGGTTAAATCCAGCATCTGGGTGCTGTCCATAATTTGATGCCCGTCTGTTTCCATCCCACGGAGAATTAATGGGGAAGAACCGGTAGCCACAATCAAGTTTTGAAAGGCAATCATCTCACTGCCGCCACTGTTTAATTTAACCTCTATCGTTTTATCCTTTTTCGCGATTCCAAACCCGTCATAGATATCCACCTCATTGGATTTAAGTAACAGGTTCACTCCTGAAACAAGCTGCTTTACCGTCCGATTCTTTACATCTATCATCTTTTGCATGTCCACTGACATACGGTCAAAATCGATACCCCTCAGAGGACCCTTTTTGATATCATAAAGAATCTCTGCGTTTTTCATGAGGTTCTTAGTTGGAATACATCCCTCATTCAAGCAAACGCCTCCGATATGACGGCTTTCGATGATTGCAGTTTTTTTTTCCAGCTGAGCTGCGCGAATAGCAGCTACATAGCCGCCAGGTCCGGCCCCCAGAACAATAATGTCATAGGATTTCATAGTATGACCATTCCTTTCACGTGGCGTAAGGCACGAAAAATAACAGCTTCATTTATAGCTCATATTCAAAATGAAATGTCAATAATTCTTTCACTCCAGGGTGTTTCTAATAATTCTTTCAGCCTTGACATGAACTGCGCTGCCGGTACGCCGTCAATTGCTCTGTGATCTAAGGTAATACTGAGAGGCAGGATTGGACGAGCCACTATCTGGCCACCTCGGACTACCGCTTCCTCCTCAACCTTCCCAACCCCAAGCATAACAGTCTGCGGCGGGTTGATAAGCGGTGTAAAGAACCTGGTTCCATACATACCCAGATTGGTAAGAACAAAAGTGGCGTCCGCCAGATCGACAGCCCTTAGACTTCCCTTCCTGGCGTTATCAGCCAGCGTACGCAGCATAACCACAATTTCCGCCAGAGACAGCGTTTCAGCATTGTGTATCACCGGCGTCATCAAGCCATTATTTACCGCAACCGCGACCGCAATGTTGGCGCTGGTATATTGTAAAATTTGATTCTCTATAATCACAGAATTAAGAATCGGATGTTCTGGAATCGCTTTCCCCAGCGCCTTAACTAATAGCGCTGTCAGGGATAGATTATGGCCTGTGGCTCGCTTTATAGAGGGCTCCATAAAGCTTTGAAGCTGCAACAGTTCGGTGGCGTCCACACGCCAGAACTGAGTTCCCTGGGGTACGTTTTCGTTACTCATGGACATCTTCTTAGCCACGGCTCCACGCATCCCTGTGAGTGGCAAAATATTTACCGGCCGGAAGGTCTGAGCCACAGCATCTGACGCCTGAGCCGCGTCAATCTCCTTCATGCCGGCCTTTACATCATTCATGGTAATCATTCCGCCATATCCGGTGGGCTTTATTTCAGCAAGGCATACACCCTGTTCCTTTGCGAATTTTCGTACCCTCGGCATTGCCTTTATCCAACTGCTCGGACCGGGCGAATCAGATACCGAAGTAACAGCTGCTTCCGGTACATTCAACCTGCAAGTGGGTTCGTCCGGCGTTTCAGCAACGAGTGGTTCCGGCGATGACGCCTCCTGCGCCGGGATTGCCGCCCCTTCACCCGTTTCACCAATAATGCAAATGGGACTGCCAACCGATACAACATCACCTGCATTGGCATAAATCTCCAGTAGCACGCCGCTTTCCATAGACTCATATTCATTAACCAGTTTGTCTGATTCAATATCAACCAAAACGCAGCCGGCCTCAACATAATCTCCTACATCGTATCGCCAAGCGGAAATCCGGCCTTCTTCCATAGTAACTCCTAATTTTGGCATGGTGATCTGCTTTTCCACCGCCTATATTCCCCCCTTCTAAAATATCCGGCATCTAGTAGCGCATAACTTCCCTGATTGCGTCAATCAGCTTTTCTTCTGAGGGCAGGACAAACTTTTCCATAGGCTTGCTATATGGAATGGGTAAGTCCAGGGCCGCAACACGCTTAATCGGACCAAAAAGGTTGAATATCCCCTCTTCCGCCACAATGGCCGCCACTTCTCCACCAACACCTCCGGTTTTATGACCCTCTTCCATTGTAACCAGACGTCCCGTCTTGTCTACCGATTTTAGAATCGTATCCTTGTCCAATGGACTGATAAACCGGAGATCCACAACCTCCACATCTATGCCTTCGGCCTGCAGCTTTTCTGCCGCCGACAGGGCCGCCATAACCTGATAGCCGTGGACAACAACCGTAATATCCTTACCGACACGCTTAATATCGGCTTTGCCAAAGGGAATATCTAAATCCACATCAGACACTTCACCCTTTACCTTGTATAGTAGACGGTGTTCCAGGAATACGCTGGGATTCTCGTCGCGAATGGCATATTTCAGCATCGCCTTGGCCTCAGCGGGGGTGCTGGGATAATATACATCAATGCCGGGAATGGACATAAGCATCATTTCCAGAGATTGGGAATGTTCCGCCGCGCCGCCAAAGCCACCTCCGGTGGAAATACGCAGCACCATGGGAATCTTCATCGTTCCACCATGCTCATATCGCCACTTGGCCATTTTATTGAAAATCTCATCACCTGCAATGAATAGGAAATCACCATACATTAACTCCACTATTGGGATGGTCCCTGTTATAGCGGCGCCAACGCCTGCGCCAACAATAACCGCTTCGCTGATTGGCGTATCCCGAACCCTCTCTTCACCGAATTCCTCCCATAAGCCTTTCGTTGCCATACGGACACCGCCGGCCAGCCCAACATCTTCTCCCATGACAAAAATCTTGTCGTTTACACGCATCTCTTCCGCCATGGCCTCAGCAAGAGCCTCTACAAACTGAATTTTTCGCATTTCTTGCTACCTCCTTACCATAAAGTTATTCAGGGCTTCTTCAGGAGCGGGCAGCGGGCTTTCGATGGCGAATTTCTTTACTTCCCCAATTATCTCAGCCACTTTTTTCTCCACCTTATCCAGCTCCTCCCCTTTAATCACCTCAAGGGCCTGGGTTCGGAATACGGTTATAGGATCGTTGTTCTGCTTGTACTCATCTTCAACCTCGGCGCCAAAATAGGGATAGCCTTCTGCGTGGGGCTCCCAGCGGCGTGTCATAAACTCCAGGAAGTAAGGGCCTTCTCCCTCTCGTATTTTTTTCACAGCCCTGTTGACTGCGTCATTAACCTTAAGAACATCACTGCCATCCAACACTTCACAAGGAATGCCGTAGCCCTCGCACCGGTCTGAAATATATTGCGTTGCCGTTGAGCGATCTATCGAGGTGCTTATGGCCATGCCGTTATTCTCACAAACAAACAAAATCGGTAGTTTCCATATAGCCGCTAAATTCATGCTAGACCCAACAACTTCCCGGTTAGCAGAACCATCGCCAAAAAAGTTGACAACAACCTGGTTTTTCTTGTGGAACTGAGCGGATATACCTGCCCCTATAGAAAGCGGAAAGCTTGATCCCAAACTGCCGCCTATGCCATAGAGGCCTATGGAAGGATCGGCAATATGGAACCCGCCCTTGCCGCCGCTGGCGCCCGTCATCTTTCCGCAAAACTCTGCCGCTATCTTCTCCGGCGGCATTCCCTTACCAATCATATAACCAAAGCCTCTATGGTGCATGAACACGTTATCATCCTGACGAAGATCTAGGGTAGTACCAATACTGATAGCTTCCTGACCAATTCCCAGATGGATAAATCCGGGAATATGGCCGCTCCTAAACAGTTCTTTCATGCACTCTTCAAAGCATCGTTCCAAAACCAACAGTTCATATACCCGCAAATATCGCTCTTTCAAATTGCTCATAAATGATCATTCCTTTCAGCTTTTCCTGTATTCCGGCAGCATACAGCGTATACCTTTGATTAGTAAGCGGATTGCTAAGCAGCAATTCATATATTTTTCTTCTTTATTTACCCACACCTGCTATCTCCATCGCGCATTTCTTTTTATGCTCCAGATTTGAGAGCTTGGAGTACATTACTTTCTGTGCCTGTGGGGAACCAGCACCATGCATGCTTTCAACCAGTGCCACACCTCCGGTCATATTTTCTACCAACCGGGCTATCCGTATCCGGTCTTCAGTAGGAACCGACGCTACGCCTTTTAGGTATTTCTCCACATACTTGCCTACTTCAGGATTTTTAAGATCACTTTCAGCCGGCAGGGTTGCTGTAAGCCCCCCCGCAATATCTTGCGCTATTCGGTCAATTTCATAAATCAACTTTGTGACGTTATGCTTACCTACATTGGCTAGCAGTGGATCAACGTAGTATGAACCGGCAGCCGTTTTGGATCCATTAGCAGAACAGGCTATAGAGCATGCGTAAAGGGTCTCGGTATGATGAATCATTTCGTTGATCTTGTCCCTGATATGGTAGGCTTTGGCGTAACCGCTCATGTCAGCCAACACGGCCGCGGCGCCTATAACTATATCAGATACACCGCCTTTACAACCGCCATAATTTTGACGGTGGTAGCAGGCAAACCGTTCAACAAGCATACCGGAAAACTCGTACTCTCCGCACATAAACACACGCTCCCAAGGAACGAATACATCTTCCAGAATAGTAAGGGTCTCGCCGCCCACAACGCCAAAACGCGAGTTACCCTGATCGATCTCTCCTTCCAATTTTCTGTCATCATTGGTCTGACGGCCAAAGATATGTAGCACTCCAGGAGCGTCTACCGGCAGCGCACAACAGACGGCATAGTCTTTATCCGCTTCGCTCATACCCATCGTCGGCATGATAAGCATTTCATGAGAGTTTGCCATGCCGGTCATATGAGCTTTCGCGCCACGGATTACGATGCCCTTGTCATTTCTGTCCACCACACGGACGAACATATCCGGATCCTCCTGCTGTGAGGGCCGAAGACTGCGATCACCTTTTGGGTCAGTCATCGCTCCTGCCACCATCAGATCGTTTTCTTGCCAATATCCAAGATATTTTTTCAGCCGTTCATGGTAATTTGTGCCAAGCTTCTCATCCATCTCATATGTAACGGTATAGGTAGCGTTTACCGCATCCAGTCCAACACAGCGCTGATAGCAGGAACCGGTTTTCTGGGAGAGAAGACGGAGCATTCTTACTTTTTTCACCAGATCGTCCGTGCTCTGGTGTATATGAGTAAAGCGGTTAATCTTGTTTCCGGTCAAATGACTGGTTGCGACCATTAAATCTTCGCACATGAAATCATTTGCCAATTCATAAGTCATGGAAGCAGAATTCACATGTCCACGAATAAAGGGATGATCTACTACCGTTTTCGGATCTAAAAGTTCACCTTTTACATATAACTTGATATTTCTTTCCTTAAGACTGTCAATATATTCTTGACGTGTTTTCATATCCTACCCCCGATTTACTTAAAATAGCGCGAAATCAACCCCTATAGTCATTCTTATTCACAGGTCCACCCTCCATCAATTACAATGCTTTGTCCGGTCATATAGTTGGAGCCCTCGGATGCAAGGAACACACAGGCAGACACCATATCCTCCACCTGTCCGAACCGGCGCATAGCAATCTTTTTTAAGATATGGCCGGAGATTTTTTCGTTATTAAGGTCGGACTCATTCATCGGCGTGATTACGTAGCCGGGGCAGATGGCGTTTACTTGGATATTATGCTTTGCCCACTCCAGAGCAAGGGCTCGTGTCATTTGCAGCACACCACCTTTGGCCACGCAATATGGCAGAACCTCTTTATCAGCCACAAGACCAAGGATGGAAGCAATGTTGATAATTTTCCCGCTTTTTTGGTTGATCATTGTCCTTCCAACGGCCTGAGCAGTAAAAAACACTGCTTTTAAGTCCACGTTAAGCACACGGTCCCAATCCTCCTCAGTAATCTCCTCTGCCCGTTTGGTAATGGCAGAACCGGCATTGTTCACCAAAATGTCAATTCTCCCAAACCTGTCAAGCGCATTGCGCACCAATGCGTCTATCCGATTCTTATCGGTCACATCCGCGGCACAAGCCAAGGTCTCAACGCCATATGTCTTTGCCAGGTGCGCAGCCACCTTATCACAATCCTCCTGGTTCCGGCTAACCACAACTATGTTGGTCCCTTCCTTTGCCAAAGCGTTGGCAAAGCCATTGCCTATCCCCTTGGTAGACCCTGTAACAATAGCAACTTTCTCCGATAACCCCATTATCAGCATCCTCTCTTTAGTTATACCGAACGGTGAAAACATTTACCGGCGACGTAGAGGAGGTTAATGTTTTCCTCGTTCGGTATAGTATGGATGAACGGTAAATGATATAGGAAAACTGCTTACGGCCTTACCAGAATCTTCATGGCGTCATCAGGAGAAAGTAGCTTTTTAAAGCCCTTCTCTTCAATATCGTCGAGAGAGATGATATCCGTAATCAAGCTTTCCACATCAATGCTCCCTTTGTTAAGCAAGCTAAGCGCAATTTCAAAATCCCCCATAAAGTAGCCCATGGAGGCTATGACTTCCACGCCTTTAACGACCCATTGGAATTGGTTGATCGCGACAGGTTCCGGCGTAATCCCGAGCATGACAATTTGTCCTCCCTTACGCACGATATCAAAAGACTGATTGATTGTCGCACTGACGCCCGCGCAGTCATAGACAATATCAACGCCCAGCCTTTCAAGGCTGTCCGAAAGTTTTTTCACGTTGAGCTCATCCGGGTGCAGCACTTCTTTAGCACCCAGTTTTCTGGCAATTTCCCGCCGCATAGTGGATTTTTCTACGATGATGATACGGTTGGCGCCCGCAAGATTTAACAACTGGTAAAGAGTAATCCCGATTGGTCCGGCTCCGTAAATCAAAACATTGTCGCCCATTTGGAAGCGTGAAATTTTCAGCGCATGAATACAAACCGTAACAGGCTCAAGCTGAGCCGCCTGTTCGAAGGTAATATGCTCCGGCAGATTGTAAAGCATATATGTCGGCACCGCTACATATTCTGCGTATGCCCCCTGTGGCCGAAGGCCAAGCGTCGAGTCCATATGGGTGGGACAGAGGGAAATCTGACCAGATTTACACCAATGGCACTGCCCACAAATTCCGCATGGGCGTACGACAATCCGCTGACCAACCTTCCACTTTTTTTCATTCTCGTAAACCTTTTCAATAATACCCGCAAACTCATGGCCCATAATTGTGCCGGAAGGAAAGTAGTTTACGTGAGTATATGCATGAAGGTCTGAACCACATATTCCGCACAATCCCACTTTTACCAACACCTCATCGCTATTTATTTGTGGGATTTCCCTTTCTTCAATTTCAATTTTCATTTCTTTAAGTACGGCAGCTTTCATTTTTACCTTCCTTTCCTGAGGCCAAAAATCTCTTGTAGAACTCATAGTATTCCTGCACTCCCTTTTCCAAGGGGTACTGCGGGCGATAACCTAGCTCGTTTTTTGCATTCTCTATGGACAGTATCCCCCGTGTTTTTACCGTTCGTTCCTCCACCTCATTCACTTTGTCCTCAAAAGTCACTTTTACTTGCGGGTTGATCTCGGAAATGATTGCTCCGATTTCAGCAGCGCTGCGCAACTCACCTCCTGCAGACACGTTGAAAATCCTCGTTTTGGGGTTTGCTTTCAGGGCTAATAAAACGCCTTGCACAACGTCCGCTACATAAGTGTAATCCCGTTTCGCGTCTTTTCCCCAGTCAAAGTGCGTGCCCCTGTTTTCAGCAGCATTTTCAACAATTGGTTTGATATACATAGGGTAAACCATCCCCAGACCGTAAACAGCCGAAAGACGTAAAGCGATAAAGTCAATGCCGTGGGTAGCCCAGTAATGCATCCCCAAGGCTTCCGCTGCCAGTTTGGTTCCGGAATAAGATAATAACGTAGGGCCTTCGTCCGGCAAATGAACAGGATGCTTTTCATCCATTGGTTCATATTGCCTCGGCGCGTATACCGAAATGGAGCTTGTCATAATAATCTTTTTAATACCCGACAGCTTTGCTGCCTCAAGTACGTTAACCGAGCCCAAGGTATTGACTTTCAGTGAGAGCGGCACGTTATTGGACAATACATCCAGGTTGTTGATTACGGCTGTATGTACAATACTGTCAATGCGGTATTTTTCACAACTTGCTTTTACAAACTCGAACTCGGACACGTCTCCCTGAACAAATTCCACCTGGACATGATTCATACGCCATAACCAGTCTATGGCACTGTCTTTCTCCGGCATCCGCAGATCGAATACAACAACACGATACCCTTGTGAGTAAAGGCTGGCGGCAAGATGCCCACCTAAAAAACCGGAACCCCCGGTAACAAGAATAGTTTCGGCCATAGAAAACATCCTTTCTAAAGTAGTCGGCCCCAGTTGTTAACCAGGGCCGGCAAATAGGTTATCGGTCATGTCTCATTCTTACCTGCAATTTATTGTTCGCTCTTAAAATGGGCGAATAACGGACTTTTCTCTGGCTTTGTCAGTAAAGTGACTACAACGAGGGAGACTGTGCCAAGAATCACCCCGACAGCGGCTAAGTTAAAGTTGGGTAGAATGGGATTTTCTGAAAAGACAGTGAGGTTCATGATGCCAAGTATACCGCCTACCAGAATGCCTACTGCTAACCCTGCAATAGCGCCAGGCGTATTCACACGCTTCCATCTGGTGCCAAGGTACAGCACCGGACCAAACATTGCGGATAAGGCGCCCCACGCCACGGTTACGATAAGCAGAATATATGTCGGCGGCTTTAGTGAAAGCAGGAATCCAAGTATCAAAACCACAAAACAGCATATGCGGATCCATTTTAGTTCCGTTTTTTCTTCCATTTTTACACCCAAAGTACCCTTAACAAAGTCTCTGACAATAGCGGCTGAGCTCAAAATCAGAAAAGATTCGGCAGTCGACATGACCGCAGCGGCGACGGCCGCAACAAAAACACCGGCCATTACAGGGCTTTCCAGCAAGTTTATAATCATATGCGTCAAAATAGCGTCCGGCGCTACCGGAGCGGATATGACGCCTTGTTCCACCAATACCCTGCCTGCCATTCCCGGCCATTGCGAGATAACACCGAGGAAATACAGAATAACTGATACCAGCGGCGCCCATTTTAATACGTTGACGTTTTTCGTCGTTAAAAATTTAGTAGAAACATGCGGAACCCCAGCATAAGTAAAAATACCTACAAAAACGCCGTATTGCAGAATCCTGCTCATTGAGAAAGAACCAGATTCATGCCATGGCCTTAAATAATTATAGTCAATTTTTGCAAGTTCGGCGTGCAACCCGCTCAATCCGCCTACCCTTGGGAGAATCATAGCGTTGAGGGCTACGCCAATAAAAACAATGCAGGACATTTGAAAAAAGTTTGTCCAAATAGAGGCTTTCATGCCACCGCTCACAGTGTAGACGCCCAGAATTGCGCACGCGATCAGAATCGATTGCAAATGAGAAATATTCAGTAACGGCCCCAGAACAGCGCCAATAGAAGCAAACTGTGAAACCATGTATGCGCTGCATCCCAACACAATGGCGAGCGCGGATAAGCCGCGCACCATTCGCACTCCTCTTTCGCTGCCGCCGCCAAAGCGCACGCAAAGATAGTCGGGCAGTGTGTATACCTTATGCTTATCGGCAGAAATGCGCATGGGCTTTGCTAGTACGAAATAGCTGCCTACCAAGCCAATAAATGCAAGTGAAACCAGATTAACATATCCCGCATAACCGGTCCCGTAACCAGTTCCGGAATAACCCATAATAGCGCCGCCGCTTAAAATAGCGCCCATTACCCCGAAGGTTAACAGCCAAAGGCCCACGCCTTTACCGGCAATCAGATAATCTTCCACTGTGTGAGTAGTTCGGGCCGCCGCCATTCCGATTGCAATCACTATCACCGAATAAAGCACCATACATAGTATAGACCAACCTAAATAACTCATATAAGTCCTCCTCGCAAATAATAGAAAAACGTCTACCGATGCCTCCCAATACAGCTACCTTACAGCTACTCTTTTTTAAACAAATCATCCAATGTGAACCATTCTTCCTCTTCTACTTTAAATGTCAGCCCAAAAATAATTGCTAGAATTACGCCAATGATGGGTGTGCCAAATACCATTAAAGTAGTTAAGCCTGACAATCCAAACATTTTACCACCTCCTTTTTCAAATAAGTATCTTTACTGCTCTTTAGCAATACTTCCGGGTTGCCAAAACAGAGCAACCCATCATAACCCTTGATTAATGGTTACCCACATTCCTTCATATACATGAAATTTTACGTCTTGTTTTTAATATACAGCAATTCTGATGCCAGAACAAAATCTAGTTTTTTCCAGGCATCAGTTGCCCTAATTCATTGTTTCGTTTGATAAATTGCCTTTAATAGAAAATATCAGCCATTGAATCATTTAAAAGTGTAGCTACAGCTGCACTGTATCGATACAACTGTAGCTACATTTATTACCGCATAAAGGAGTCGAAACCATCAAACCTTTACTCCAAACAGTATTGGCTTCTTTAACAAAGTTACTACAAAGTTATTCGATACTGAAAAAATTGATTTTTTTATTAATTTATGTCAAAATGTCTCTGTGCCTTGTTGGATATCTAATCTAATATATTGGGTGATAAAATTGAACACTGATCATTTAAAGAAAGCATGGATCAATTATGTACAGAAAGAAATTGTCGACACTGACAGGATCAGAGAAGTAATAATAGATTCCTGGACAAGGTGTCGGAAGCTCAATGTCAACCCATGGCAAAAAACACCTGCCAATATATTATCCCGGGAGGCTTTACAACTACTTGCCGTAGAAAAAATAAAGCTGATAGATTTTTGTGTACCTTATATGGAAATGCTTTATTCGATTGTGCGGAGCTCGGGGTTTGTGATAACGCTTACAGATGAAAAAGGAATCATTCTGAAGATAATCGGTGATATGGACATAAAAAATCAGATTAGTTCCGGCGGATTTTACGAAGGCGCAGACTGGAGTGAAAAAAGCGCAGGTACTAATGGTATCGGAACAGCACTTGCCATCGAAAAACCCATCCAAGTATATTCATACGAGCATTATTGCCGATGCGCCCAGGTTTCAACAGGCTCTTGCGCACCAATAAGGGATGAAAGCGGTCTCATAATCGGTACGATTACATTGGTAGGTTATGATTACAATGTTCATAGCCATACCCTAGGCATGGCCGTGGCTGTGTCCGACGCAATCAGGAACTCACTGAAGATACAAAAAGCGCAGAGGGAAATCAAATTGGCTGATTCATATAAAAGAACGATTATAGATTGTATCGATCAGGCAGTGCTGGCAGTGGACCATCACGGAACGATTACGCTGGCAAATCATTACGCAATAAAGTTTCTGCAGTTGCGACCGGATGTGGAATATATCGGAAAACCGCTGTTGGGAGTTCTACCCGGATTCAACCATGACCTGCGCAAAATCATAGAAGGACACAAAAAATATACCGATAAAGAAATATTAATCAACACCCAGAGCGGAGACGAAATGTTTAACATTACCTCAATGGTGATTACAGCCAATGAAAACGATTTTGACGGAATGGTCCTGATATTGGAGGCAATCAAGCGTGTACGCAAGATTGCCCACCGCATGACCGGCGTTGTGGCATCAATGACATTTGACGATCTTGTCGGGAAGAACCCGCTATATCTTGAAACGGTTAAACTGGCTAAAAACGCGGGCTTATCAGATTTCAACGTCTTATTACTGGGTGAAAGCGGGACAGGAAAAGATGTTTTTGCACAGGCTATTCACAACTACAGCTCGCGCAAACGCGGCCCGTTTGTAGCGATAAACTGCAGTGCAATTCCACGCGAATTGATTAGCAGCGAATTGTTTGGTTATGTGGAAGGAGCTTTTACCGGCGCGCGTCGGGGCGGTAGCCCCGGAAAGTTTGAGTTTGCAGACAGCGGCACAATTTTTCTGGATGAGATAGGCGACATGCCCATCGATTTGCAAGGGCATCTGTTGCGGGTGATCGAGGAAAGGAAGGTCTTGAGAATTGGCGGTCATGATACAATCCCCATCGATGTACGTATTATCGCCGCCACCAATCGCAACATCCTGAATGATATCAAAAGCGGCCGCTTCAGGCAGGATCTCTTCTACCGCTTAAATGTAATTACCATAAACATGATACCATTTCGTGAGCGGCTGGATGATCTTGAAGATATGATACGAATTTTTTATACAAAGCTTACTACCAGTTTAGGCAGGCCGGAACAGCGTATTCCTGAAAGCTACATCAAGGCGCTGCAATCCTATTCTTTTCCCGGGAATATACGGGAACTGCAAAATATAATAGAACGCAGCATGATTATGTCGCCCAACGGCGCTTTGGATATTTCCCATCTTCCGCAAGAAGTGCTCAACAATCGAAAAGATTATCTCATAGATACTGAACTTAGTAAAGAAAGCATAATGGAGGATAGACAGAAGATTTATTGCTTACTATTGAAAAACAAAGGGAACGTCAGCAAGACAGCAAAGGAGATGGGCATAGCCCGGACGACGCTGTATCGAAAAATGGACCGGCTTGGTCTTGCTAAATCCATAGGCTTTGATTAACCTTAGCAATAGGAGCCAATTCCTTGTACAAGAGCTTTTTTAGCATTGCGACCAATTCTTCCTGCTCTTCTGTCATCAGTAGATATTTGCCCGTAATTCACCTCTTTTTTATGAATCACTTGCGCTTTTGCCTAATAAAAACTAAAATAGGAACAAAGTTATACAACCTAATTAGGAGGAAGACTATGGGTAACGATGATTATAAAAATTTA
>Ga0153945_1000344_pt1 | contig 14177 bp, 20 predicted proteins | sample TSNJ029MetaG_FD_104720 | JGI IMG/M metagenome (GOLD analysis project Ga0153945, IMG submission 104720) | Attine ant fungus gardens microbial communities from New Jersey, USA - TSNJ029 MetaG | ecosystem: Host-associated > Fungi > Mycelium > Unclassified | place: USA: New Jersey, Wharton State...
TGTTACTGTCGATGTTCAGTGGCTGCCTATTTTTGTTGTTTGTTGTTGTCAACAGTCTGCGCGCTTCCCGTGTAGCATGGAGCAGTGCGGCTTTCGGCGTGTTTTCCATTCTGATCGGCCTGAGCACAATCGATAATAATTATCTTTTTCAGCAAGTACTTTCACCGTTGGAGATTTCCCATATATCCATGTCTGCCTGGATGCTTTTTCCCATACCGATTGTGTTTTATCTACAACAGCATTTCACGAAATACAGGAAGCAGGCTATGGCACTGCTTTTCGTATTTGTGGGCTGCAGCCTGGCCGCCTTTCTGCTGGCAGCTGCAGGAATATGGGATTTGCCTGAGTTTCTCGTCATCGCGAATCCAGTTTATATCCTGCTTACCGGTATACTTTGCATATTGCTTGTGGTGGAATGGATCAACCGGAACCGGTTCATCCGGTTTATTTCACCAGCCTTTCTGCTACTCTTCCTTTCCGCCGTATTGTCTGCCGTTGATATTCACGGTTTCTATGAAGCCAAAGAGTGGTGCCGTGTGCTCGGGCTTGTGCTGCTTATGTGCCTTGTCTGGCTCTACCATATATGGCAGGTATGGACAACGCGTGTCAAAGAGCGAGAGGAGCTGCGCGCGCTCCATATCAGACACGATATGGAGGTGGAAAACCATAAGCAGACGTTAGAGTATATGCGGCGGGTAAAACTGTTGCAGCATGAATTCCGCCATCACACCGCGGCTATGCAAATCCTTGGCGAGCAGAGGGATTTTGAAAAGCTCACCGCATATTTGGGAAAACTAACAGAGGAACAGGCAGTAACAGGCACGGCCGGATACTGCGAAAATCCGCTCGTCAATTCTATTCTTATGCAAACCGCAGAGCGAGCAAAGCGGCAAAAAATCTCTTTCCAGTGTCATGCCGATTTGCCGGAGAAGCTGCGCTTCTCGGATAACGATCTGTGCAGCCTGTTTATGAATCTGCTGGATAATGCGGTAGAGGCTTGCCAGCGTATACCGGAAGATCGCCGCTGGATCACCCTGCAAGTGCAGCTACGCGAGAATTTTCTTGTCATTACCTGTCAAAACGCGAAACCAGACGATGTCGTGCCGGTTAAAGACGGAAGGCTTCTCACCACAAAACCAGATAATGAATCCCACGGGTATGGAATTGCGGCGATGAATCAAATCGTAGAGAGGTATGACAGCAAGCTGAACATTGATTATGATGAAACAACTTTCACGGTTAAGACAATTTTACGTCTGAAAAAATAATTCATTTACCCATAACACGGATCGCCTTATCATAAGACAAGGCGATCCGTGTTTTCTATCCCATATATTCAATCAGCCGTCCCAGGGCGCTTTGGTAATAGGCCCTTCCCACAGGCACAGTCCGATCGTCTGTTAATGTGATCTGTACTCTGGACAAGTCTTTGATTTTTGATGCGCTTACCCAAAAACTCTTATGGCATTGTATGAAAGTGTCTGGCGGAAACAGATTCAGAATGCGATGTAACGGACCGGGGCAATCGATCTCCTTTGTGGATGTGCGGACAATGGCCAGACGGTTGATGGTCTCGATATAATAGACTGTGTGCATATCCACCAACACATTTCCATTCCTCACCGGAAGAAGCACTGTTCTGGGCTTTCTCTCTTTTTGCAGATCCTTTTTCAATGCCTTTGCAAGCTGATCCCTTTGGATTGGCTTGAGTAAATAATTCAAGGGGTATACACTGTATCCCTCCAGCGAGAAATCGGGCGAACTGGTGGTAAACAGGATACTGACCTCGCTGCCCATCGACCGAAGTTTTTTCGCAAGCTCTACGCCGTTTTCGGAACCTAGCAGGATATCAAGAAGAAGGATATCAAAACAATTTGGTACTCGCGCCAGTCGTTCAAGCAGAGGCGGCGTGTCAGTGAAGCAGGTTATCTCATGAGCAATGCCCTGCTCATGCAACACGTTATGAACCAACTCCTTGGTTGATTTTATGAAAACATCTTCATCATCACATATCGCGATTCGATACAAAACTATCTCCCCAATCCACACACGCTTATATACAATATAGCACGGTGTAGGCGGTTAGTCAAAACCCGGATTTGCCGTATAAGAGAGACCATACTGGTTTGGTATACGCTGCAACACTACTCCCATGGGCCACTTCACTCCCACAGTGGGCGGCGGCTCTGTCAGCGGCGTGTTCGTGGCAAGCGGCGGTGGCAGCGTGACATTTACTGAGACTTATACCAAAACGCCCGCAAAGGCGGTCAGCGGCATCATCGTCCTTACACAAAAGAGATTCTAATAAGCGAAACGGAGGCAACATCAGTTGTTGCTTCCGTTATTTTATTGTGTGAATAACGGAAATTATGTATATTATCAAGATAATATACATAATTATTGTATATATTTGCAGTCTTGAAGAGACTTCGAAAGCTGGAAAACGATATGAAAACGGCTTTACGATGGTTTTCGAAAACGAGACCCTAATAGGGAAGGGGTATAGTAATACCCAAGTGAAAACGGGGATTTACCGGCAAAAACGAGGAGAATCAGAATGAAAACGAGGATTTCTACAAGTTATGGCCGTTTGTAGGCAAATACGACGCAAATAGGAGCAAATTAAAGATATAGAAAAAAGAAACCCCCAAAGTTGGGTTGTTTATATAGCAAAACACATCAAAAACGGCACAAACCTGTATGGTTCAGTTCAAAAACGACCTAAATAGGTGTCTTGTAATGGATTGATATGAATTTCAGATAGGAAGAAATAATATGCAGCATTAAGATGTCATTCCACCTCTTTGGGAGAGTCAAACTACACAAGCTATATGTGTAATTTCGCCGGATAATACAGCAAAACACATACTGTATGTGCAAATCTGCATTGTTGACACATACAGTATGTGCCACCACAGATGAATGAACAGTGCTATCTGCGTTTTGTTACAAGCCTAAATGTCTTGCCAATTCATCTTCTTCGATTAGAACACATTTTCCGATGGATTGGAGCGGTTGAATCTCATCAAGAATCTTTTTGCGCAGAGAAGGGGAATAAGTGTCCGCTATGACGATATAATCTGTTTTTGTGCTGACTTTTAAACAGCATTTTGCACCGGCCAGTTCCAATTTTGCAATAATGTTGCGGCTTTTAGCTTTGGGTCTCCCGTAAATGACAAACCTCTTTTTATCCAGTGAAAGAGAGGATTTCATTATCTCAGACATCCTTTGCTTTTAGATTATGCCTACTATAACACATTCAGCCGCTTTTCGTAAAGTAATGGAGAATTTTGATTGGTAAGTTGTTGGAGGCCTATTACTTCTAACATAATATTATCGAAGTAATTACATTGAAGATGGGAGTGTTACATATTTCGATATGGAAGGGTGATCCAAAATCGCTGTAAACAAAGGCTAAGAAGTTGTTCCAGAGTACAAAATAGCAGATACACTGGCTAAGGGAGAAAATATCAATGAAACCAAATGGAAGTAAAAAGCAAAAGGGCGTAGCAGGGCATTCAGCTTTTATGAGTTTGTTGGCAAACATCAATGGTCGTTGTAAATCTTAGTGGCGGAAAAGACAGTACTTTTATGCTTCTGCGGATGTTGGAGCTTGGTATGCGGGTAGACTTGATTGTCTACGCAGATGTAGGAGAAATGGCTGAATTCGAGTATATGTACGAATACATAAAACGCATTGAGCAATACATCGGCAGGAGGATATTGACTGTCCGAAGTGAGATCTACACGGCAAGAAGTATTTTCTATGGATATCCGACTCGTGGTAATCATATGGATGAGATTCGCGGTTTCCCGCCGACGATCGGTGTAGGCTGCCGATATCGATCCTGGCTCAAGGTAGATCCTTTAAACGCTGCAAGCGGTAAAGGAAACGATGTCTATATAGGTATTGCTGCCGATGAAGAGCACCGCAGCCGGTGCAAAGAATATACCAAGGGTTCCAACAACTATCATTTCCCTCTTGTTGATTGGGGATACACGGAGCAGATGTGTTTGGATGGGTTAAAAGAACGGGGGCTCTACAACGAACTGTACGGATTTTTCGATCGTCTTGGCTGCTGGTGGTGCCCAAAACAGCCAATAAACAGTCTGCGAATGCTTAGAAAGCATTTTAATGACAAGTGGCAGATGCTAATGCAGATGGAAGCAGATCAGGGTCGCCCGTTTAAGCACAAATATCCCGCGATAGAGTTGGATAGGAGATTTTGGCAGGAAGAAGCCGGCCTATATGTCCCCAGGAGGCGCAAAGCCGGGTAATTATCAATATTGAAAGGAAAGCGGTTATGTATACATTTGTCGATAAAGAATACGAAGTGCTCTCAAGTCCGATGAACCGTGCGGAGATCATTCGGAGTAAAAACGAGAACGGACGCGTTAGCGGCGTCATTGCTGTATCGCTTACTGATCTGATCGACGGTGATTCAATCAGTGTCCGCGACCTGCTGATCGAAAGGCTAATAGGATCCGAGAGTCTGTCTTACATGAGCATTAAGCTTGTGGGATGCAGTGCAAAGGGAGGAGATCAGGACGCACTGATCCATGTTTCCGGTATTCCTGAAGTAAAAGAAGAGGTTGAATATCAGCAGGTGACCTTTTCGCTTCCTGACTGTTTTACCTTTAGAAGCACGGGCATCTTTTCCGACGGGATTACCTACATGGCGAAAAGGGCAAATACCTTCGGTGACTACCAAGTGAGCTGGAAACCCGGCGGCGATTTTAATACGGTATGCGAAAACTGGTATACGGGCAATGAAGCGGCTTATTATGTAGGCTCTGGCCAGTGGGTAATACTTACGGCCGAAAACGAAGCCACCATTACAATTCCACAGGAAGATATGGTTGAATGGAATCGACTCCTTACAATGAACAGAGTCGATTTCAAAAGAGAAAGAATTTCTGAAGACGCTCTGCTGTGGAATAGAAGAGTATGCTTCGGCAATGGCATCGAAGCCGAGATCAACGTTCGCTCAGGGCAGACAAATCTGTGGGCAGAAGGAATTCTCTTCAAAAACGGCGTGGATATAATGTGTTCGGAACCTAAAGACCGCCTCGGTGGTGACTATCAACTCAAAGACAAGGATTCTAACACAATGTTTGTGGTTAAGGTAAGCGGTTAAAACAAATGATGAATAGCGAAATGGAGGGGTCATAATGACGCAGGAACAATTCTCACGCTGGGAAGAAATTGCTATCAGGATGGCAGAACGTATTTATCCGAACGCAACAGCCGCACGAAAGGAAAAAATCCTCGCAGAAGTTCGTGATTATTTCTGGTGGAGACATTTTCAGGAGGATTGGCCGAAAATTGAAGACTGGGACGGCAATGGTGACAACTATTTTCTTTGCGATGAAGTGGATGAGTTCTTTGAAAAGCATCGACATTATAATCGGAAAGAGGAAATCTATACAGGTTGGTTCTTCAATCAGGTCACTTCCTGTATCAAGGCGGGATTCGACATAGCCGTCAGACAAAGTGGAGGTGGCGTCTTAGGCTTTACAGCCGGCGACATCCGCAGTCTGTGGGATGGAGGTGTTCCAGATTGGGTAAAAGAGCAATTAAATCCCTCATTTGACTCCATTCCCGACAAGGAGCCTATTTGGCTATAGAATCGAAATATCTGACTGGCCCGCAAATATCTGTATAGAAACAATAGCCATTACTCTAAAGAGGTGAGTATGAATACTACAAATACATCTTCACCTCAAACAGCAGCTCTTCAGAGTTGTCAAGAAGGGAAGAAAACAATAATGTATACTTTAGAAAGCCTCAAGCCCTTGAATGTGCCCTTTGACAGCGAGCACAGGCTTGAGCAAAGCGATGTGGATATGGTGAATCGATACATCAAGCTTATTGAGAGTACGCGCAGAGACAAGCCATGCCCAGGCGATATTGTTGAGCACACCGATGAATACGGTGATTACTGCCGAAACGCGCACATTAAGACATATGATGGTGAAGCGGAACGGTTTGCAGTTCGTATTCACCCCTTTGTTCCTTGCGTTTATCGCGGGGATGATGGGCAAGTAGCATGGCACGCAACCGGTGGAGGCATGGAGACTTTCGTTGATTCTTCTCACCTCACATATATCGGTAAACGTGAAAAGTTATTCATGGCATTTGGTCATTGTGGAGTAGTCGGCAACGGCGCAGTTTACTTCAAAGCGCTGGTGAATGTCTGGGAGTACATCGCCCCTGGCCAGAAACACCCCGGTTACACCACGAAGGATTGGAGAAAGCAGTACATCAGCTACAGAGAAAACCCGGTTGACGGCTGCGTATACCGCTACTATGGCCAAGATATTGCTTTCAAAAATGCTGCGGAATTGCAGTATTGGAAACATACATACAAGGCAGTAGAATTCCCGGGTGATTTTCGCGATCATACCGTAGTGTTCCATTACAGGGAAAACGACAAGCTTGTTTCCCGAGAAGAATGGAACGCACTTGACCTGCCGCTGGATACGCGCTTTGTAAACGGCATTATTCATGTCAAAGTCGCTTATGATGACGTTACGCACATGATTAACGTGTACAGGTTCACAAATTCCGGGTATCTGGATACGGGAAAATTTGGGCCGTATGAAAGAGCAAAGGGCACCGCGCTTGTCGGTCCGGGGCCGGAAGTAAAAGGAATATGCTGAGACTATACCACATGAGGTGATAAAAATGCTGATAGGTGATTTAGGCCAGCATTGCGGAGAATGCGGCGTGATTGAGTATTGCGGGAATCCATTTGGCTATTGTCTTTGCTACGATGAACGATTCACAAAAATAGAAGAAGAAGTATATGCCAAAATCGCGGAGAATTGTTTTCTGACCAGATACAAAGGCTGTAACGGCTGCGATAGGGATGATTGCGAAATCTGCGACCTGGACGATGAAAGAAAGGATTTTGAGTGTGAGCTGATAGCAGATTATGTTGAAAATATGCTGACAATCTCCACTTGAGCAAGAAATCAGAACAACGCTCTATAACTTGCGAATGGCTCTCCTATGTGAGTGATGAAATTTGGAGCGCAGTGATCCGGGGGTATACTCTCCGGCAGTTAGAGGCTCAAGGTATGATTATGGGTTGTTTCGGCGAGGAAGCCCAGGGAACAGATGCGGCTGTGGGGATGATTAGATCATCCCACGGCAGACATCATGAAAAGAAAGGATTTGTTGATATGTTGCGTAACAAACTGGAATCCATGGAGATAAAGGATCTGATAAACCTGATGCTTGAATATGATCAGTACATCATGAAGTTTAATGAAGATTCGCAGGGCTCCGGCCGTAAACCATCCTGCCTATCCGAATTTCTGGACAATGATTATCCACTGATCCTGAAGGAAAAAGCGGATAAAAGCATTGAAACTCAAAAGGCAATTATTCTGGCAATGTTCAGGAGAAATGGCAAATGATTTGACACCCGAAAATTGCATCCCAATTACAATGCAGTGGGGTTAATTACCTAATCACGAGGGGACTTGTGCTAACCACTGAGAGGCTTATAAAAAGATCATTTTATGTCAGCCCCCTTGAGGATTGTGTTACTGAAAAACTAGCGGAATACGGATAACATTATAAGAAAGGATCAGGTGGAAATTGTGACTGAAAATCAAGGATTCTTTGACAAGGAAGAGATTGTTGTCGGCGGACATTTTTCATTGGCCGTTATTACCAAAGACCGTGAGGCTGTCGGTAGACTGATGGCGCCGTACCAGGATAATAATATGGGAACCTGCCCTAAGGAATATCTCTCGTTTCTATACGCAAAACATGAGTATGAAAAAGAGGAACACGCAAGGGCATACGCGACGTTCGAAGATTTCGTCGAAGATTACGGTTTCGTGTTCGATATGGATCATGGGCAATATGGTCACTGGGTAAATACGAACGCTCAATGGGATTGGTATTCTGTCGGCGGCCGGTATGATGGCCTGATCCCGCTTAAAAGCGGCGGCAGTACAAGCTTCTGCCGAATTGGGGACGTAGACATGAGAAAGTTGGATGCCTTCCGGAGAAATGCGCTGGGGTATTGGGATTATTACATAGCCCAGGAAGGCCGGCTGAGCGATTTTGACCGTGACCAGTACATGAAGCTCTATGGCGACAGAGAAAACTTCGCTGATAAGAATTCTTACTTCATTACTGACGCACTTATCACGCCGGATGGAATCTGGCATCAACTCAGAGCAAAAGACAGCATTTTGTGTAAATCTGAGTTTTCCAAAGCTGAGAACTATCGCTTCTTATTCCTTAAAACCATGCAGGAAACCTGTCCTGATTACTGGATCACCGTGGTAGACTGCCATATTTGACGGGCTACCGGGAAAATACGAGGAGGACGATTATGAGAGTAACAATTAACAATGAAGACTTTACATCCATCGGCGTTTCCGATTATCTGGAAAGCATGATTGACCAGATAAAGACTGAGATTATGAAGCATCCGGGCGCACACCCCAAATTTCGCCTCTATGAAGAAGAGATTGTTTTCTTACGGGCTGCTGTGATAATGCTGAGGGCAATACCCGACAAGATTGAAGCACCAACGGTTGCATCCGATAAGATTGAAGTGTCGACGGTATTCGGTACGTTATTTGCTCAGAAGAGCGCTGATCCCAATTATCCCGGGATATATCTTTGTCTTAAGAAAGAAGGGCAGGGTGGCGAGCATGAAAGGCAATTAGCGCTTTCAGAAGCTACCCCGGACCATCCCCAGGATGGGAATACAGCATTGAGGTTGTTGGTTTGGGGCAGCGAGGATATCGAGGACTATACCAACGCCTTCACGTTCTATTCAGCGGCGCAGAAATCTGATTAAATAGCTCACTTCACGGAAACCTCCGCTCGGCGTCATTTATATATACAGCCGGGGTGCTCTCCGGGTTAAGAGAGCAATAACAAGTTGATGTATGATAGCCAGGAGCCTTCGTGTTCCTGGCTTTGCGTCTGCTTGATCAAGGATGCGTCATGTTAAATTTAATCAACGCTTAATAAACTACCGGAGAAAGGAAATACTGATGGCTGCTGATGTTATTGTTGTTCCAAAGGAAGACTGGGATGTTCTGCGTAATTACATTGTTCGCGAGCCTAATGCCGGTATTGTGCTGATACCCCAAGATGTTTATGACAAATTACCAGAAGAAACACAAAGTCAGGTCGTCGATCCAGACGCAGGCTCGGATTACAATTTTGGTGGAGATAGTGACCTTTGGGTTGATGTAGCGCTTTCTGAAAAACACCATATCTTCTCGCACCTAAAAGACAAAATGGATGATACGGATGAGAATAGCGGGGAGTAAGCAGATTGACACAAGGCGGTAATATCTTTTGGTGTTAGCCAGTTGTGAAAAAGTAAATGCCGTGTTATGCCCTAGTTCTATACCATGGGAAGGTTTAAATTATGACAAGAAAAAGGCTAATCAAAATATTGATGTCGAGCAAAATGCAAAAAAGAAGCGCCAAATTATGTCTGATTTATTTTGACATGGGTGTTTTTAGCAACTATTCTGATGTTCTGAGCTTGTACTTGGAGGACATCAAACACACCAATTTCAAAGAATACACTGTGGTAAAACAAAACGAGAAAAACGCTTGGGACATTTTTAGAAAATGGCGCGATGCGCCTTAAACTGTAAAAAGGAAGGGTAAGACTATGCCACAAGAAAAGTTACATCTTCTGGCCGTCATAGTGTGCGATGAAGAGCGGTACTACAAAACAAACAGCTACTGCAACCGCACAGAACTGGCCTCAAATCTCTATTATGCCAGAAACGAGAAGCCGGCGGCGGCGCTGGATAAAGCCGTGAACACGAAGACGCCCCTCAGCCGGGAGGAATATGAGACCTTGGCACAGGATCTCCCGGCGCTCGCCAGCAACATATCGTTGGATTTCGATTATGAGCTATTCACCCTCAACGAAGGGGAAACCGGAACTGTCTGCTGTGTCCTCATGGACGCCATCAGTGCCGGCTACCACATCTATCACGACGCGCGAATCAGCGCAAAGGATCAAGATATGGAGTTCGACTATGCTCTTTGGAACCACCGCATCGGCGATCCCGATCGGTACAGACAGGACCACCCGAGAAAGAGCTGGCATAATTAGCTAATCATCTGAAGGAGAGAAAACCTATGCAAGTTGAAAAGAATGTGGATCTGAAGAGATTTCTGGAGTTTCTTAAATGCGACCGCCAGGTTTTGCAGTTTAAGCACGACGCAAATACATACAGCTTTGTAAAGCTTCCATATGACGATGATACGTTTGCTATTTTTGGATGCTATGGATACATAGGAAAAAAAGACATTAGTTATTGCAGCTTGGGATACGGAAGCCATCTGGAGTATCAGGGTTTTTTCAGTAAAAAAACAGAAACCATATATGACTCCGGCTCCAGTATGAATTCACTGTTCGAGTTCCCTACATTATCGCTGGAAGACTTAAGAAAACAATTTGTGCAAGAATTGAAAGCACATGTGACGGAATATGTCCGTAATCATATGGATGAGTTTCCCGCAGATCCTAATAATCCGGAGAAGGAAATAATGGAAACCGCATGCAAGCGCGCCTTGGGCGCTTTTTATAAAAGCGAAACGGTCGTTCCGTTCGATCTTTATTTCCTTTTTGATACAACATTCACTGAAAGAAAAATTGTATCCTATGTTAATGACCGTGAAAGGACTTTGCGTCGTCGGACAAAGATGTATCTTTCAAAATATAAAAGCCAATTGGGATGCGAGCTGATGGTTAATCGCAAGGCCCAGGATCTGCTGGACAAGATTCACGCAGATAAAAGCTGCGGCCCTCAGCGTCGTCTGGCCATAGCAAAATCCATCGGCGATCAGGTTACCGTGAAGGTCACCATACATAAAGACGGACAAGAGTTCCAATTCAGATCTACGACGAACGATTTAACCACCCTAATTCAGGATTATTACAGCAATTATTATATCAACGCCAAGGATCGAAAAGAGTACAAGAATCTCTTTGGAGACGTCAGCTATAACGAAAACGAAGTGGTCCGTATCTGTCATGGGCACAACGTGCTGTATGAGTGCCAGAATGGCTAGTGCCTGCCTGCGGGATAAGGCATATAGTTCCATAAGAAGAAAGGAACACTACAATGAGACCGACACGAACAAAACCATATATTATCAATGATTGCGCCACTGCCGGATGCGCCGAGCCTCAAGGTAAGGTGATTGTGTTCGACATCGCCAAGCTGGGCGGGAGACATAAGAAGCCTCATTACCAGCTCTCCGGGCGAGGAAATCAATCCTTACCGGTCGTTCTACGGCATCTCTCTCTACGATGGGAAACGGGTTCTCATCAATTCGAAGGATGTAATTGGTGTTTTGAGTCCTGACAAGCTGCCGGCTTATGCGAAGCTGGCTCTGTCCAAGCTCGCGGGTCCCGCTTCATCGGAAACGGCGACGGCGGACTAATTTGACCATATCGAGATAGAAAATTTTTATAAAATACAAAAGCCTCAGTTTTCGGCAACGAAGACTGAGGTTTTTTATCTGCACTATAGTTTTGTCTTTATTATTGCTCTCTTACTCTATGGTTACTTCGGCGTTTCCCGGTGGGCTTGCGATTCCCTCTGGCTTGTAATCCCCATAGTTCATCACCCGCATGGCGGTGGTCTGAAACGCTTTTCCGTAGCCTGCGGCGCTGTCAGGAACAGCACTCTACATCGAAATGAGATTGCAAGAGTGTAAAATCAAGCAGCATTTATTATACTTTAAATAATGCTCAATAAATGGTATAATTATCTATATCTTTGCGCAACATGGCGTATTAAAAAATAAAAGGTGGTATGAATGATGTATGACATGGATTATCAAGACAGGGTAGATATTAGGCAAATATGCGAATTTATTAAAACTGGTGCGGAAAATACTACCGAAATGCAAAGCGGGACGCCCCAAGAAAGGCATGAGAAGAATGGCGCAGCCTTTACCATGGCAATGCGGACATTCCGCGATCGTGTTTTGTCTTACGATTGGGACGCGGTAAAGGACGGCAAAGAACGAGAGTTGAAAACAGAGCGTTTGTATGAAGAGGTCGTGGAAGCTTTGGGGGACTTACAAGACCTTGCCTATGAAATGGGTTTTAGAGCCGGATTCTCTATTAGCAAACAACTTTTTGATGATACAGAGTTATTCGGCGAGTAATGATAAAAGCCCGGCAGGGCCGCGGAAATCGCGCCGTAGTCGCGATAGGGGGAACCTCAATATGATTGAAATTATTATTGGGGTTTTTGGTCAGCTTGCTTTGGAATTATCAGGTGATAATAAAATAAGTAAACCAGTAAGACTGTTTCTTGTTTCCATTGTTTTTATACCGCTGACTGTTCTCTTCATATTTTTTGGCGTTAAGATGTTCTTAGCTAATAATGCGCTTTTAGGAATGATCTTTGCTGTTTTTTCACTAATCAGTATTGGCGTATTGATCTGGTTGTGCCAAAAAATTTACAAGCGAAAATAAATGTCTTACGCCTGTAGAGGCGATAAGGCGTATTAAACACTTTAAGGATGACAAACAATGGATGACAAATCTATAAACATGAAGTTAATTTTATTCTCCATTTTGTTTAGTCGTTTAGGAATACTGATAATACTGTTTGGTATCTTTATTTTGAAATGGGCAAACCAATCCCAAAGCTATTTGAGGTATATAATAGTGTTTTTGGGCTTCGCATTTTTATCTTTGGGTGCTTTTATAATGTGTGAGAAATGCAAATGTCCTCATTGTAGTTTCGGCCGAAGTGGAAACAGGTTTTCTGATGGTGCATATTATTCCTTGCTAACTATTAAGAATGTAAAAAAAGGAATAATTATTTGCCCTAAATGCAAGAGTAGTATAGAAATAAAATAAGCTTTATCCCGATAATATAAGCATTTTCCTTATTTGTAATAGATTCCTGATACGCAATGGAGGCGATATAACAAACAAACAGTATTTACTATAGGAGGGAACAAAATGGTTACCGTACTTTCAATGATTTTCATGGGCGTTTCCGTTGTTATATCCATCGGATTACCAATAAGTTTATTTCTTATTCTGCGTAGAAAATATGAACTTAAGATTGTGCCTCTGCTCGTAGGAGTAGCTGCCTTCATTGTGTTTGCTTTGATTTTGGAGCAGCTATTACACATGCTTGTTTTGCGTCCTGTCAATGGTGTAATTGAGCTTATGAACAATCCACTGTTGTATGTGCTTTACGGAATTTTCGCCGCGGGAATCTTTGAAGAAACTGCACGTTTTCTTTCGTTATCACTCTTAAAAAAGAAATATAAAGGCATTGGAACGGGACTATCATATGGGATTGGACATGGAGGCATTGAATCCGCTATTATTGCCGGTGTTTCTATGATTAGTAATATTGTTTTAAGTATTATGATAAATTCTGGGACAGCGAGTGCGTTAGGGGATTCAGCACAGGCACAGCTAACCTCGCTCGTAAATACCGCTCCGCATATGTTTTTAATCGATGGTTTTGAACGTATTCTGGCGATCATAATGCACATTTCCCTGTCACTTCTTGTATGGTTTGCAGTAGATAGAAAAGATAAATGGTGGTTATTCCCAACAGCGATTGTACTGCACGCCATAGTAAACATTCCTGCTGTACTTATGCAGGTCGGTATCTTAAAAAATGTTTTTTTTAACAGAGGGTTTGCTTGCTGTCAACGCGCTGGTACTTGCCATGATTGCGGTTCTTGTATGTAAGACGATTAGGCGAACGTAGCTAATTTATATATTGTTTAGGAGGTGTGAAATGAAAATGAAAATGAAAACTAGAATTATCTTAGGTGTTATATCTTCAATAGTGCTATTAGGTACTATAGTCGTAATATTGTTACTACTCACAACATAGACGAATATCAGTGATTATTAGCATTCGCCACAGTTTCCAAGACCACACATAGCAACGTCCACGGAGAGGATGATAAACAGATGGAACTTACCCTACGGGGTATACATAAAAGCTTTGAAAGTAACCATGTACTGAAGGGCATTTCCTTTTCCGCCACAAACAAAGCCGCTTTTGGGCTTTTGGGGCGCAACGGCTCTGGAAAAACAACCACGCTGCGCATTATTATGGATATCTTCTCGCCAGACAGCGGCGAGGTTTTGATTGACGGCGTCACGAACAAAAAA
>Ga0153945_1000346_pt1 | contig 14122 bp, 10 predicted proteins | sample TSNJ029MetaG_FD_104720 | JGI IMG/M metagenome (GOLD analysis project Ga0153945, IMG submission 104720) | Attine ant fungus gardens microbial communities from New Jersey, USA - TSNJ029 MetaG | ecosystem: Host-associated > Fungi > Mycelium > Unclassified | place: USA: New Jersey, Wharton State...
AAGTGGGAAGACTGCGTCTATTTAGACTTAGGAGCGAATCATGCTAAGGATTTAAGTAACACTTATTATTTCTATCAAAAAGGTGCAAGAGGAATATTAGTTGAAGCAAATCCTGCGTTAATCCCTGAATTGAAGTTTTATCGTCATGGCGATATTATTTTAAATAACTGTATATCAACAGTAACAGGAAATATGATTGATTTTTATATATTAAATGGTGACGGTCTTTCTACTCCCGATTTAAATTCAGCTCTTGATTTTATTGAGAAAAATCCCCGATTGGAGATTATTGAAACGGTTTCAGTTTCAACAATAACAGTAAATGACATTATTACCAATTATATCGGAAAAGCCCCTCTTATTCTCAATATAGATCTTGAAGGTAAAGATATAGAAATTTTGAATTCCATTGACTGGGAACAATACAGACCGTTAATTGTTATAACCGAAATGATTGAATATAAACCTACCCTAGTAATAGGAATTAAAAACCAAGAAACGATTCATTTTATGGAAAGTAAGGGGTATGTTGAGTATGCTTTTACTGGAATTAACTCTATTTTTATAGATGAGACGCAAGTTAATGAATTGATAAGTGCTAAACTGGAAAGCTAGAACAATTACAAAATTTTAGTTATTGGAGAGGGATATATTTGAATATAGCGTTTGATGCAACAGCCATATTGGGGCCTATGAGTAAGAACCGAGGCATAGGTAATTATGCCCTTAGTCAGTTCAAAACGATGATGGAGCTGGATAAAATAAATCATTACTATTTCCTCAATTTTTTTGAAGAATTTACATTTAAAATGGGCGGGTTTGAAAATAAGAATTTGAAAGAATTTTATTTTGATTGCGGGATTGACCGATTTTTAGCTTGTAATAAAGATTACGAAGAAATTATTGGAGACATCATCCAAAAATTTATCAAGGAGAATGAGATAGATGTTTTTTATATTACTTCGCCTTTTGACGGTCATATATTCACCTATAAAAAAGAATGGTTCGAAGGTGTAAATGTAGTTGCTACCATCTACGACATCATACCATATGTGATGAAGGATACTTATTTATCTGATAACAAATCATATGAATGGTATATGGGATGCGCCGCAAACCTTAAATGGATAAATCGATTACTGGTAATCTCTGGCAGTGTCAAAAATGATTTAATCAAATATTTATGTCTTGATGAAAAAAAGATAGACATTATTTACGGTGCCGTTGATGATAGGTATCGGAAAATTGATATTACATATGATGAGAAAAAGAATTTATACGAAAAGTTTAATATAAAAGAGCATTTTATTATGTGTACTGGCGGTGATGATAGTAGGAAAAATATGAAAGAACTGATTAAAGCATATTCTAAGCTACCTGAAAGTTTAATTAATAAATTTCAGCTTGTCATAGTCTGTAAGTTGTCTCCTAATGCAGTACAAATATATACTGATGCTATTTTGAAATACGGGTTGGAAGAAAGAGTCGTGCTTACAAATTTTGTTTCGGATGATGAGTTGCTTCAGCTTTATAATTTAGCTTCTTTGATGGCGTTTCCTTCAAAATATGAGGGATTTGGCCTGCCTGTGGTAGAGGCCTTTGCCTGTGGTACGCCTGTTCTTACCTCAAATAATTCAAGCCTGGGAGAAATTGCAAAGGGCGCTGCCGTATTGGTTGACCCATTTAATATTGAAGATATTACAAGAGGCCTTGAATTTATTTTAACAGAAGCAGATACGGATCAAAATATTAAAAATGGTTACGAGAAACTTAAAATGTTTCAATGGAGTAATGTTGCAACTAATGCTTTATGCGCAATCAATCAATTGAAACCAATAAAGACAAGAGAAGACAAGAGTAAGAAAAAAATTGCTTTTTTTACTCCGTTACCTCCTCTTGAATCAGGAATTTCAGATTATTCGGTAGATATTTTAAACAATCTGAGTCGATATTTTGATATAGATGTATATATAGATGATAATTACACAGCAACGTGTTCTTTAAATGAAAATATCAGAGTCTATAATCATAAATATTTCAAAAAAAACAGTAGCAAGTATTTTGATATTCTCTATCAGGTCGGTAATTCTTTATTTCATACCTATATGTATTCTTATATTAAAAAATATAAAGGAACAGTTGTATTGCACGATTATAACATGCATAGTGTTGCTCAAGCAGAAGCTTTGCATAAGCAAAAAAATAACATGAAATTATACAGGGATTATCTGCTGGAAGATTTTTCAGAAGACGTTGTGAAGTTTTTTTTAGATGATTTGAAGAACGGTAGCTCACAACTAAAAACCTCAGAAATGGAATTAAATGGTTTCATCACTAACTATGCAGCAAAAATCATTGTGCATAGCGATGAAGCCAGAGAAAAATTGCTTAGGAAAAATATTGCTACGAATGTGCGAACAATCCGAAGTTATGCAACAATAATGCCTTTACAAGATGCGATTATTACAAAGGAAAAATATGGATACTTGATAGATGATATTATAATATCATCCTTTGGACATATTCATGAAACCAAAAGAGTAATACCAATTTTGAACGCCTTTAATCGGTTATGCCGAAAATATGAAAACGTTCGATATCTTTTTGTAGGCAAGCTTGATCTTCAAATGGTGGATATTTTTCAGCAATATATTGAAGCAAACGCTTTGGAAGGCAGAGTAACAGTGACGGGGTATGTCGATTTGGCTGCCTTCGAGGATTATATTGATTTATCGGATATATGCTTGAATTTACGTTACCCTTATAACGGCGAAACAAGCGGGAGCCTGATGCGTATTTTGTCAAAAGGCAAATGCGTCATAGTTAACAATATTGGAAGCTTTAGAGAGATTCCAGACGATTGCTGCCTAAAGATACCAGATGCCAAAGAACTTACAAACGCCATAGAAATTGATGTCATATATGACGCAATGGAAACGTTGGTTGCTAATGAGGAGTATAGAAGAAAATTATCAGAATCCGCAAGGAGATATGCGGAAGAAGAACTGGATATAAATGTTATCGCCAAACAGTATTATGATTATATCCTTGAGGAGCTTACTCATGGACTTAATGAAAAAACGCTTCGCAATATAATTGATTATGAGCTGAAACCAAAAGAATATACAGATAATGCAATTAGAAATTTAGTTAAAACCCTTGCATATAGTATCAAAAAAGAAATATAAAGGAGAAAAACGATGCTGAAAGAACTGGACGCTAATAAAATAAATAAGGAAATACTCTTATTTTTAGCAGTTTTTCTTATAAATCTTATTGTCTCAGTTAATTCCAGAATGATACGGTTATATCATGATGAATTTTGCGTTCTCGCCATATCCGCTTTTTTTACAGGTAAAGATTGGTCTTCATTAGTTCAAAGTTTTGGCTATTATGGATATGGACAAGCGATTCTTTATATTCCTCTTTTTTTGATTATCAAAAATCCCATTCATCTTTTTCAATCTCTCATAGTTTTGAACTCTGTCATCATAAGTATAATTCCTGTGTTGGCATACCGCATTTTTACCAGATATATTCCTTTGGGAAAAGAAAAGTATGCAGTATTGGTTTCCTTATTAGCTTCTGTTTATCCTGGTAATTTGCTGTATTCAAAACTTGTATGGAATGAAACAGTTTTATATTTGGTTCCATGGTTGTTGATTTTGTCAATCTGTAGAGCCACAGAAAATATCAATAAAAAAAACAGCATTATAATAGCCTTAATACTTGTCTTTGGTTATGCTACTCACGGAAGAGCCATTGGCTTTATAGTAGTTGTATGTATTGGTGCGATAATTTATTATCTATATACACATAAAAATTTCTTACATACCAATACCTTTATAATAACACTGTTAGCCGGATTACTATTGAATCAAGTTATAAAAAATATATTGCTATTAAATTTGTGGAAAACAACTTCCGAAAATCAAGTGAATAATACATTAGTGAACACAATTCAAAGAACTGTCCAGTACATTAATATTGATGGGTTGAAGACGGTTTTAATTGGAATGGCCGGTCATATTTATTATACCGCAACTGCATCGATAGGTTTATTCTTAATTGCTGTAGTCGCCGGGGTCTTATTTGTTTTACACTACACAAAAAGCAAGCATAATGATACCAGTTCAAATGACGAAAGAATATTTTTTATGACTTTAATATCTAGTTTAATGTATTTTGTCGGATTATTTATTGGTGTTGTATTCTTATTAAGTGGATTGATTGCTCCAGATGGTAGGGGCGATCTATTTATTTATGGTAGATATACTGACAATTTAGTGTCACCAGTTTTAGCAATTGGATTAAGCATAATACTGCTTAAAAAAGTAAGCTACAAAAGGATTTTTCATCATTCTGTTATTATTTATGTGCTTTTATCAATATTTTCCGTTTTCGTACTAGAAGATATGATTAATGCCAGAGAACTATTTAATCCTTTGACGGTATTACCAATCATGCCTTATATAAAATCTGACTCTTATTCAAAACTTACACAGGAGTCGCATGTATATTTTTTAGTAATTACAGTGCTAGTATTATGTATACTATTTGTAGGATATAAATTGTTTGTATCTGAAAAAAAAATACATGGAATTCTATTATATACACTGTTTTTTTTATTTACTTACTGGTCTGCCTCTAAAACTATTCTAATACCGTTATCAGATGTTTATCTCAACAGTGTAGAAAGCACTTATAATGTATTCTGTAACTTTGGCGATTTAAATAATCATTACAATAGAATATATCTGATTGGCAAAGGCTCAAAAGTATTTTCCGAGGCATGTTACCAGTTTATATTGCCTGATTATAAAGTAATTAATTATAATGAACCTCTAGAAAAAATCGAGAATACAATTGAAAATAATAGTATTATCATTTCCAACAGTGAATTGTGGCTTCATTCACAGGCGAACAGTAAATTCCGTAAAGTTGTTACTGATATAGCAGAAGTTAGCACAACAGATTCTATTTATGTATATGGCGAAGAAATTGATCGTTATTTTAATGAGAATCTTCCAGTTTATACAAAGAACGGATATGATGAAATTATCCCCATTTCATCATTCCAGTTTCCTAATAAAGCAGACAATGAACAAGAAGATACTTATACAGTTTCCAACGGAAAAGAAGGTTTTCTAGCATATGGCCCTTATATATATTTACAGCAGGGAAATTATATTGCAAATATTGAATTAGAGTTAAGGGATGTTTCAGATGGAATGTTAAATGAAACTGCTCTAGGCAGAGTTGACATCGCCGTAAATAAAGGTGAACAAATAGCCTGGGCCAATTTATTACAGGAAGATTTTGACTATGCTGGGAATACTATAACAATAAGTCTTCCCTTTGTTTTAGATACAGATGTTGATGATTTGGAAATCAGGACGTATATTAATGAAAACGTTTATATAAAATTAAATTCCGTTGCCATTACAAATGCAGAATAATTTTGAAGTACAGACAGAGCTTAAAGAAAGGTAGGCGCAGATGAAACTTCTTATTCAAATTCCATGCTATAACGAAGAACAGACATTGGGACAAACCTTCGCGGATTTGCCAAAAACTATTAGCGGTATAGAAGAACTAGAATACTTAATTATAAATGATGGTAGTACTGACAAGACCGTGGAAGTGGCCCGCAAGTTAGGAATACACCATATCGTTTCTTTCAAAAAAAATAAAGGGCTGGCTAAAGGATTCATAGCGGGAATTGACGCTTGTCTACGTCTAGGAGCGGATATTATTGTCAATACCGATGCCGATAATCAATATTGTGGTGCTGACATTGAAAAACTGATTCGACCAATTTTGGATAATAAAGCGGATATTGTCATCGGAGAACGACCCATTGATGACACAGAGCATTTTTCTTGGAAAAAGAAACAATTTCAGAAGTTAGGCAGTTGGGTAGTGAGAGTAGCATCGGGAACAGATATACCTGATGCTCCAAGCGGCTTTAGGGCTTATTCAAGAGAAGCCGCATTAAGGCTTAACGTAATTAATGATTATACCTATACATTAGAAACTATTATACAAGCAGGTCATAACAAAATAGCAATGGAATCTGTTCCGATTCATACTAATGAAGAAACCCGACCATCGAGGTTATTCAGCAGTATGTGGAAATATATGAAGCGTTCATCCTCGGTCATTATACGTTCTTTTATAATGTACAAGCCTTTAAAATTTTTCGGTACCATTGGGAGCATTGCTCTGCTTTTAGGTGCGGCTATAGGCATCCGGTTTTTATATTATTTTGTGGCAGGCTCTGGGAACGGTCATATACAATCCCTGATTCTGGCAGCAGTCTTTATATTAATGGGCGTTCAGATGATTATTCTGGGGCTGCAGGGTGATATTATCGCTGCAAACAGGAAACTTCTGGAAGATATACAGTATAGAATTAGGAAGATGGATTGCGAAGATAAGAAATAGGGTTTTCTGTATCTAACTCTAGAGAAAGGGTGTTTAATGATGATAGTTGTAATATTGGCAGGAGGATTTGGCTCCCGAATATCTGAGGAGAGTCATTTAAAGCCAAAACCAATGATTGAAGTAGGAGAAAAGCCTATTTTATGGCACATAATGAAGTTTTATTCAAGCTATGGTCATAATGATTTCATTATATGCTGCGGCTATAAGCAGCATGTAATAAAAGAGTTTTTTTCAAACTATTTTATGCGAAACAGTGATGTAACTTTTGATTTTTCAAAGGAAGGCATTGCCGAAATTCATAATAATTTTACCGAGCCTTGGAAGGTTACGTTAATTGATACCGGATTATATACAATGACCGGCGGACGATTAAAACGCATTCAAAATTATGTGAAAGACGATACCTTCATGTTTACATACGGCGATGGGTTGTGCAATGTAAATTTAAATAAATTGATTGATTTTCACTATTCGCATGGAAAAATTGCGACCATTACGGCGGTTCAACCAAGAGGACGATTCGGGAAATTAGATATAAATGGCGATCAAATATCTTCTTTTACTGAAAAGAGTAAAGAAGACGGCGGATGGATCAATGGTGGATTTATGGTGTTATCATCAGATGTGTTTAATTATATTGACGGAGATGCAACTGTTTTTGAAAAAGAACCCATGGAGAAAATTGCATTGGATGGTCAAATGAAAGGTTATAAACATCATGGATTTTGGCAGTGCATGGATACCATGCGCGACAGAGAGTTGTTGGAATCACTCTGGCTGACAGAAAAGGCACCTTGGAAGTGTTGGTAATGATACTGGTAGGAGGGGATAGTCTTGGATTTAAGCTTTTATAAGAACAAAAGAATTTTCATAACAGGTCACACAGGATTTAAAGGTAGTTGGTTATGTAGAATTTTATCTATGGCAGACGCTTCGGTCACAGGGTATGCGCTGGCTCCTGAGGATGTTGAAAATTTATTCGAAATCAGCAATGTAAAGGATTGCCTGCATTCTTCAATTATTGGAGATGTCCGAGATTATGAAAGTCTGAATATGGCTTTACAGGAAGCAAATCCAGAAATTGTTTTCCACTTGGCGGCACAGCCTCTTGTACGTGAAAGCTATAGAAATCCAAGATATACTTATGAAACGAACGTAATGGGTACTGTCAATATATTGGAAGCTATTCGCAAGACATCTATTCCCCCTAAATCCGTAGTGATAATAACAACAGATAAAGTATACTATAACCATGAGTGGGATTGGGGATATCGTGAAATAGATTCGTTAGACGGTTATGATCCCTATTCAAATTCAAAATCATGCGCCGAATTAGTTACAGCCTCATATGTGAGATCTTTTTTTGATAACTCAGAAGTAGCTGTTTCGACCTGTAGAGCGGGTAACGTAATAGGAGGAGGAGATTTTTCTTCAGATAGGATATTACCAGATTGTATGCGGGCAGCAATAAGTGGTCAAACCATTCAAGTGAGGAACCCATATTCAATAAGGCCTTATCAACATGTGTTGGAGCCTTTATTTGCTTATTTACTTATAGCTCAAAAACAGTTTGAGAATGTAAAAACAGCAGGGTGCTATAATGTAGGCCCTGAGGATAGCGATTGTGTAGCTACCAGTACATTGGTGGATTTATTCTGCAAAAAATTAGGAAACGGCTTAGCATGGGAAAATCTATACATTGATGGTCCCCATGAAGCTGGTTTTTTAAAACTGGATTGCTCAAAGCTTAAGTCAATCCTAGATTGGAAGCCTAAATGGAATATAGAAACTGCCATATCTAAAACCGTTGAATGGATAAGGGTTTATCAGTCCAACGGAGATATTATGAAAATAATGAATGAACAGATTGACGATTTTTTAAGTTAGGGTGATGTGAAATGTTTGAAAATATGGATGAAAATCAAGCAAAGGAACAGATATTACAGATGGTATCAACTTACTATGAAAAATATCGTAATCCAAATATAAAGCACCACGAAGGTAATCGTATTCCATATGCGTCAAGAGTATATAATCAAAGAGAAATGGTAAACTTGGTAGATAGTTCTCTAGAATTTTGGCTAACAGCCGGTCGCTACTCAGCTATGTTCGAAAAGGAATTCTCTAAATATTTTCAGGTAGATTATTGTGCGCTTGTAAATTCAGGGTCTTCAGCAAACTTACTTGCATTTATGGCACTAACATCTCATTTGCTGGGAGATAGGGCAATTCAGCGTGGCGATGAAGTGATTACAGTAGCAGCAGGGTTTCCTACTACAATAGCACCAATCATACAATATGGAGCGGTTCCGGTATTCGTAGATGTTACGATACCGCAATATAATATTGATGTAAACATGCTTAAGTACGCTTTGACGGAAAAGACAAAAGCAATTATGGTTGCACATACCTTAGGGAATCCTTTTGATCTTGCCGCCGTCAAGGCGTATTGTGATGAACATCAGCTATGGCTTATTGAAGATAATTGTGATGCATTAGGTTCTATGTATACTATTGATGGGACTGAAAAATTCACAGGGACTATTGGAGACATAGGCACATCAAGCTTTTATCCTCCTCATCATATGACGATGGGAGAGGGAGGCGCAGTATATACTAATACCCCATTATTAAGTAAAATCATATTGTCTTTGCGGGATTGGGGGCGAGATTGTATTTGTCATCCCGGGCATGATAATATGTGTGGACATCGTTTTGATCGGCAATATGGTCAATTGCCTTTTGGCTATGATCATAAATATGTTTATTCTCATTTTGGATATAATCTTAAGGCTACGGATATGCAAGCGGCTATAGGAGTTGCGCAGCTAGAAAAATTGCCGCACTTTGTGGAACGGCGCAGATATAATTTTAACCGATTAAAGAATGCTCTCACTTGTGTTAGTGATAAGCTAATCTTGCCGGAGGGCTGCCCCAATTCTGCACCAAGCTGGTTTGGCTTTTTGATTACCTGCAGAAAAGGTACTGATAGAAATAAAGTTGTCAATTATATTGAGAAAAAAGGTATTCAGACCCGAATGCTTTTTGCGGGGAATATCACTAAGCAACCATGTTTTGATGCGTTACGTTATTCTGATGCAAATTATCGGATTGCAGACAATCTGAAAAATACAGACCGTATTATGAATGATTCATTTTGGATTGGTGTTTATCCAGGATTAACGGAAGAAATGATTGACTATATGGCAAATTCCATTATTGAAGCTATAAAATTCAACTGAAGGAGGAACTGTACGAGTGAGGGCATTTGTCACGGGTGGAACTGGATATATTGGTTCGAAGCTAATTGAAGCGCTTGTTAATGCAAATTATGAAGTGACTGCATTAAAACGAAAAGGAAGCAATACAAACAAGGTTTATAAGAATAGCGCAATCAAATATTGCGATTATAATGGTTCGCTGGAAAATCTCTTAGTTGGATTGCAAGGTATGGAAATTAATATTGTTTTTCATTTAGCTTCAAAAGCAATAGGACCTCATAATACCTCTGACATATCTGAACTTATACAATCTAACATTTTGTTAGGTACACAGTTGTTGGAGGCTATGCACCTATGTGGAATCAACAATATGGTGGCTGCTTCAACAGTATGGCAATGTGTAGGCGGAGAAAAGTACAATCCGTGGGTCCTATATGCTGCGACAAAGCAAGCATTTGAAGACATTGCTGTTTTTTATGCAAAAGAATATCATATGAATATTTCTTGCTTAAGACTTGCGGATTCTTATGGGCCTAACGATTGGCGACCTAAAATATTAAATCAAGTAAAGAATTCATTAAAAACTGGCAATATAATTGAAATGTCTCCTGGTGAGCAGGAATTGGACTTAGTTTATATAGATGATGTCGTTCGTGCCTTTATGCATGCATATAGTAGGTTGGAAAATGAAGATTTTGGCTTTAATACATATACTGTAACCTCAGGGATTGGTATACGATTAAGGGATTTAGTGAATAAGTTATCCGAAGTAAACCAAGTGAGTGTACAGGCAAATTGGGGTGCGCGTCCATATCGTAAAAATGAAATTATGAATTATACAAAACTATCAAATATACTACCGGGATGGGAACCGAAAGTAGATATAAATACAGGCCTTAAGGCTTTTTTGTCAGATTATAATTTTAAAGGCTAGATAAGATTTTTATTTCAAGAGTTCGGGAGGGAAATTATGAGTGATAGTGTGATTTTGTCAATATTAATACCAACATATAACAGGGATAAAATTCTAGCCGATAACGTTAATTCTCTGATATCAATGATTCAAAAAAATCATTTAATTGAATTTATTGAAATAATTATCCTCAATAATGCATCTAAGGATAGTACAGTTCAGTATATAGAAAAAATTATTGAGGACACAACTGACGCAGGTGTTCATTTATATAATCAAATGGAAAACGTAGGAATGCTCAAAAACTTTACGGATATCTTGCTTTTATCAAACAGAAGACACGTACTATTTCTGGGGGATGATGATTATATAAATTGTAATTACTTATGTAGTGTTATCGAATTGATCCAAAAAAATAATAATATTACTTGTATTATACCTAGCTATCAGAATATACTTCCAACAGGAGAGATTACGGGCGTTGGAAGAGATATCGGAAAGCACAATAAAGAATTGTCACCATGTTTTATGAGTGTATTGAAAAACTCTTGGAAAGGACACCAACTAAGCGGTCTTGTGTTTGACAGGCAACTTATTACCAATTATTACAATAAGTATAAAATTGATAACCTATATCCTTTTATCCTTTTTACATTAGCCGGATTAGCCAACGGAAAATCTGTTCTGTTGTTGAGCGAACCGGTGATGGTTACTAGACCTGGACAAAAGAATAAAGCGTGGGGATATGGTGAAGATGGCCTTATTAATCATGTTTTTGAGAATTATAAGGTGTATATAGATTATAGTTATTATAAGAGATGTTTACTTCAATTACATTTTTTATATGTACAATATTGGCGCTATGCTATGTATCTGAAAGTAGGAATACCAAATTTTATAAAAGCTGTTCTCAAAATCACTACGGCCAAAAATGCACTGGTTATTACAAGGATATGTACGCCAATTGTTATTCCTATTTTTTTACTTCTAAAATCAATTGAACTCTTTTTATCAGGTAATCTTTTAAAAGTATTAAAAACAGAAGTTGAGAAGTAGTTTTCCATAGGAGTTGATAGTAATTAAGCTAAACAAGATAAAATTTTTAAAAATACTAGGCAATATTTTAATGGTAGTTGCTATAATCTTTATTTTTTCTACAATTATGAAATATGATATTGATTTAACTTTTTTTAAAAACCCGCAGAATATTATTGCCAGTATAATTTGTATTATGATTTATTGCGGCTTGGTCTATTTTAATTCATATATATGGAAAATATTTTTAGAGATATTTTCTTGTAAACGAATACCAATAGGAAAAATTACAGCAGTATATACAAAATCAAATCTTGCAAAATATATTCCTGGTAATTTTATGCATTTCGCAGGACGTAATCTTCTTGGAAGCGAACTGGGCGTTACGCAAAAACAGCTTGCAGTCAGTACGTTTTTAGAAGTCTTCTTTTTAGTTGGTATTGGGATGATATTAAGTATTATATTGGGTGGGACGCAATTCTTTGATATTATGTTATACTATATTTTGCAATTGCATGTTTATTTAATCGGGGCAATAGTAATTGTTTTCTTAAGCATTGCGTGTGTATTTATTGTATTTGTCTATAACAAACGTCTTGTTTTGTTAGAATACATCAATATGCTTTGGAAGGAATTAATCATATGCCTGCCTAAATTATTGATTCTATATACTGTTTCTCTTTTAATTCCTGCCTTGGTGTTGGTCTATTTGTTAAACTGGGACAGTTCCTTAACTATATATAGGTTATCATTGATTATACCAGCATACATCATATCGTGGATTGTTGGGTTTATTATCCCAGGAGCACCAGGAGGGCTAGGGATTAGAGAATCGATTCTAATTGTTATGTTAGACCAGTTATACGGAGGAGAAAAAATAGTCTTAGCTGTTATTTTACAAAGATTGATTTCTATTTTCGGCGATGTTTTTGCGTTTTTGATTAGTGTTATTCAAAATCGAAGCAATTATGCAAGTGGAAAGGAAAATGGGTAAATTCATGAAACTCTCAATCATCGGCACCGGCTACGTCGGCCTTGTCACCGGCACCTGCTTTGCAGAAATGGGCAATCGGGTATACTGCGTAGATAATAATAACGAAAAAATCGAAAACTTAAAAAAGGGAATAATACCCATATACGAGCCTGGCCTGTCTGACTTGGTAATTCAAAATTACTCTAATGAAAATCTATTTTTTACATCAGATATAAAAAAAGCGATTGAAAAATCAAATGTTTGCTTCATAGCTGTAGGTACTCCCATGGATAAGGACGGCAGCGCCGACCTGAAGTATGTGCTATCGGTGGCGGAAAGCATAGGCCAATACATAGACCACGACATGATTATCGTAAATAAATCTACCGTCCCTGTTGGCACGGCTGACAAGGTTAAAGCAGTCATTCAGGCTGAAATGGGCAAAAGACGCGTTAATCATAAGGTTTCTATAGTATCCAATCCTGAATTTCTAAAGGAAGGCTCGGCTATTAACGATTGCATGAGCCCTGACAGAGTAGTTATCGGTTCCGATGATGATGAAGCGACAAAAGTCATGAAGGATTTATACGCGCCTTTTTTCCGGACAAGAGATAGAATCATCACAATGGACATTCGCAGCGCAGAAATGACAAAATACGCCTCCAACGCAATGCTGGCCACCAGAATATCCTTTATGAATGAAATAGCAAATATTTGTGAAAAAACCGGAGCCGACGTTAACAAGGTAAGGACCGGTATGGGCAGCGATTCCCGTATAGGCTATAGCTTTTTATACGCCGGCTGCGGATATGGGGGCAGCTGCTTTCCTAAGGACGTACAGGCATTGATAAAGACCGCCAGGGAATATGACTGTGAGCCTAAAATATTGGAAAAGGTTGAAGAAGTAAACCAATTGCAAAAGCAGGTATTGGTTAATAAAATTGTACATAGATTCGGAGAAGACTTAAACGGGCTTACCTTCGCCCTATGGGGGCTGGCCTTTAAGCCAAATACCGACGATATGCGTGAAGCGCCGTCCATTGTTATCATCAACGAGCTTATTAAGAGGGGAGCTGTAATTAAAGCCTTTGACCCTAAAGCCATGGAGGAAGCAAAGCGTTACCTGGATTCTCCATCCATCCAATACGTAAACAGCAAGTACACCGCCTTATCTCACTCAGATGCATTGCTTCTTATAACCGAATGGAAGGAATTCCGCAGCCCGGATTTTGACGAGATTGCTTCCCGTTTGAATAATAAAATCATATTCGATGGCAGAAACCAGTATAACGATGAAATGCTGGAAAAGCTGAGCTTCGAATATTACCGCATCGGAAAATAATCAATCAATGTATCTTTTAATATTTCCGCCATTTCATAGCCTGCCTCCTCAAGAGGGGCTATGAATTCTTTTTTTATATCAGGCACCCATGTTTTTAGTAATATAGGATTACCTTCAATTATAAACTCTCCAAGCCCTGCAGGTACAAACACCATATCTCCAGCCTTAACGCCGGTCTTCCCCCAAGCTCC
>Ga0153945_1000350_pt1 | contig 14078 bp, 9 predicted proteins | sample TSNJ029MetaG_FD_104720 | JGI IMG/M metagenome (GOLD analysis project Ga0153945, IMG submission 104720) | Attine ant fungus gardens microbial communities from New Jersey, USA - TSNJ029 MetaG | ecosystem: Host-associated > Fungi > Mycelium > Unclassified | place: USA: New Jersey, Wharton State...
CCCGCGCCGATGATGGCTAATTTGAAACTCATAATTTGATCCCTTTCATCCGACTGCCAAGGCCGGTCAATTTTGTCCCAGGTCATTTCCGCCACCCGTTTCGTTAGCTGGGATTATGCCTACACAATAACCAGCGAGGAACCTTTTTTTGATAACCAGCGGAATTTTTTCAATAGGCGCGTCGACGGAGGGTGAGTGGCGTGCCTTTTTCGCTGGCCGGCTCCATTGAGTGGGTGATACAGGGGCGCAGATATTTACGGATTTCGATGTACCTCTTACAAATATCATAAATCTCATCGCTCAATCTGGCATCATCCCTTACGAATAGTGATAAAACAGAGCGGACCCATAAAGCCAATGACGCACAATTCGCCCTGCCGCGTCAACGATGTTCCCTGTGGATAAATGACCGTATCCAAGGCGAATTCACCCGGCAGGCCGACTATTGCATTACAGACGGTATCTTGATCAGCGCCTTTGCGCCACACGCAAAAGCAAATCGAGCCGTCGGCCGCTTGCATGGCGTACAACCGATGGCCCTTATCACAGGTAAACGGTTCGTCATCCAAAAATTCACCCTGCAAAAAATATTGCGGGTAGCTGCGCCTCAACTGCATATATGTTTTGATTATCGGGGCGCTGTGCGGATCATCATGCAGGCTGTCCTTGATATCAAGGGGTTTGAATTGCGCCATCGAATGATAAAGCTGGTGCATGTCGGCGCAATGTCCGGTAACGATGCGGTCGGGATAAGTAAACAGGAACTGTTCGGGAACCGACTCCCCGATCTGCCAGGTATATTCTTCGCCATGCCCTTGGTTGACGTCGTAATATTGGTTGAACCGTTCGTGACAGCCCTCGGAAAAAGAGTGGAAATCCGGGTTCAGTGCCTTGCCCGCTTCGCGCATGGATATCAGCTCACGCGTCACCCCCGGCAAAAAATTGCATGACGGACGTGCGTGGTGATGGACCTTTGAATAGCAGAACACTGCCAGGTTGCAGCTTATCTGGTCGACAAACATGCCGTCCGCATGATACTCGCCCGCTATCCTGTCGGCTACCCCGGTCATATGGGTAACATATTCATCTTCTCCCGGGCAGGCTATGGCATACAACGAAGCGGTGTGGTAATTTTCGCGGTACTCTTTGCCGTTTTCATCAAGGCACACAGCATTTTTACCGCCGTTACTATAATATTTTTCGTATACATCCACGATACGGGCATTTGTATAAAGCGATACACGCCCGCCATCCCTATGTATCTGTTCTATCGCGGCGATAAGTTCCCCGGCGGTTCCGGCCTCCTCGCAGGGCAGGTAACGCGGAAACTTGGTGTCATGGCCATTGTCGTGCCAGCCCACCAGGAAGATGTGATTGATGCCAAAATGCTCCTTGTAATACCGGTATTTCGAGGGCAGCTCGTCGTAGGTAAAAACGGGTGGTTTGCCCTCTCTCTTCATCACCAGCTCAAGCCAACCGTGGTACTCATTTTTCATCCAGGCCGGATACTCCGGCGTTTTAAAACATCCAGACATATGGCTTGCGTACAGCCTCGCGGCCTTGTGCCATCCGCCGTCCAGCATTGCAAAGCCGCAGGGGGGCGACGTCCATTCCCCCGTGTCAAGAAAGGGATAGTGGTTGACCGACAGTTCCAGCTCGTACCGGCCAAGCACCCGCGCATGAAAGGTCATGCTTTCATCGGCTGTACTGTAGGTTGCCATATACACAGTCCTTGAATCGTTATACAATGTCATATACTGCATCGACATGATGGATGGGTAGGTATATATGACCTCGTTTGGGCGATAGACGATATAGTCCTGCTCAAATTTTACAGATTCACTGGTGCACACATCGCTTATTGTCTTGGTCGGGCGGTCAATCTTGTCGCCCCAGGAGCTTGCCATTAGCAGGCTGTCATAGGTCGCAACGTGGTCAAGCGCTTCAAGCGGATATTTCACCGCCCGAACCGTATGGCCGATGTTGTTTACCACCTTTATCAAAGATAGAACCTCATCGTTCTCAACTCTTTGCTCCAACATAATCTCAACGCCCTGCCCGCCGGATCCATACAGGTAGCTTGCAGTGGCGCCAAGGTTTTCCTGTATGGAAAACTCCTGCAATACAAATTCGGTCGAATCGATCCACTGCTCTTGTCCGCCCTTCTCAAGGCAGACGGAAAAGATGCGCCCGTCGAAATCAAAAACATGCTTTCTGCCGGTTTTTTCAAATGTAACAATCAATTTATGGCCGTTAGCTTTCATAAATTATACCCCATCAATAATATTTGGTATCGGTAGTATCCGCACTCATCTCCCGTTTGCCCAAATGAAGCGTAACGGTCGTGCCGCCGCCGGGTTGTGAAGCCACGCTGAACCCATAGGCGTCTCCAAAATACAGCTTGATCCTCTCACTCACATTACGCAGCCCGTAATGCCCGTTCCGATTTTGATCCAGTAACTGTAATAGCTGATCCTGCTCCATCCCGACTCCGTCATCATGGACAATGATACGTACCTCATCCGGCAGCACAGACGCGGTGATGACAATTTCGCCGCTTTTTTCCGGTTTTTTCATAATGCCGTGCAGAACGGCGTTTTCCACTATGGGCTGAAGGGTAAGGTTGGGGATGGCGTATTCGGCGGCGTCAGATTCCAGATTGATGCTGACGCGAATCGCATTATCAAAACGCATGTTCTGAATAGTGAGATAGGTACGCGCCAATCCAATTTCATCCGCCACAGTCACAGTGCTTTTGCCTTTGCTCAGCGTAAGACGGAAGTATTTGGCGAGCATGGTAACCATCGCGCTCACATCAAGCGCGTCCCGCTGTACGGCCATCCAGCTGATGCAATCCAGCGTGTTATACAAAAAGTGCGGGTTTATCTGCGCCTGCAGGGCGATAAGCTGTGCGCGGCGTTCTTCAATACGTGCCTCATAGGTTTCCGCTGCCAGCTGATTGCTGCGCCGGATCATTTCATATACCAGAGTCTCCACTTTATCCAAGTCGTTATCGCGTCCCGGCTTCGCCGGATCGCCGCCTTCCGTTGCCGCAAGAACGCCTTCCTTTTCGATCCGTTCGGCCACGCGGTTCATCCGCATGGTAATGTTGTGCGTAATATAATTTATAATGATAAACGAGGCTGCCACAAACAACAACAAAACCACCACAAACAGAATCACAAGGTGTAAATCACCGAACGAGTAGTTTTCAAGCAGGTATTTGTTCTCTATCCTGCTAATAAGCTTCCATCCAGTGTTACTGATCGTGGTGAAAACCAGTACTTCGCCGGTATTGGTGTCCTCCGGGCCAATGATGCCACTTTTGGCGTCGTAAACCTGCAATAACATTTCCGGCGTCAGCACAGGCTGCCCAAGTAAAGTCTTGTCTAAACCGGAAACCATATTCCCAAGTGCGTCAACCACAAATATGCTTTCGCTTTTGCGCAGCTGAATGTTGGAAAGCCAACTATACAATGTACTCTCCCTGATATCTATCGACAAAATGCCGTCATTGGCGGCGAAGTGACTGCTGTGCTTGAGTACGCGGCGGCAAGAGACTACCCAAACATCCCTGGCGTCAAGAACGCCCATCTCCGGCGCTGTACTAAACCACACCGGCGCTCCATAGCGGGAGATTGTCTGGGCATACCACGGCAGCTGCATGTCTTCTTCCACCGGAAAGAAATTCACTCTCTCGGCAGAAATCACCTTCTTTTTATCTACCGATATACGTACCCTGAAAATGCGCTCGTCCATCTGCAATGTATAGAGCAAGTCGCGGACCGGCTCTGCTTGCTTAATCTGTAGCAGAATGTCGTCGTTGTTCTCTGGACCCACAAATGCCATAACGTCCTTGTTGAAGAACAAATTATCCGACGCCTGCTCCACAAAATCCAGCGTGTTCTCCATGTTAAACGTAATTTGGGTCAGCGTTTGCAGCATTGCCTGGGTAACGTTGTCTTGCGCGGTGGTGGTGGTATTGAGATAATAGCCATAGCTTAATGCCAGGGTCGGCAGCAGTATCAGCGTGACGAAAATGATAAATAGTTTATATTTCATATTGATAGCATCCCCTATATTTGCATGCAAGATCTGCTCATCCGTCACGCAGTGCGCCTTGGAGGATGGGGTGACAAAGCCATCCATCCTTACCCGGGGCTATCTATCTGCCTGATTTGACCCAATAAGCATAAGCTGGTATTCTTTGGGTGTCAACGCCGTATATCGTTTGAAGATGCGGCTGAAATAGCTCGGTTCACTATAGCCCACCATGGCTCCGATATCCGCAAGCCGGATGCCGGGATCCGCAAGCAGCGATTTCGCGGCTCTGATGCGCACCTCGGTGACATACTGATTGATGGTTTTGTTGGTTTCCTGCTTGAAAATGGCGCAGACATAGTTCGGGCTTAAAAATATCGTTTCTGCGATGAACCGGATACTCAGGTTTTGATGGTAATTTTCCTCAATCACATTCTTCACCCTTCTCACCACTTGAGCGCTGCGTGAGGTCATTTTCTCCCGGGCGATCTGATCAAGATTCAGGGGGGGAAATACAGGCTCCTGGACAGTATCCTTCGCAAAGCTGCGTCCCGCTTCCCTCTGAGCCTCGGCAAAAGAGACTGGAATACGGTCGGTTCCTTCAACAACGGAACCGATGCCGATGGTCGCGTCGAGTTTTAGCCCATCCTGCAGGTTTGTCAAAATTACCTCTGCCAGCATGTTGACACATTCATCCCCGGCGCCCTGGTTGCCAGTTGGATCGGGATCTATCAGTAGAAGGCCGTATATGCCCTTGTCATAGGCAAATACATAGCCATCGGTATGAATTGACACCAGCTCTTGAAACAGGTTGTACAATCCAAAGTCCAGCGCCAATTCCGCCCGGCGGGCGGCGCGATCTCGCGCCGCCTGTTGCATACTGGTATTGATCGTCATAACGCGGTAGCATACTTCTTCCGGCAGACTGATATCGAGGAACACCATGCGTTCCCTGATCATTGGTGTGTCTATTTTCAAACCATCGACCACATCCGCAAAAAAACGTGAGCGCAGGGCGGGCAGGTCTTTTTGCAGCTGCCGGCGCGTCTCCTCCCGTTTCATCTGCTCGGCATAGTCCATATCAAGCTTTTCACGCGTTTTAGCAGCCACCGCGGCAAGCTCGGCAAGGTCGATGGGCTTGAGGATATAATCCAGCGCGTCCGCCTTAAAAGCAGACTTGAAATATTCAACGTCGTCATAAGCGCTCATGATGATTAGCACCGGTTTGTGCGAAAGCTGCCCCAGCCGCTGTGCTAGGGAAAAACCGTCCAGATCGGGCATGCGGATATCAGTAAGAACGACGTCGGGCGCGTGTTTCTCCGCCATCGAGAGCGCGGACAGCCCTCCCTCCGCCACGCCGACAACCTCGAATCCTAATGGGTTATTTTTAAAATAAAACGCAAGCCCATCTCTTGTCTGCTTTTCATCGTCCGCGATCAAAAGCTTATACACAACACTCGACGCCTCCTCATGTTCACATGAAATATACGCCATCCTGTAAAAGTCTTGTACGAAGCTCTTCTGGATCAACCTTACTGGCAGCTCCGCATTGCACCGCCATGGCGGCGGCCGTTCCGGCCGCCTGCCCGGTAACAAGGCATATCGGCATGACGCGCACGCTGCCCTGCAGCTGATGATCGCATGAGATGATCCTGCCGGCTACTAACAGATTCTCCGCGCCCTTTGGAATCAAGCTGCGGTAAGGGATACCGTGGGATTCTCCGGGCGCATAGCTCGCCCTTCCCTTATCAAACTCTTCAAATGTCTTTTTCCCTTCAAGAACGAGGTCGCTTTCCTCCTTTGAAAGATGTACATCCATATAATAACTGTTGCGGCCAATTTCATCGGGGAAAGATTTTTTCTGCAAGTAATCTTGAGCTGTCAGGGTATACTCCCCGACAATACGCCTTGATTCCCGTACACCCAGCATCTGCGCCGTGGATACCAGGAAGGAGGAGGCGAAAGCGTCCGGCCATTGCTCGCAAACGCCCGCCCAGATCTGATAAGCAAGCTCCCTGCCCTGCATAAGAGCTGTAGAAAGATTGTAGGGGTCGGTGGGCTTCACATCCCATAAGTGACCGCAGTTAAAGCCAACCGTCCTTGGCCCGACAAGTGAATTGCAGGAAAGGTTGTCGGTTACAAGCGGGTATTTATCGGAGTGGTACAGCGCTACCATGACGTCCGTCATCTTGTTTTCAGGCGTATACCAGTTTTTATAGTGGTATTCATCCACATTTGTCAACGTGAAGCAAAGCGTTGTGGGTTGTATTCCGCCGGTTTGCTCGTCACCATAAAGGTAGGGGAAACCAGCAAATGCCACCACATCCGCGTCGCCGGTACAATCAATGTAACATTTCGCGCGGCAGGCTGTCAAACCCGACTTGTTCGCCAGCACCGCAACGTCAATGCGCGCGCCCTCACGCACGACGTCCGCCACATGCGTGTGGAATAACACCGTGGCTCCCGAGTCCCGGACAAGCTTATCATATATGCGTTTTAGAGCTTCCGCGTCAAGCGCCACCCAATCCGTCGCATCCGGTTTCACATGCTGCATGCAGCTTTTCGACAACTCGAAAATCTCCTGCGCTATGCCGCGGTATACAATGCTTTTCCCGTCCGAAAAGGGGGCCCAGGCGGGTACCAGGCCAGTTGTCCCCATGCCGCCCAGAGTGCCGGACGCCTCCACCAGCAGCACGGAAGCGCCGTTGCGGGCGGCGGCGATGGCGGCGGCGCAGCCGGCGGGGCCGCCGCCCGCCACCAATACGTCAAAACGTTCCTCCAGCGGTATCTGTTTCGAAAATTGAAAATCCATTCTAGGATCCCCTCCATTATAATACAATAAAGTCAGCCTTTAAATAGGATACTGCACCTATAAACGTGGCGGAATGCACGACACATCCCGCTCACTTCTTTCAGATTCCAAACTACCTGTTCTGATACCACTCGTTATAGACGGTAATCAACTTATCGCCGCACTGGGCTTTCCAGTCGGTCACAAAGGCGTCAAAGCTGTCCCGGGTAATTCCGGACACCACAGAGTTAACAATGAATTCTTCCGTCACAGTGTTTGAGACGCTTATGTCGGCGGAAATTTTCGCCAATACATCGCAAGGAACATCAGTGGAGGGATCGACCTTGATAAAGCTGCCGTAGTCGTAATTCAGCCGGCAATAAGCCGCATACTGGTTTTCATCCTTGCGAGCCCGGCACAGCCAATAATCGTTGTTGAATTGGTTGGTACCAGTTGCATAGTTGCCCGCATTGCCCCTGTGCTCAAAAAAGGTTGGCAGAATGGGATAAAAGGCGCCCTTTTCATCCACAGTGTAGTCCACATTTTCTTCGCCCAATGTGGCCACTTTAAATATCTCCGGATCCAGCTTCATATTTAAATAGTCAATCGTGGCCTCAACATTTTTTGCGTTTTTAGGAATGACGGTATAACCTGCAATCTGATTTTTTGTTTTGGTGCCGCTACCTGCCAGACCACTTTTCTCCAGTGGCTGGATGAATTCAAAACTGGCGTCCGGGCTTACGGTGCCGAATGTTTCCACAAGCGACGGAACTGCCCAGTAGCCGTCCAATCTGCACAGGGCACGGCTGGTGGTGAACTTCTCCAGCGTTGTAGCGCCCTGATTGACAGGCATCTCAGTGTCCAGTAGACCCTTGCTGTAAAGGTCGTTCATATATTCCAGATATTCGTAAAATCCGTCCTGCGTCTGATACGGCACCAGCGCTCCCGAAACGTCCTTCCAGTCGGTCTCAACGCCGAACGCGCCGCCAATGGCATTGAGGCGGAGCTCTTTCAGGTTTGCAATGGTGGCGGTAAGCGGCACATTCATGTCGCCATTGCCCATGGGGTCTGTCTTCTGATAATCTTCCAGCAGGGCGGTGAATTCATCCAGCGTTGTCGGCATTTTAGCGTTCATTTTTTCCAGAATATCGGTGCGGACCATAATGCCATAATCGATGTTGGCAGTATCGTCACGTCCACTGGGGTTTGCGGTGGGAACTGCGTAATAGGTTCCATTGACGGTGCAGATGTCCCACAGGGACTGGTCGATGCCGTCAACAATGTTGGGGGCAAGCTCCTCCACCAGCGGCTTCAGATCCAGCAGCGCGCCCTGGCTTGCGTATTGGGCGTAAAGAACATTCGCGCCGGAGATCGAGGCGGAGATAACGACAAAGTCGTAATCTGTGCCGGCCGAAATGATGGCATTAAGCTTGTCGGCGGGATTGTCTGCCGGAAGCGGATCGTATGCAACCAGATAGCCGGTCGCCTCGGTCAGATAGGCTAATACGGGGTTGGCCTCGGGGTCATTCCAGTCAATGTTGGCGTTGGCAACCAGAGCTTTTAGAACCGGTTTGTCTTCGGAGGCGGTCTGGGCAGGCGCGGATGATGCAGGAGCGGTGGATGACGCGGGCGGCTGCGTACCTCCTGCGCAGCTGCAGAGCAGGGCTATTACCATAACAAGCACGAGCATGAGTGCTGGGGTTTTCTGGCGGCTCTTCATAATTGTGACCTCCTTATATTATTAGCAAACTATTGAGTCCGCGTGGATGTTAACCCTTGGTGGACCCAACTGTTATGCCTTTTACAAAATGGCGCTGCATAAATGGATATACCAGAAGAATTGGGATGGTAGCCGCGACGATGGCCGCCGCGGTAATGCTTTCGGCAGATAGATTCTTCTCCACAAGCAGCATCGACAGCGCCTGCGTATCATTTGCTCTCGCGATCATGTCGCGTAAATAAAGCGGAAGCGTCTTCAGATTGGGGTTGTTGATGTACATCATGGGGCCGAAATAATCATTCCACAAGATTACCGAGGTAAACACCGTAATGGTGGCGTATACTGGCTTTGAAAGTGGAACCACCAGCCGCAAAAAGATCCGGAAGCTGCTCGCACCGTCTAACTGGGCCGATTCAATGATGCTTTCGGGGATGGCCTCATAAAAATTCTTAATAATGAGCATATGATAGACATTGATAAGACCCGGCAGGATCAATACAATGCGCGTGTCGAGGATGCCATACATACTGTATAAAAGATAGGTCGGAATGATGCCGCCGGTGAAATACATGGTGAAAACAAAAATCAGCAGGATGCCTTTCATATACGGCAGATGCCGCATGGACAGCGGGTACGCCGTAATGGCTGTGACTGCCAAGGTGCACAGGGTTCCCACCACAGTGGCAAACATGGAGTTTCCAAAAGCCATGATAAAGGTTTTGGACTGAATGATGTAGAGCAAGGAATTCACCTGAAACCCCACCGGAAAAATACCCACGCTACCGGTATTGATGGCCCATTCAGCGCTGAACGCCTTTGACACTACATGCATGATTGGGATCAGCATAACCACAACCAAAGCGGTAATAAACAGATAGGAAATCCCGGAGACGATTTTTTCATCAAGGCTTTTTTTTATACGGAGTGTATGCACTTTCCTGGCTTTGCCATTTTTGGGGCGGCCGGTATGCCTGGAGGTCTGTTCCATCACCAGATACTCCTTCCCGTAGCGCGTTTACAAATCAGGTTGCCCGTGAAGATCATAAACGACCCTACAACCGCTTCAAACAACCCGATAGCCGTGGCATAGCTGTAATTCATATGCGTAATGCCGGTGCGGTATATATACGTTCCCAGTACATCGCCGGTTTCATAGACCGTAGGGTTATACAACAGCAAAATCTGCTCTGTATTTGCGTTAAGCACGCTACCCAGCTTCAGGATAAACATTAAAACGATGACGGACATCATGCCGGGAATCGTAATATGAAGGATCTGCTGGATTTTGCCGGCGCCATCCACTTTCGCCGCCTCGTAAAGCTCAGGATTGATTCCGGTAAGGGCCGCAATGAAAACAATGGCTCCGTAGCCGACCTCTTTCCATGCATCGGATACAATGACAACAGCGCGGAACCAATTGTTATCCATCAGGAAGGAAACGGGCTCCCCACCAAAAAACTTAACGACAAGGTTGATGATACCGGTTGAGGGTGCGCAGGCCGTGACCACAAGCCCCGCGACAATGACCCACGACAAAAAATGCGGCAGATACAGCGCCGTTTGAAATCCTTTTTTAATCGGGGTGATATTTATCTCATTGAGCAGTATCGCAAGCAGGATGGACAGCGGGAAAGTGAAAATCAGTTTGCCGAAGCTGATGATCAGTGTATTTCGAAGGACATTGTAAAAGCCGGGAGATGAAAGAAGCGCGCTGAAATGCTTGAGGCCCACCCAATTGCTATTTAGAATACCCGCGAAGATATTATAGTCCTGAAAAGCGGTAATATACCCATACATTGGTAGGTAACGAAAGGCGATAATGAATAGTACGCCGGGAATCAGCAACAGATAAATATCATAATTCTTTTTGGCCAGCCGCCTGCGCGCCTCGCGTTCCTGCTTATGCTCTTGTAACATTTTCACACTAATCGGCGCAGCCTTCATATGTAACCGCCCTTTCCGAATATCATTAACGACTATATATTCAGTATAATGTGCCTTTCTTTTTTACACAATGCACAATCCTACACGTTCTGGTGCAATCCTACACAGTTTCATATACATTCTGGCGTCAACATACATATAGCCGTTAATGGCGGCAAAGCTGGGAGGATAAACGACGTTTAAGGTTGTTTTGCGGCGGCCGATTCAATCGGCCGCCGCAAAATACTGTATAATTGACAACGGATGGCAGACGGAGAGATTTTGGAGGCAAAGGAAGGAATGGCTATATCAACCGTTAATGAATGTCATTAGGCAGGAGCAAGGCGATTTACAGAAGGATTAATTAGCGTTTAAATCACAAAAAAACAGCGGATAAGGTGTATTTATGCCCTGTCCGCTGCAAATATTTATATGGCTATATTCATATTTTGTAAAGGTTTATGCATAGATAGTAAAGCCTGAATCAGAGGTTGTAAGGGCTTGTAAGCTTTTGTAATTATCTTTTGCTTGACGTACAGCTAAATTTTATTTGAAAGGCTGCACTTTGCCAAGAATGCCTTTGCTTTTCAGATACGGCAGTTCATTGAGCAGCTCATGCTTCTGGGAAGCCAAATTGAGGAGCTGGATGAGCAGATTTCCCATCGGCTGTGGCAGACAAACCGAGTTATTGCCACCAATCCGGGTGCCGGCGACACGCTGGGCGCGATTATCGTCAGCGAGATTGGTGACATCCATCGTTTTGACGCGACGGGGAGGCTGGTAGCCTGTAAAATGTGCAGTATTGCATTATTGTTCGTCAGTCTCAGCCGCGGAATGGGGCTTAATGGCAATTGCCTTTCGCCGCCGGTGCCGAACAATAAGCGCGGCGGCCACTCCGGCTACGCTAATCCCAATAACACAAATGGCCGCCCGGTAGAGGGCGGGCGGAATGCCCTGAGATATGCCTGCGGTTTTGGTGTTATTCGTACTGTCTGCCATATTTTCTTCCCCAGCCAATGCCTCTGTTTTGGCATTTTCTGGTTTATCCTCCAACACCGGTGGAGACAGGGGCTGATTATCTATAATCAGGGTCCCGCCCCAACCGGGATCCAGTGCAGCCTGGACATTTTGAGCGCTTCCGTTTTGGTCCGAGCCGAAGCTGCTGTAGTTCCTTCTGTCTGAAGGGGAGCGTTGGGCATAGGAGGGCTCCGGTACCAAGTTGTCATTGGCCCCATCAGTGGTTTCAGAGGAAGTGTTTTCGGGTTGGGAGGATTCCCCCAGATTATCGTTTCCATCATCCCCAGGTTCAGAGGGAACATCCGGTTTGCCCAAGGCCATGTCGGCGCCTTGAAAGGTCACTGAGGCCAGAAAAATGTCATATATCCCAGAAGCGTCAACCAGATTAATATTTACCCGGGTATTCAGCCCACGCAGCAGCACAGCAATAGAAACCGTGTCGTCCGGCAATGACGCCGTCAGCTGGTAATGGTGCATCAGAGAAGTTGTTTCATAGTAAACAGTATAATCCGGCATCCCCACAGTGACCTCCCGGTAAGTGGATGTACTGCTCTGCGCGTAAACAGTCACTCCCACTTTTTGGAGTAAGGATTTGCTGGGCGGATCCATGGCGGCATAAAAGGTAATATCCTGGTCAGCCGCATCATAATAGCCGATGCGGACCTGGCCGTTGTGATCGATGGTATACATATTGCTGCCATAGACATACACAGGATAGGTTTCCACCATATCTATATGAGGGCCCAGTACATAGCTGCCGTATGAAGTTCGGGAAACGAAGCAGCCATAATTGGCATAAAAGCTTATCGAAACCGTATCCGCTCCCTGAATATCATAAAAGGCGATGCCCCCTGATACCTGGTCGGTTAAGCCAATGACACTGTTATCGGGACAGGCATTAAATTGTTCCAAAACGCCAAAATTCAGTATCACTTCCCCCATGCCCTGATACCGGGCAAAATCCGCAGGTACGGAGCTTTCCATCTCATCTGTATATACCGTAATGGGCGCTGCACCCATTAACAGCGCACCCATAAGCAAAACCACAATTCCCGCGGCTATCCTCCGTCTCAAGCTCATAAGTTGTCCTCCACAGAAGCATTTTGCCCTATAGTATCACAAATAAGCCTATATTTCAACAAAATACGACAAATATCAGCGGCGCGGGATTATAGTTAAGCAAGTTAAAACCGCATGAGGAAGATTTAGTCTTCCACCATGCGGTTTTTAGCATAGCTAATTATTTTGCAGTCCTGCCATTTGCCACATCTAAAGCCATTTGAAGCGCGGCTTTGACAGCTTCATTGCGCACACCTTCCCGGTCCAATCCGGTGAAATGGAATTCTTTCACCTGGCATCCTTCCGGCCCAGTGGCGGCAATAAACACCGTTCCCACAGGATGAATATCATCCCCTTCCGGGCCTGCTAACCCGGTGGTGGCAATGGCGATGCCGCTGTCCATAAGCTTCTTGACCCCTTCTGCCATGCCCAAGGCCACCTTACAATCCACAGCGGTTCCGGCTTTTTTTAGCTGAGGCCCCACATGAAAAAACGTGGCCTTGACGCGCTCTGAATAGGAACACAAGCCCCCTTCAAAGACTTTGGATGCGCCGGATACGCCGGTGATGGCGGCGGTGATTAATCCCCCGGTCAGACTTTCCGCCACGGCAATCTTGAGCTGTTTCTCATTTAAGATTCGAACCAGTTCCCTGGCTAACTGAGCGATGTCGTTCACGTTCATAGGCTGAGTTTTCACAGTACACCTCATCATTTCAGAAAATGTAGCATAAATAGTATACACTGCGCCGCCGCTCCTTTCAAGGAGATCACTCGTGTTATGGAAAGGGGAATAAATTTATTTATTGCAATGGCATTGCGCCTTATGATACAATAAGACACGCATAAAATGGAATTGTTGTAAGCGGAACCCAATATCCATTTGCGGTTTATATTTTTGAGGTGATTAAGTTTGTCAGACTATAGAGACTATATCCGCAATTTCTGCATCATTGCTCACATTGACCACGGCAAGTCCACCCTGGCCGACCGGATTCTGGAGAAAACCAGCGCCGTGGCCCTGCGGGACATGTCGGAACAACTCTTGGATAATATGGAGCTTGAGCGGGAGCGGGGCATTACCATAAAGGCCAGGGCGGTGCGCCTAAATTATCATGCCCAGGATGGCCAGGACTATATCCTCAACCTCATCGATACCCCTGGCCACGTAGACTTTAACTACGAAGTCTCCCGGTCCCTGGCGGCCTGTGAAGGGGCTATTTTGGTGGTGGATGCTTCCCAAGGCATTGAGGCGCAGACCTTGGCCAACACCTATTTAGCCATAGAGCACGACCTAGAGGTGCTGCCTGTGGTCAATAAAATTGATTTAATCAGCGCTGATCCGGAACGGGTCTGTCACGAAATAGAGGACATCATCGGCATCCCCGCTATGGATGCTCCAAGGATTTCGGCCAAAACCGGCGCGAACTTGGATGAAGTGCTGGAGTTGATTGTATCCGGGATACCCGCGCCAAAAGGGCGGATAGACCAGCCGCTGAGGGCGCTGATTTTTGACTCTTTTTACGACAG
>Ga0153945_1000352_pt1 | contig 14058 bp, 8 predicted proteins | sample TSNJ029MetaG_FD_104720 | JGI IMG/M metagenome (GOLD analysis project Ga0153945, IMG submission 104720) | Attine ant fungus gardens microbial communities from New Jersey, USA - TSNJ029 MetaG | ecosystem: Host-associated > Fungi > Mycelium > Unclassified | place: USA: New Jersey, Wharton State...
AGAAATACAATGATGTCAGCATACCTTACATGTATTAACACGCACCTTACATATATAGGAGCATAGTTTGCATATATTATACCCCATATCGGCCTTTCCGCTAAACGGCAAGCAGGGCAAGTGGGCTGATGTCAAGTAAGGTCGCAAAAATATTTTAGGAATTTATCGAATGTCGCCTTTATTGCAAGACGGCATATCTTTGTAGCACTACGTTGACCGTCTGCCGGTAGTCTGTCGTTATAAGCGCAACGCCGGAAGCGATCAGTTTGCCAATCCAAGCGTCTGCGGCCCAATAATCCCGCGTGATGCGCGATAAGTCTTTGACGATAACCCTTCCTACTTTACCGGCCCGTATATCGGTTTCCAGAGCGGAGAGCGCAGGACGGTGGAAGTTCAAGCCGTTATACCCATTATCCGCGTAAACCACTATGTTATCATAGCCACATTCCACGGCGTATCGGGAAAGGGATTCCTTTTGCGCTTCAAGCGCATAATCGTTGGCATGTGCCACACGGCAGTATATCGCGGTTGATTTTTCAGCCTGCCTCATCAGTTTACACTCCCTTTCTCCAATACGGCGGCAAGAGCCGCGTCAGAGTATTTCCACTTGATTTCAATACGGTCTTTATCGTATACGACAATACGGTCAATGAGCGCGGCGACAATTTCACGGGTCAGGCTGTCCTCAAATCGCAAATCCCGCAGCTTATCAATAAACGGGTCGGATACGTCAACCTCACGCTTCTTTACGGCAAGCAGCTCTAACGCGGCAACCTGTGCAGTCAACTCCTGCAACCTCGTTTCCGTTTCATCGCGTAAACGGACATAATCATCTTTTTCTATATCGCCATCGCTGAATTGAGTGTACAGCGCCAGCTTTTCGTTTCTTATACCGTTGATCTGCCTTTGCAGCGATTGTATTTCCTTTATTCGCTCCATACCGGCCACGGCCCGCTGATTCTCAATTTCCCTCCATGACTTTTCCTTAACTTCGAAGGCGCTGAACAGGCTTTTCAAGACGGCGAGCGTCACTTCCTCGACGAGAGCCACTTTTACTCCCTTGCGCGGACAGCCGAGATTTTCATAATATGCCTTGTATCCGCACAGATAGGTCGGGTGTTTCGTGCTGCTCCGATAAAGAGCATGACCACAACCGCCGCAGCGCACCTTCCCGGATAACGGGTGAATTTCACGTTCGCGCTTTTCGGGCTGCCGTTTGGAGGATATGAGGTTTTGCACTTTCTCATAATCCTCCGTGGAAACGATAGCTTCATGGCGAGTGGGGGAAATATGCCACTGTTCTTTTGGAACAAGGTAATGCCGGTCATCCGCTATTCTATAACTCCGCGTCATGCCCTGCACAAGCAATCCCGTATAGCGCACGTCTTTGAGGATTACGCGAACAGCGTTATCCGTCCAGACATTATTCGTATTGTAGCCAACCTTGCGTCCTGTACGTTCCAGCTTGTATTTGCCCGGCGTCAGGATTTTTTCGCTGTTAAGGGTATGTGCGATCTCTTTTGCTCTCATGCCGTCCAGCGCCATATTGAAAATGCGCCGGACAGTACAGGCGGCGTCCGGGTCTACCACTATCCTGTGCATGTCGTTATCGGCTTTCGTGTAGCCAAACGGCGCTGTCGAAGCGTGATACTTGCCGGATTCCCGCAGCGTCACGATTCCAGACCGCACCTTGCGGGATAGCTCTTTGGAATAATAATCGTTGCACAAGGATTTGAAAGCAACGCCTACATCACCCGCCGAACATTCCTGCCTCGCGCTGTCGAAACCGTCGTTGACGCTGATAAAACGCACACGGAGAAAAGGGAATATCTGCTCCAGATAATCGCCGACATCAATGTAGTTGCGCCCGAATCGGGAAAAATCTTTGACAATGATACAGTGGACGCCGCCGTTTTTGGCTTTTATCAATAATTCCTGTACTGACGGGCGATTGAAGTTCGTTCCCGACCATCCATCGTCCACATATTCAAGGACATGTGCGCCGCTTAGTTCAGGGTTGGATGCAATGAAATCATCCAATAACATGCGCTGGCCCTCTATGCTCTGGCTTTCGCCATAGCGCCCGTCATCGTCGGATATGCGGAGGTATTTCGCCAGAATCATTGTGTCCTGCATATCACTCATTTCCCATACCCCCGTTTTCCTCGATGAACGCCAGCAGCGGCGCGTATTCGTCCTCATATCTGAAAAACACCTCGACGGACAGGTCGCTGTTCACGACGATGCGCTCCACCAGCGCCGTCAGCATATCCCGTGACAATCCGTTGATGCCGGAAAACTTCTCAAACTCGATGATGGACGGGTTTTCATCCACGAAACCGGGCTGAAGGCACGCCAGAGACGATTCAAGCTCGTCAATACGCGCAAGATTCTCCGCGCGTTCCGTTTCATAGCTTCCCTTAATCATCCGGTAGTCAATATCCGAGAGGATACCTTCGCACAGATCGTCATATGCCTGCATGGTTTTTGCGTCAAGCGAATCCAGCCTTACCCGCAGCTTTCTTATCTCCATCTGTATATTGTCCCGCTCCGTAGCGACAGGCCCGGAAGCATGGACTTTTTCGATTTGCCTGCGGGTTTCGCCATAGGCTTCCACCTGCCCCATAATGATAGCGTGGACAATTTCGTGCAAAGCGGCTTCCGTCAGGTATTTCCGCTTCACCCTGCCCTGGGTTTCCGTCGTACACTCAACGCAGCAGTATTTATAGACCTTTCCGGCTTGCGTTTTATACTGCACCCGCCTGAAAACGCGCCCGCAATCCGCGCAGAAAATCAAGCCGGAGAAGATGTTTTCCGGGCTGTTGGCACGGCGCGCCTCCGGCTTTTCCCCGTCTCGCCAGTGAGCGGCTTTCGCCTGACGGATAAGCGCCTGCACCGCCTCAAAATCCGCTTCGGAAACGATAGGTTCATGCGTACCTTTTGTGATAACCCATTTGTCCCTCGGCTGATGGATGTTATCATACATTTGGTTCGGATTTACCCTCGTTTTCCCGAGCGCCATATCGCCAATGTAAACGGGGTTTTCCAGCATATTCCGCACGGTGGAATCCGCCCAGCGGCGGTTCTTTTCAAAGTGCTTGCTTTTGAAGATACCTGTTACATAGAAATAATGACCGGGCGACGGGAATCCGCTTGCCTCCAGCCGCCTTGCAATATCGGCGGGCCGCAGCCCTTCCAACCGCCAGCGGAATATGTCGCGCACCACGGCGGCGGCTTTTTCATCAATAACCAGCTTATGCCTGTCCTCGGGGGATATTAGATACCCGAACGGCGGCATCCCCCCGGTGTATTCGCCCTTGCGCTGTTTCGCGGCAAACGCGGAGCGCGTTTTCACCGAAATATCCTTTGCGTAAAAGGCGTTTATCATATTTTTCAGAGCGATGGAAAGGCCCTCACCCCGGCAGCGCGGGTCAAAGCTGTCGTAATTGTCGCCGATGGAGATAAAGCGCACCCCGAGGCGTGGGAAGATGGTTTCAAGGTAATTACCCGCCTCAATGTAGTCGCGCCCGAAGCGGGACAGGTCTTTGACTACGATACAGTTGATTTTTCCGCGACGGATGCCGTCCATCAAGTCCTCGAAGCCGGGGCGCTGAAAATTCGTGCCGGTCTGCCCATTATCGGAATATATCTCACGCAGCCGAAGCCCCGGCGTCCGCTCGATGTATTTCCGTACCATGATTGCCTGGTTTTCCAGTGAAGCGGCCTCGCCCCTGTCCTCGTCGGAGCGCCGGACATAGCCCGCCGCGTCATACATGAACTCGACCGCGGGCGCTGTGGCGGTTTCAGCCGCGTATCTGCTCTTGCGCGCCACTTACACCACCGCCCTTTCCCGTGCGCCGTTAATAGCCATGTCCTCAACAAACCGGAGGGCGGCCTCAAATTCAGCCAGATAACGGACTGTTACCTCCACCCGCTTGTCGCTGAATACCGTGATGCGTTCCACAAGCTCGGCTACCGCCGTTCGCGTCAGGCTTTGCATATTATGGTATTTCTTGAAATGCTGTGTCCAAAGGTTGCCTTCGCTATTGCCGGACACAGCCTGGTCATACTCCCGTGTAAGCGTACCCAGCGCGGATTCCGCTTCATTGGCCTGTGCTTCAAAGATGGCCTTGAACCGTCCATACTCGTTTCTGTCCAAAATGCCGTCCGTGTAATCCTCGTACACTTTAACCTTGCGCCGGGAGAGCTTTTCAAGCTCGGCTTTCTTGGCGTCGATCTGTTTTTGCAGCTTTACCGCGTCCAGACGGCGCATGGGCATATCGTCGATGAACCTCAGAAGCCGGTCAAGCTCCACGCACTCGCGGATATGATGGGTAAGCGTTTGGAAAACCGTGTCATAAAGCGCCTTTTCACTGATTCTGTGGCTGCCGCAAGCACCGCCTTTTTTGTAGGTGGAACAGATATGATAAACATATTCCGAGTTTTTAACGGGTTTGCGGACAAGGCTGCGCCCGCAATCCCCGCAGTAGAGAAGCCCGGAAAACAGATATACGGTCTTGCCGCCCGGCGTAGTCCGCGTATCCTTTTGCAACAGACGGGAGACAAGCGCGAAGTCCTCCGCCGTTATGATGGCCTCATGCGTTCCGTCCACACGCGCCCATTCCGATTCAGGCTTTTGTACCCGCCGTTTTAGCTTATAGCTCTCCGTGGTACTCATGCCCTGCGTCATAACACCGGCGTATAGCTCGTTTTTGAGGATGCGGCTTACGGAAACCGGCGTCCATTTGGCACGGGTTTTCGTGTGGAAAATCGTTGTGTACTTAGAGCCTGCCTCTTTTTTGTATTCCAGCGGAGAGGGGCTGCCGAGGGAGTTGAGCTTATCGGCTATCCCTTGCTGGCTCATGCCCTCGATCTTCCAGCGGAAGATGTCGCGTACAACGTCTGCCGCGTCCTCGTCAATAATAAGGCAGTTGTTATCGGCGGGGTCTTTCATATATCCGAAGGCGGCAAAAGGAGCGATAAACTCGCCGTTCTTGCGGCGCACTTCAAACTGGCTTTTGATTTTCTTCGATATGTCGGCGCAATAGGCGTCGTTTATCAGGTTTTTGAAGGGGATAATCAGGTTGTCGGTCTGCGCGTTGTGGTTCAGGCTGTCGTAATTGTCGTTGATGGCGATGAAGCGCACACCCATGAAGGGGAAGTAGCGTTCCAGCAGTTTTCCCGTTTCGATGTAGTTTCTGCCCAGGCGCGACAGGTCTTTGACGATGACGCAGTTGATTTTCTTGCTTCTGATGTCCTCCATCATGCGCTTAAAATCCGGCCTGTCGAAATCCACCCCGGAATAACCGTCGTCCTCGTAGTTAGCGATAAGCTCTATGTCCGTCCTGCCCGCCACATACGAAGCAATCAGCTCCTTTTGATTGGCGATGCTGTCCGATTCTTCCTTGTCGCCGTCCTCGCGGGAAAGACGCTCATAGGAGCCGCCTTGCCATACCGTATTATCGCCGCCGAATTGTTCAGCATTGCCAAAACGGGCGTACATAGCCACATTAGGCATGTCACCCTGTATTGCCGTATTTGTACTCAAATCAATCACTCCCGGTTGTTTTTCTCCGAAAAGCCGATAAACAACCGGGTTTCTCCGTATAGTCCTGTAATAAGGCTACTATACAGTTCGATTTATGTCCATGTTGTCAACCGGCTCCGTATCCGCACAACATATTCCCAACTTGGGAATATGTCCGAGTGTCGGCGCTCACAGCTTCATCATCAGGCTTTCCAGCCTGTCCTCCAATGTCGCGCCGCCCTCGGCAAAGCTCACCTTGACGGCCACATTTCCCACCCGGAAGCAGTAGGGGTTTCCGATCTGCCGCACGAAATCCCGCATCCGTTCCTCTTTGGACTGACCGGGATTGACTTGAATATCCCGGATGTCCGTAAGGCTGGCCGGGTCAACGGTGCGTATATCCACGTTTTTCATTTGTTCCAGTGTCATTTCCCGCATAACCGCGCTCCCTTCCAAAAGCGAAAGGCCGGACTACATGAAGTAATCCGGCCCCTTCTTTAATTGTATGAACGCTTCCACGTCCACAATGTCGGACGTTACAGCGCAATCCGGCAGCGCGCGCAGCACCCGGCCCCGGTATGGGGCGTTCACCCGTACCCGGCTGTCCAGCAGCGCCACGACGCCGGTGTCGTTTTCATGGCGTATCAGCCGCCCGAAGCCCTGTTTGAGCTTGATAATCATTTCCGGCACTACGACACAGTTTATGTACTCAACAGTATCGTTGTACAGTGTCCGCTCGTACTCGGCGATGGGGTCTGGAACGGCAAACGGCAGCTTGACGATCATCAGCATGGAAAGCACATCGCCGGGAAGGTCGATGCCCTCCCACATTGCGCCGGACGCGAACAGGACACCGTTTCCGCTCTCACGGAAGCGGTCAATGGCGCTGACGCCGCCCTTATCCATGCGGAACATGGGGAAGCCTATGCCACGGCCCTCCAGTATTTCATAGACCATATCCATCGCCTTGTAGGACGTGAACAGCAGCGCGGCATGGCCGTGAGCGGCCCGTATCAGCTTTTCGGTTTCATCTGCTGCGGCCATGATGTAGTCCCGGTTCTTGATGTCGGGGAACGGCATGGTTTCGCTGACGTAAATCAGCGCGTTCTCCCGGTGGTTAAAGGGCGACGGCTTACTGGTTTCCATCAGGAGGCGCACCCGGTCAAGGCCGGTCTTGCGCTTGATATGCTCGAAGCTGCCCGCCGCCGAGAGCGTCCCGGAGGTCAGAATGATGGGTATACCCTTTTTCCACAAATCCCGGTACAACATGTCGCTTAAATGCTTGGGAATGGCACACAACAGCGTTTCAACCGGCATTTCCTGCTCTATCAGGTGCTTTTCCTCCGGCCTTTCCAGCCAGTAGACGATCTCGCCGTAGTTTTCCAGCTCGTCAGCCCGCTCCCGAATCCCCGTAAGCTCCCGAAGCACCTGCGCGCGGCGGCCCTTGTACTTGATAATCAGGGGCTTTGCGGCCAGCGTTGCGGACAATTCCTCGCATAAGCGACTGATATTCCGCAGATAGCGCGACGCTGTTCTGTCCATGACGGTCTTGTACCGTTCCGTTTCTTCATCCATGCTGTCCGTGGGGATGTTGTCGTTAAGTAGCTGAAAAAGCCGCTCGTTCTGCCCGGCCAGCTTCAAGGCCAGCTCCCGCGCATCCTCGCCACTCTCGCCCTTGCGGTAGACAAAGCCGAGGACGGAATCCACGACGCCCGGCACGGCAAGGCTTGAAAGCTCCACGCCATACATCTGACGCGCCGCCGTGATAAACTTGTGGGCCTCGTCAATGATAACGGCCTGGTAATGCGGTATGAGCGGATGCCCGTTTTCGGCCCGGCGCAGCACGTCGGCGAGAAAATAGTTATGGTTACATACCTGAAAGTCGTGTTTGTTGGATTGCACATGCTCCATGTGGAGCAGATAACGGCACTCGTCACGGTGCGGGCAGTTCTCGTCACAGCGTCCGGTCGCTCCGATTTTCCGCTTCATGTATGCCGTGAGGCTGTCCGCGTCGGCGAGGTCGATGGATGCGTCCTCTTTCAGCAGCGCCGCGATCAGCCGTTTCGTTCGCCTGTCGGTGTCGGCGTAAAAGGCCCGCAGGTTCTTTTCGCAAACATAATGCTCCCGGCCCTTTCGGATTACACAGGTCAGCGGTTCCCTGATAACACCATGCTCCATAAGTATGCAGGATATGCCGGGTATGTAGTCCCGGACGATGGCGTTCTGGAGCGCGATGCTGGACGTGGATATGACCACGGGCATATAGGCGCTCTCGGCGTAGCTCTGGCCTTTGTAATGCCCGCGCAGCCAGAAATCGTTGACGCGGCCACGCTTGGCAAGCGCGGCAGCGATCAGGTAGGCGTGTGTCTTGCCCGTACCAACCTCGGCCTCGGACAGCGATATGGCCCGCTTGCCGATGGCTTCAAGGATATGGGCGGCAAGCTCTATCTGCTTTTCCCTGACGCCGTAGCCATGCTCGGGCAGTATGGTTTCAAAGATGCGGTGCAGAATCCCCGTGAGGCCGTCACGCAGCAGGTTTTCACCGGGCGGCATGTCGATCTCGTATGTCCCTTTGCCAGCGACGGGCGACAGCCGGATTTTCTCGGCTATCGCGCCGACGCCGGAGGTTGTGAGGGGATTTGTTCTGCGATTTATGGTGGCGATGCGGCCCGTTTTCAGGTTCAGCGCCCGGTAGGAGTAGCCCTTGCCGGTTTCGCGTTCCAGCAGGACGCAACCGTAGGCGGTAAAGAGCGCGGCGTCGCCGTACTTTTCCCGTATGCCGGGCGGTATATCCCGGCTTACCTCGTTAATGGCAGTAATATATTTCATGGCAATTCTCCGTTCGCTGGCGGCACAGTGGTACGGCGGGGCGGTTATATATCCGGCTCATTCGCGTATATCGCTCATAGGCGACGTTGCTTCGTTACTTCAAGGCCGGACTGCCCCGCCGCAGTAGCTCTGCCGCCAACTCTGTATTGACGTTCAAAGCAGCAAAGTTTTAAGCGTCCTATTTGACCTCGCTTCCCGGACGCGCTCATCCCAGCAAGAGGGATGAACATAGGGGGTGACGTAAGGCCGTGGCGGTAAAACCGCCACGCATGAAAGCTCCCCCCAGCCTTTCCCAACCGGAGCGACGCTTCCCCAACTACTGCCTGTTCGTTGGTTCCCACACTCTCATGTGAGAAAAGTATCATTATGGCCCCCGCGCCTTTTGTCTGCCAAATCCCCGAAGGGAGAGGGCGCTCCTGCTCCGGCCCGTCAGGACTTCCGAAAACCGGCAGGCTGGTTTTGCGGTGTGTCCTTCGGGGCCGTGCGATCCTCGCGCGCAGCGTGGGAGGTAACGTACCTCACGTCCCGTTATGACCGGCGCGGTGGCCGGTGTTTGTCAAGGTGCGGTGAAGGGAGAAAATATCCCTTCACTTACTTTCCATTGGCAGAGGGGGGGTGCTTGAAAAAACTTTCAACTTTCCATCAACTTTTTTATTTTTTTGAGAATCTTGACCTTGCGGGAATGGATTGTTGGGTGTGGAATCCCGCTCATTCCCGCGTATTCACGCTCACTCATACCGCTGCCGCCATTCGAGAAAAACAGCGTTTCAATGAAATCGCGTTCATCTTCAGACAGCAGCCGTAAAGCCTCATGGAGTGCCGCCGCCGTCAGTTTCAATATGGCGGCGTCCTCCACGCTCTCAGAATCGTCGCGGTAATCACCGCCAGCCTCCATGAGCCTCTCAAGGGAATCCTCGCGGCTTGGCCTGTAGCCAACGATATTGCCGTTTTTGTCCCGAACGGCGTTTTCGATCTTGATGTCATGCTCGTAATACTTGTCCCTGCGCTTGGAGCGGTAATACTCCAAATACAGTTGTTTCGGCACCTCCACAAGCGCCCCGTTAATATTGATGTGGTAGAGCTTTTCGCTCATAGCCTTTCCTCCGATCTGAATTTTTTTGGAAATTCAGATCGTGAAAGGCGGCGAACGGCAGCCCGGCCCGCCACAACGGGAAGGCTTGTCCACTAAGAGGGGAAATAAAAAAACGCGCGGATGCCGCAAAGCAAACGCGCGTAAGGGTAAAAGGACGATTATATGCACGGAAAAGGAAGCGGGGAAAAAGCCCGCCGATATGAAAAAGCCCGCCATCCCGTGAGGGTTCGCGGCTCTATTTGCCGTGTCTGTTATGTATTTTTGCTTCTTGGTGGGTTGCGGTTCGCGCCGCGCTCGTTCCATCCCGTATTCCCCTTGCGGGGAGTACGGGGCCGTGCCGCCGCCTCTTTGCCATGCCTCCCCGAATTGTTAAGGGGGAGTATAAAGAGGCAATAAAACAGTAATATAATTTGAACATAACAAAAACATAATATTTTTTATGGCCGGGCAAAAAGATAACAGCCGGTTCGCAAACCGGCTGTTACGCGCTCTTAATCAATTCCATATACTGCCTTTCTATGCGGTGAAGCAATACCCGACGCCACGCACCGTTCTGATATAGTCAGGCTGTTCCGGGTAGATTTGCAGCTTGCCGCGAAGTCTGCTGATTTGGTTCCTCAGACTTTGCCTTGAATTGTCCTCATACCCGTCGCCCCACACATGCCGGAATACTTGCCCGTAGGATAAAACAATGCCCTTGTTAATGATGAGGTAGTGGAGAATATCAAACTCTTTTCCTTTCAGGTCGATCTCTTTGCCCTGGACGAATACCTCGCGGGTATCCAGGCGAACCCGCACATCGCCGCAGGCTATGACGGACATGGTATGCTTACGCCGGACATTTGCCTCAAGACACCCCTTTACCAATGTGGAAAAGTTTTTGACGCGGTATTCCATAGCGTCATACCTCACCCGGTATATATCCGCGCCATATTTGTCTACCTTGTCGTTTTCTTCCTTGCTAAACCGCGAGGCGGCGACACCAATCGGCGAAGCGGTCAGCGCGCGCATCACTTTCAAGAGTGGCAGATACTCAAAATCGTCTGCGTTGATTACAACGCCCGAATACTCTTGTTCCAGCAGCATATCAAGGGCTTTTTGCATCGTGGACGCCGCACACGCGGTAATCCCGTGTTCCGCCAGCAAGGAGCCATACCGTGCAAGCCCATCGGCGTCATAATTTACCATTAGCACGTTAATCATAGCATACAGCCTCCTTTCATTGCTTCGGAAAGCAAAACGCCGCCACACATAATGCGCGGCGGCGTTTGTTCCTTGTTTCTGCTTTGCGTTAATTGCTATTTCTTTTCTTGCCTCACCCCGCTCTCGTCTACCTCGTACCCGTCAATGGTTACATTCACAGCCAGCTTGCCGTCCGCGTAGAAGTAATACCACTTGCCGCTGATCTGCACCCATTTCCCGGCTGCCATGATTCCTTTATCGTCAAACCAATATTTGTTTGCCTCCGTATTGAGCCAGCCGGTGACGGCCTTGCCGTAAGTGTTGATGTACTGCCACTGGCCGGCGTCGTTCCGTACCCAGCCCCGCGCCGTGCCCTCGTCTATGACAAGCTCCACGAACCGGCGCAGGATGGCGCTGGCTTCGGCCCTCGTCGCGCTGCCCTGCGGGTCAAACAAGTTGTTCGGCTTGCCGCTGATTACGCCGGTCTGCTGGATGGCTTTTACCGCGTCCTTCGCGTAGGCGCTGATCTTCGCGTCGTCGGCAAAGGTGACGGCTTGCCGGGATACGGGCAAAGTGTAGCCGGTGGCTTTCGCGTAGTTTACCATCATCACCGCCATCTGTTCGCGGGTGATAAGGTTGTCGGGGCCGAACTTGTTGTCGCCGATGCCTTGCACAATCTTGTTTTTCACCGCCCATTCGATGTAGGGCATGGCCGGGTTGGTAGCCGGTACGTCGGTGAAGCTGCTGGCCGTATAACCGCTCACGTCCGCGCCGGAGAGCTTGCCCAGCGACATCAAGAAGGTCGCGCGGGTGATGGCTGTGTCGGGGGAGAACGCCGTCGCGCGGGTACCGCTGATAAGGTCGCGGCTGGCGACAAAATCAATGTCGTCCTTCGCCCAATGGCTTGTGGTGTCGGTGAAGGCCGGGGCCGGGGTTTTGTAGCCCACGCCGTAGACGGAGTTGCTGTCGCCGCTCCAGATCATCCAGCCGCTGTCGTAGCTGGATTTGTCAATCCACTGTACCTTGCCGTCCACGATTTTGACAACGAACAGGCTGCCGGTCTTTTCCGTGCTTGCCGCCGTGTACTTGATGCCGCGCGTGATCGTCCCCTTACCGTAGCTGGTGATAACCTTGCCCGTGCCGTCTTTGACGGTGAAGTCGAACACCGGGCGGCTGCCTATGGCGGCGCTGGCCGCGCTGGAGAGCATAGTCACCGGCGTCGCGGTGAATGTGAGGGTTCCCGTGGTCTGCGTGTTGACTTGCTTGACGGCCTTATCGTCCAGCGTGAAGCGGAATATGGAGCTGTTGACGCTCACGCCCGCGCCCGCCGTGTTCAGCCTACCGAGCGCCGCCGCGTCAATCTTGGCGGTCAGGCTCTTAACGCCATTTGTGGTCGTGGCCTTAATCTCGATGATGATGCCGTCCGCTTCCTTGCCGAGCCGTTTGGCCTCGGCTTGCGCTTTTTCGATGGCGTCCTTCATCATCGCGTCGGTGACGGTGAAAGAGAGGACGCCGTTTGCGTCAACCGTACCGGTTACGCTGACGGTGGCCGTGGTAGGCATGTCGGGCTGTTTGCCAACGGATACCGTCCAGTTAGACGAGGAAGTGGAGCTGTCGCTGGAACTGGAACCGCCGCCTCCGCCTCCACCGCCGCCACTGCCGCCGCTATCTTCACGGGTGATGGTGATGGTGTAGGTTTTCTTTGTTGTACCGTCCTCGGCGGTTACGGTGATTGTAAAGGTGTTCGCGCCAACGCTCAACGATTTAGCTCCAATATCGCCTGTGACCGTGGCGGCGCTGTGGTTCTTTACTGCCGTTATCGTAACGCTGTTCACGCTGTTGGCGACAGAAGCCGTATAGCTCGTTGTGGCCGCATTGAACGCCGGAGTTAATGTTCCCGCGCTGATGGTCAGCCCGGAGAGCGTCGCGTCGGAGGACGCGGCGGGCAGTATGGTTATGGTATGCGTTACGTCAGCCGCAGCATTGTGGTTACTGTCGCCCGCCTGTGAAGCCGTGATGGTGACGGTTCCCTCGGTAAGCAAGGTCAAAGTACCGCCCGTGACCGTAGCAAGCGCCGTATCGTTGCTGGCATAGGTGACGGCCAGCCCGGAAGTCGCTGCGGCGGTCAAGGTTTCTGTTCTGCCCACGCGGTTAACGCCCGGCATGGGGAAGTTGATTGTTTGATTCGCCTTTGTAATTTCAAAGCTGATAACCAAGTCCGCGACGTCGTACTCCGTGCCGCCATCCGCCGAAACTGTCAGTGTATAGCTGCCTGCGTCCGTTGGAGCCGAACCGCCGGACCATGTGTAAACCGGCGTCAGCGTAGAAACTGTTGTCCCCAACGCGGTATTAGTAAATATCAGCCCTGACGCGTTATAGGCGATAGGCTGGCCGTTATATGCGCGGCTTGCCACTGTTACGCCGCTGATGGTTACCGGGTACTTGTCGGTGACGTTGATGGTGATGGTGGCGTTTCCGATATTGTAATTCGCGCTGGTAAAGCCGATTACGATTGTAGCCGCGTTCGTCTGCGCGGTCGTGCTTGCCATGTGTATCGTCAGCGTATCGCCGGTAATCTCGGCGTTTAACGAGAATATAGCGTTACTGTCACCGCTCACGAAGCTGTACCCGCTCACCTGCGAAGGATCTACACTGGAGGGCAGCAATGTTTTAAGGTCAAGCGTATAATCGGTTGCAAGCTCGGATTTCACGTTGATTGACGGGTCAATGCTAAATACACTTGCTTTATCTATGGTGTAAGTTCCGGTTAGCGCAACATCGGAAGCTGTCGCGTTGAAGTTCGTCCCGCCCGATATTTGGAAAGCCACATCGTAAGTTCCCGCGTTTGTGGGCGCTGTGACGCTCCGCGCATAGCTTGTGCTGCCTGTGCCGGTGTAATATACCGTAATCGCGCCATAGCCGGTTTTGCCCGAAATACTTATGCTTACAGGCTTTGGCGAACCGTCATAGGTAACGGAAGCGAGGGAATAGGTCAAATCGCTCTCCGCAAGGTTGGCCTTGCCGATGGTAAAGGTTTGCGTGGCTGTGCCGGAGTAGTTGCCTGTGCCGGTGATGATAAATTCATAGTCACCCGCATTGGTCTGGGACAGCACTGAAGCCGTGTAATGCGTACCCAGCATAAGCGGCGCGCTTCCGTCCGTCACGGTGTAGCTTGGCGATTGCGCCGTGCCATTGTAGGTGTAAGTCCCCGTGATGGTCAGCATGCCGTTTGTCAAAGGCTTGGGGCTTATGGTGAAGGTTTTGCTGGCCGTGCCGGTGTAGTTGCCCATACCAGAGATGGTAAGCGTATAATCCCCCGCGTTGGTTTCGCTTGGCAGTGTGGCTTCGGTATAATCGGTATTCTTAACAAGAATCTTTACGCCGTCCGTCACGGTGTAGCTTGGCGATTGCGCGGAACCGTTGTAGG
>Ga0153945_1000355_pt1 | contig 14048 bp, 13 predicted proteins | sample TSNJ029MetaG_FD_104720 | JGI IMG/M metagenome (GOLD analysis project Ga0153945, IMG submission 104720) | Attine ant fungus gardens microbial communities from New Jersey, USA - TSNJ029 MetaG | ecosystem: Host-associated > Fungi > Mycelium > Unclassified | place: USA: New Jersey, Wharton State...
TCACTCAACTAAAAAAGTGTGTTTCATTATCTTAACACACTTCCATTATTTTTTAATTCTTTTTACGTTTCTTAACAACGAAAATAATTATGATACCTACTACACTTATACCAAATACGACCAATATAGGTACAATTGTTGTATCATCGCCAGTAATAGGATTCGTTGGTGTAGGTGTTGGTATTTTCTCTTCAACAGTATAATTGAAAACTATTTCAACTCCATCTTCTCCATATACTCCTGTAGTTTCTCCTACAACACTCTCAAATACATATCCTTCAAATTCTTTTGCTGTAACAGTATAGCTTGTCCCTTTTTTACCTGTTAAAGATTCTTCAAATAAAACTGTACCATTTTCAGCAATATGCTTTACAGTAATTGTATGTTCTGATCTAGGTTCGCCATAATAGAAAATAATTTGAACCCCATCTTGACTATAAATACCTGTAGTTTCTCCTACAACATTATAAAGTTCATATCCTTTATACTGATTAGGATTAACTGTGTAAGTTTGCCCCTGTGAGCCAGTAATAAATTCTTCATTAAGAATAACGCCTTCTTGATTAATATGTTGTATACGAACTGTATAATTTGGAACTGGTCTTTCTTCATTGGAAGTAACAATACGCTCTTGATATGTAAAGCTAACGCTCTCTCCTGCTTCCAAACGTACTACATCTTGCCCCATATAAACAGCAGTGTCTACATTAGTAGCTAATAACTCACCAGAGTTCTTCCCAAACCCACTCGTAGTGTATTCTTCTTCATCGATTTCATCATAATAATTCAAAGCCCATTCACCAGCAAATAATTTAGTAATTCCTTCTACTGGTTCAACATATAGAGTTAAATCTTCTATACTCATGTAAATACCATTATTTCCATTAGCATATAAATCAATATCATCCTCACCATTTAACTCTGTATCTAACTCAATAATGAATGAAGTATTTTCTATAGCAACATCTCCAATATTAGTTACATTATATGTATGTCTAATTTCTCCATTATCTGTAACTGTTGTTGTAATAATTAACTCTATTTTTTTATAATTATCAACAATTTTCTTTTGAACATAATTATTACCATCTAGTTGCCCATATCTATAATATACTTTATCATAACTTATTGGAAAATACGTATCTCCCTCTAAATAATAAAATTCTGATGTTGTTCCACTCCCATAGTTAAAGGTATAAGTATATTCTCTTTCATTATTTAAATTATAAATTACATTGGCTTCATTTAAACTGTATTTTCCAACAGTAGTTACTACTTTGTAATTTATTCCATTTCTAGTAAATGTATTAGTCATGATATACGGATTATCAGAAACCACCATTTCTATCCATTCACTTTCAGAAACAGGTGAACGTACTGCATTTTCTTCATTTTCTGCATAGGTTCCTAAAGCCATCCATGAACCAGATATTACTAAAGTAAAAAGCAAACTTAATAATACTATAATTTTTTTCATTTTTATTTATTTCCCTCACTTTATATAACTATTTTTTACTTAACAGCTAGCTAAATCATACCACTTTTTTATGCTGATTGTCAATTTTTTACATCCTAACTTTCCTCTAGTATAGCTAAAGTCGATAAATATAAATATAGTTCTTAACATAGTTATAACAAGAATTATTAATTAATTTAATACACATAAACAGAGTAAGCGTAGCGTACTTGTATAATCTCATCAATAATTTGATTTATATGTTCACTGATTTTATCCCCTTTCTTTACTTTTGATTTCTATTTTAAAGAAATGGAAAAAAATGATAATGATTTCCCTGCAAAAAGATTTGTTATTTCGACAAGGTATGCTAAAATAAGAAGTCGTGAGAGGGGATTTATAATGAAGAGAAATTGTATGATTGGTCAATCCGGTGGTCCAACAGTAGCAATCAATGCTAGTTTGGCTGGAATTATCTATGAAGCAAATAAAAATCAAGAATTTGATAAAATTTATGGTGCAATTAATGGAATTAAAGGATTATTAGAAGAAACATATATGGATTTAACGGATAAAGCTAATGATCCAAAATTTATTGAATGTTTAAAATATACTCCTGCAATGTATTTAGGTTCTTGTCGATATAAATTACCTAATAGCAATGACTCAACAAAACCATATGTATACTTATTTAATTTATTTAAGAAATTAGAAATTACTGATTTCTTTTATATTGGTGGTAATGATTCTATGGATACAGTAACAAAACTATCCAAGTATGCAAAAGAAAATAATATTGAAATGCATTTCATTGGAGTTCCTAAAACAATTGATAATGATTTAATTGGAACAGATCATACTCCAGGATTTGGATCAGCTGCTAAGTATGTAGCAACTTGTATGGTAGAAATAATTTATGATAGTATGATTTACAAAGTGAATTCTGTCACAATTGTTGAAGTGATGGGACGCCATGCTGGATGGCTAACTGCTGCAACAGCATTGGCAAGAAATGAACAGCAAGAAGTACCACATCTTATTTACTTACCAGAAGTCACTTTTAATAAGAACTCCTTTATTGCTTCTATTCGTGAACTTTTTAAAACCAAAAAGAATATTATTGTAGCTGTTTCTGAAGGTGTGAAAGATGAAACAGGTAATTTCTTAGATGCTGGAAGCAGTTATCAACAAACCGATGCATTTGGAAATGTATTACATAGTGGAACTGGAAAAGTACTGGAAAGTCTAGTAACTGAAGAATTTAATTGTAAAGTTCGTTCTATTGAACTAAATGTTTTACAACGTTCAGCAATGCATTTGGCTAGTCAAACTGATATTGATGAATCTTTTATGATTGGTAGAAAAGCTATTGAAGTAGCCTTAAATAACGAAACAGAAAAAATGATGGTAATGAAAAGAATAGCACAATATCATATTGAATATACAACAACCGATGTTTCAGCCATCGCAAATAAAGAAAAACATGTACCAATTGAGTGGATTAATAAAGAAGGTAATAATATTACAAAAGAACTATATGACTATCTTTTTCCATTAATTCAAGGTGAAGTATCAATTCCATATGAAAATGGAATTCCAGTATATTTAGATATCTCTCATTTGCATTACAAATAAAACTTACCTAATTCATAATAATAATGTTTTTGAGTAGAAAGTGAAAAGACTTATTAAAAATAGTATATAGTATCTAAAAATCCAATGAATAGCGTAGTATTCATTGGATTTTCAAACTTTTATTTAAGTCATTTATGATTCACTTTCTAACCAATTAATTTTTTTATTAATAATAAAACTATCTAACATTGGCATTAAGGAAATAGCAAATAATAAAAACCGATATAATTCAAAACCACCAAAAAATGAATTTAAGACAAAGAATATCAATAGACCACTAATTCTCCCAACTGCCATTGGAAATTCACAAGCAATAATAAAATCACCGCTACTATGTTTTTCATCACTAGCTCTATTAGATAGTTGATATTTCATAGTTGAAAATATCGTCATTGCCCAACAAATAATAATACCATTTAAAATATATGTTACGATTAACATCGTTTTATTAGCAAATATAGCACTCATTCCTAATGAAATAAAATAACCTACAGAATATACGTATTGATATTTCTTTTGTGTTTTTAATGTAAATTTACTAGCAATCAAAATAGAACTAGCTACTCCAATTAATGACATTATAGAGCCTAATTGCCCAACTGTTTTTTCAGTAGTAATAATAAGATACGCAAACACTGTAAATATCTGCCCATAAATAGCTTCCCTAAGTCCATATGTTACATTATAATATTTACTAGTATTCCAATACTTGTTATTCTTTAGTTTTAAAATTGGTACTACAGAATAACGTTTCTCAGTACTTACATTATTTAATAAGAATGATAATATAATACCTATAATAAATACAAAGACACTTGTTCCAAATAATACATAATAGCCAGTTAGTTCACTAAACATTGCGATAACATAACCTGATATAGATGGTGCCACAATACCAAAAACATAACTAAATGATTGCTGGTAACTAAAAAATTTTGCACGTTCATTATCTGTCGTCAATTTTCCAACTAATATATTGAATGCAAAATAATAAAGTCCAGACCCTATTCCATTGAAAGCTCCTAGATATATCAAATAGGTGGAAGCTTTTTCTTTTAACAACAAAATACAAGAATAGTAAAGAACCGTTGAAATAATTCCCAAACGAATTAAATTAACAATAGAACCTCTTTTTACGTAAACACTACCAAATAAAAATGCTCCTAATAAAAAACAATAATTAACTACATTCTGTAAAATCATTAATCCCATATTATTTGTTAATCGTATTAAATAGACATTAACAAAAGTTGAAGCAATAACTAATCCCGATGTAAATAGCATTCCCACTCCTAATAAAATAGTCGCTTGTTTTGATAGTCTCCTCTTCATAGTTGATCTCCCTTTAAAAAAACTGTATATCGTGTCGTTACTATAGCATAATTCTGTAAAATCATGCGAAAATTTCATCCTTTGAAAAAGCTATTTTCTTGAACAAATTTCAGACAATAAAATACAAGCCTCTTTTATATTCTCTTTTTTTATACCAGAAAAGGATAACATTAAATCTTTATTATGATATATTGGTAAATTTATAGATGCTTGCTTGGCATCCGCCATAATTTCTTCTGTTGATTTTTCAAAAGGACCAAATAATTGAATTTGAAGTGTATTTTCTTGAAATACATAGCAACGATTTGGAAAACATTCTTCTATATATTTAATTACTAATTGACTTTTCTCTAAATACAGTTTTCTAAGTTTTTTTAGATAACGTTCCATAACTCCCTGTTGTATATAAAAAGCTAATGTTAACTGCTCAATTTTTGAAGAAGTTTGATTGTAAGAATCTTTTTTTGTATTATAGATTTCCATTAAGTAGGTTGGCAAGACCATATATGCTAAACGTATAGAAGGTAATAGCAATTTAGAGAATGATCCAATATAAATAACTTTATCATCTTGATCAAACCCTTGCATTGCTGGTATTAATCTTGAAGTATAAAACAATTCTCCATTATGATCATCCTCCAAAATATAGAAGTTTCGCTTAGTCGCAAGCTTTAATATTTCAAAACGTAGTTTCGCACTAATTCTTTTTTTGTTTTTTCCACTAGAAGTCGTATTTAAATATAAAATATCAAATTTATGACTTTTTAGATCTTGAATATTGATTCCTTCGCTATCTTTTTTTATTTCAATCAGTTCACAACGACTATCTAAAAAAACACGTTTCGCTTGAATAAACCCTTCTTCTTCGATAGCAATCGTAATTTTTCTATCTAAGAATAACCCTAAACAAATTGATAATAATGGCTGAATTCCTGCTCCAATAATCATTCGATCACTTGTTGCATGAACTCCCCTAACCCGATATGAATAGGACGTTAGCTCCTCCCTTAAAAACAACTCTCCTTGTGGATTCCCATAGGATCCAATTTCAGATTTCATCTCTAACACATTTTTAAGATACTTTTTCCAAATCGATATATTAAAAATAGTCTCATCAACTGACTTTGATGAAAAATCAAACTTATAAGTTTTCGAAGTTTCTTTCTTAATTGCTTTTTCAGTGACTTGATTCGATGAAAATCCATTTTCTATTGTCACATCTATAAAATATCCTACCTTAGGATACGATATAATATATCCTTCCGCTAATAGCATCTCATATGTATTTTCTATTGTTGTTTTCGATAGCTTTAATTGATTTGCTAAAGAGCGAATCGATGGTAATTGATCCCCAACTTTCATATAACCATCAAAAACTTGCTGAACAATACAATCGTATAATTGATGATACAAAGATTTATCACTCTCTTTATTAAAAAGAAAAGATATAGATTTAATTTTCAAAACTGACCACCTCATTTATTTCATTTTTAACCATTTTCAAAGGAACAATTTATGCTATTATTATAACATAATTTATAAAAAGGAGAGAGATATTATATGAAATCAAATAAATTATCGACTAAAAAAATGGCTATTTTATCATTAATGGCTGCTCTATCATATATCGGATTCACTTTCTTAAGAATTGATATTCCTATCGGTGGTTCATCAACTGCTATCCATTTTGGAAATACCTTTTGTGTTTTAGCAGCATTACTTCTTGGAGGACTGCATGGTGGTTTAGCTGGAGCCATAGGATTAAGTATTGCAGATTTAACCATTCCTATTTATGCCATCTATGCACCTCAAACATTTCTATTAAAATTAATTATTGGATTAATCACTGGATTGTTTGCTCATAAAATATTTAAGATTACAAAAATTGAAGATAATAAAAAATTAATGCGTAATGTTGTTTTATCAGCTAGTTTTGCTATGTTTGGCAATGTTCTATTTGATCCAATTGTTTCGTATTTATATAAACGTTTTATATTAGGAATTGATGCAGATATAGCAAGAATATTTGCCACTTGGACAGCTGGAGCAACATTTATTAATGCTATTTCATCAATTATATTTGCATCATTACTTTATTTAGCTATAAGAAAAGCAATTAAAAATAAAAACTTTTTTAGTAAATTACTACATGGCGAATAAATGATTTCTATGATTATAAAAGCAGGTGTGCTATACTAAATAAAAAATGAAGGTGATACAATGAAAATTCGGAAAATAGAGAAAAAAGATTAATCACAAATTAAGCAATTATACCAAGAGGAAGAATGGTTAAGTTTTCTAAGAGTTGATTTTGAATTGGCAATAGAACATTCTATTTCATTAGTTGCTTATGAAAATGATAGAATATTAGGATTTTTACGAGCACTAAGTGATGGCTATATTACTATTTTTATCGGAGAGATTATTGTTAGAAAAGATGTAAGAAAACAAGGAATTGGCAAAGCATTAATTACAGCAGTACACTCTATGTATCCTACAGCAAGGATTGATTTAATATCGGAAGCAGATCAATTCTATCAAGAGAATGGATTTAAGAAAATAGGAACAGGAATGCGTAAATTTAAACAAGAGTAGATACATTATCTTCCTTTTCATTATTTCATTAACAGATGCAAAGAATCTCAATTCTTTTTAGAATTGAGATTCTTTATATTTATGTCGAACTATTAATAGTTCGAATAGATACTTGTGGACCGATTAAGCAAATCTATAAGGTCAATTTCTAAATTAAATTATTTTAGATAAATTGCACTATTTATTAAATGTATAGTTATTTTCTTAATCGTCTAAATGATCTATTGCATATTGTGCTTGTTCTTCAGTAAACTTCTCGCCATATTGTGATATTAATTGGTCGTAGATAGCACTTTTAGACATACTCATTGTTTGTTGATAAGATTTCGCTTTCGCAAGAGCATTGGCATTCCAATCTGCTACCATATTATCAACAGCATATTGTGCAGCATCTGCCGGAAATTTTTCACCATATTCTGATGTTAACTGATCATAAATTCCTTGTTTAGACATATGCATAATATTTGAATATGATTCAGCTTTTTTCAAAGCGTTTTTATATTCTGTTGATGGTTCTTTTCCTAATGAATAAACAATATTAATTTCTTTGCCTTCATATATTTTTTCACCGTCTTTAATACTTTGACTAACAAAAGAATCCTTAGAAACAGTATCTGAATAAGCTTCTTTTTTGTAACATGCCACTTTGTTTTCTTCACACCAGAGAGCTATATCGTTATAAGACATTTCACTAAAATCAATAACGATTACTTCATTTTTACTTTTCACTTTTTCTTTATTATCACTATCACTTTTTGAGCCTAAAGAACCAAAAATCATTATAACAAATACACCTATAATTACGACACCTAAAACTTTATGCTTTGAGAACCAATTCTTGATTTTCTCCATTTCCATTCTCCAATCTTTTTATGGAATTATGTCTTACTTGTTTTCATTGTACATTGTACTATAATTCAACGTCGTATGCTGTCTCATTTTGGAATATTTTCGCTACTTGTGATAGTTACTGAAAATATGCTTTATAGTTTTTTAAAGAGGTAAAGATTAATTAAATTTAACCTTTAATTATTTGAAAGTTGATTAGTTCGACTAATTTCCTCGTGGTTCAAAGACGGTAGGAGTATATACAACAACTTGCATAATAATTCTTTATTTGTATCATATACTATAGTCATAAGATCTCCTTAAACTTACAGTCATCTAATAATAAATAGACCAGATTTTTTTGCCATTTTCCTATATTCTTATATTAAAGATCATCTTTTTCACGACTACTAAAAATAAAAAAAGATTAATCTAAATTAACCTTTTATATGTAATCTCGAATGATTAGTTCGACTAATTTTCTTCTGGTGCCCAGGGCCGGAGTCGAACCGGCACGGATTTTAAGGTCCGCAGGATTTTAAGTCCTGTGCGTCTACCAATTTCGCCACCTGGGCATTTATTTACTGCATATTATTATAGCACTTCTTCTTAGATAGTCAATAATTTTAAAAAGAAAATGGTGACCCGCAGGCGACTCGAACGCCTGACCCTCTGATTAAAAGTCAGATGCTCTACCTACTGAGCTAGCGGGTCTTGTGAAATGGTGGAGAGGAGTGGATTCGAACCACCGAACCCGAAGGAACTGAGTTACAGTCAGTCGCGTTTAGCCTCTTCGCTACCTCTCCAAAAAATGGTGCCGGCTAAAGGACTTGAACCCTCAACCTACTGATTACAAGTCAGTTGCTCTACCAATTGAGCTAAGCCGGCAAAAAAAAATGGTGGAGGCTAACGGGCTCGAACCGCTGACCCTCTGCTTGTAAGGCAGATGCTCTCCCAACTGAGCTAAGCCTCCACTTCTGATTGCCAATTTATAATAGCATAAACGACATAGCTCGTCAATAACTTTTACTATTTTTCAAAAAAAATTGTTAAATGAAAAAGTAAAATCCGATTAGAAGAAGAGAAACGGAAGTAAGTCTTTCAATAAGTAATAGTATCTTTATGAAAGAATCGTTAGTAAAATAATGATGTGTTTATTTTATCATAATCTTCAAACCGTGAAGCGACAAAGTTTATATTCTTATCTTTAAATCTTGCATTTCCTATATAATGGTAGGATTCATATCTGCAATATAACATATGATAGATGAAAGTACCCACACACACTCTCTTCTAATTTTGATTTTTCTGTATAATAAACAAGCAAGTTGTTTGTTTGTTTCCTTTAAGTATAGCAATCTCATCGACTAAGTTAAAGTAGGATTTATACTTTTTTAAATTCTTTTTAATTAAGCCAATCTCACTGGTATGTAAGAATGCGTATCCACCATCAATCAATAATTGAATCATCTTTTTAAAGAAACCATCATACGTATTCTCAAGTTCCATAGCTCTAGAATGACTTGGCATATTAGTAATAATCTCATCAAATAGATGTTGATGAGCAAATGTGACAATATCTCTTTGTACATAATGAATTTGGCAGTTTGCTAATTGTGTATTTCTTTTTGCTTTATTAATGGCTTCCCCATAATAATCAACACCCATCATAAAATGTGTATTTTCAATATAATTTCGTTCTATCAACATCGTTCCTACCCCACAAAAAGGATCTAAAACATCTGAATTTTCTTTAATATAGGGTACAATATATTGCATAATCGTTGCTGCTACAACAGGATTGATTGAAGTCGCTAAAAATTGTTCACGGTAAGCAAAACGGAAATCATTAATGCACATTAGTTTTACATAAACTAATGCTTCATTTGCTTTGCTTTCTTTAATGTATAATTCTATTTCATAATCTGAGGGGTTATTCGTTAATTTTGATTTACTCTTTGTTTCAATTAAATCACATAGTTTTTTAATGCTAACATCGTGTGAAGAATTAATAACTAAGCGAAAACGAAACGTTTCCTCCCCTTCATGTACTTTCATTAAGAATTGATTTAATGCAGAGGATACTATCTTATCACTAAGAACTTCTACATCCCAAGAATTTGTTTTAATGATTGGAAATAGGATGTCTCGAAAACAATGATTTTGCATAATATATCGTAACGATTTTTCTTTAACTGCGATACCTAACGAATTTTTTTTAGTATTGATGTTGATTAATGAGTCACTAACAATTTCTTGATGATTGCGTAATGTTGTCAAAATCATTGTATAGTCTTTATCTAAACCAATAAATTTGTGTTTTTTATTTTGCATATAACCATGTAGAATACTTTTTATCATACGTTGTTCTTTTAAATAATGCTTTGATTGATCACTATGAATCAAGGCATTTAGAACAACCAATCGTTTCTCCAAAATATCAATTTTACCACTTAAATCAAAGTAAGATAGTGCCTTTAGTAAAGAATCCCTTATGAATAATTGTTCTTCATTCAAATACGTAAAAAACAAGATATCAAAAACTTCATCCAATTCTAATTCACCTATTATTAATGCAGCATTTTTTCGCACCTTAGGATCTTCATGATTTAAATACTCTTTTAAAAAGATAAAATCTTCATTTTTGTATTCTGTTTCACTTCTTACATCATTTCTTAAAGAGATAAGTTGTTTTCTAACATCAATTCCATTTTTCAAATTATTGATAGTTTCTTCTATTTTATTTTGCATTTGCTTTCACTTCTTTCAGCTATTACTATATCATATTAACTTCTAAAAATCTAATCTTTCATTAGCCAATTAATTGGTCGCAACGGATAATATTGATTCAATAAAAAATATAATTCTTTAATTCTTAACAAATTCAATTCTATTTTATGATACGTGTCTAAAATCTCTTGATTGGTCGTTTTTTCTTTAAAATAATCTTCTTCTACATAATCGAAATAGAAAGTTGGAAAAAGACATCGAGCCATCATATAATGAATTTCTATATTTGATAAACGATATTGCTTAATAAACAATTCTATATCATCTAAGTGAACCATATTTTTTTTATATAGTTCAATAATATCCCTAACACGGTTATCTTTTACGAAATATAGTGGATTATATAGCTCTTCAAACTCAATGGTTTGAATTCTTTGATGACTTACAAACCCATATAGTATTTGATTTGGGTGATCATAAACAACATCAATTAAATAACCAATAGCAGTTTCTGCTTGTCCTAAATAAAACAAAGTCATAATGCAATATTGCTCATAACAAGGATGATTTAAATCTAATAAATGTAAGTATCTACGCCTAAAAAAGTCAACCTTACTTACCCATTTATCACGTATTTCTAATAAATTAAATGGTTCTTGATCAAATATAATTTGATTCATCATAAATATTTCTTTCGTAGTTACTTCATTTTTTGTATAAGAAAATAATACATATCCATTCGAAATATAATTACCATGCTTATTTTTTTCAATATGAAAGCAACTTTTTTTTAAACGAAATTCAATTAAGGATACTTTTTCTAATAATATTTTTAGATATTCTTCATCTTCAAATGGAAATAAAACGTAATGAAGAAGATGATCAACAAAATGAAATCCATAATCAAAGTAAGGATATATTCCATAAAATTCGTATACTAAATCTTGCATGCTATCCCCCCGATAAATTATAATAATATGATGGTAATTGCCCATATACAATTTTTAAGGCAATTGGAAATGAATATTCTATGGTTCTAACCTCACTAAACAGAGGTAAAACCATCTTTTGTGTTAATCTTATATTTAATAATAATTCTATTTTAATATGATTAATACCATAGGTTTCTAATGAACTTGTAACATTTGAAAAAACTAATGCGTAAGAATCAAATTTTACTGGAAATCCAATTGGTAGTAATGATAATAAAGGCTCGTTCAAAATTGTTCCTAGGGGAATAGTATCAATTAATCCTTTATTTTTTGAAATCTTTTCTAGATTTTTTTGATATCTCGAATCATCTTTTGCTTCGTAATTCCCTGATAACACACCATTAATTGTTGATTCTGCTTCTCTCATTATTTGATCAGACAATTGCATAGCATAGACCATATCATAATCAATACTCTCAATACTCCCATTTTGATCTCGATTAACCGTTATTAATATATCGTCATAATTCTCACTAAATACTTTTTGTTTTGATTGTGTAACAATAGAAGTTGTAAAGGATAAAAGAGCCATTTCACCATATTGTTTTAGTACTTCTTGATTTTGTCTGTATTTATAAAGAATATATACAGATATTAAAACAACCAGAATAATTATTGTTATTGCTACTCTCTTAAGTAATACCATCTTTTTGTTTTTTTTTCTTTTTCGCAATTGAATCACCATTATACTATATGTAGCAAGGCATAAAAAAAGTAGATTTTATTAAAAAATCTACTTACTATCTTATGAAAAATAACTAATAATTTCGTCAAGTGATTCTCCACCATCAACTAAACCAACGGTAATACAACAAGCAATACCATTATCAATCTTTAAAATAGTTACAGCTGTATATCCACCTTCCAAAGAGGTTTGCATCGCATAATATTTCCCACCAGCAATTTCCAATTGAAAGATATCACCATAGTTCATTGAAGGATACGATACTTTAGTTAATTCTAAATACGTTTTTGCAGTATAGCTTCCCTCAATACTTTCATATATAACATTAACACTTGATCCAGTGGTCATATCTATGACCATCATGTCATATAAAAGCAAATCGTCCAACTCTTCTACAGAGTAATCAATACCCCATTCTTCTGACATTTGTTCATATCCAATTCCCATTGTTTGAGCAATCTCTTCATCACTTAACGTATACCAAGAGCTAGGTTTTGTAAACTTAAATTCACCAACATGAGAAGTAAACGTATCACCATTCCATTGACCTCGAATAATTTCTATTGACTTATCTTTCGAATTTGAATCTTGAGTATCGCTATCTTTATTATCCTTTTCTTTGCTACTACATCCAGTAAAAATAAAACCAAACACTACTATTAATAATAAAAACTTTTTCATTACATATGTCCTCCTTATGCCTATTCTTACATAAAATTGATACGCTTGTCAATCTTTGTTTGTATAATTCTTTCTTTATTAATTAACTTATTATTAATATATTAACAATTATCTTCTTATACAAACTTAAATTACTAGAACGTTGCTAATGATATAAAAAAGTAGATTTATTAAAAAATCCACTTAGTTTAGGAGTCATCTGTTTGTCAATTTTAGTTTATGAACACTGAGTTCTGTTATGATTTCATCCATTGGAATATCTAATGAATGAACTTCAATAGCAGAATGAAATTGAAAAGAGAAAGCTAATCCGATTTTTCTAGTTCTTACATTCATAAGATAGCGATCATAGTATCCCTTACCATAGCCAATTCGGTAATTCTGCTTATTGAATGCTAATAAAGGAATATACATACAATTAATATCCTTTATAATTGTTTTGGTTGTTGGTTCTAATACATGAAAATGTCCTTCGCTCAAATCTCCCATTGACATTATCTGATAAAATAGTAAATCCGTCCCCACCACTTTAGGTAAACATACCGTTTTTCCATCTTCTAATGCTTTACTAATAATTTTATAGGTATCGACTTCATTTGCTTTACTAGCATATATTCCAATTGTATTTGCTGTTTTGTAATCGAATGAATCCAAGATCGTATTACTTATTATGAAAGAGAGTTTTTGATGTTCTGCTACACTCAAAGACTCTCTTTTCTCTTTCATTCTTTGACGAATCAAATAATTATCCAACGCTACCTTCCATATCCATCTTGATTAATTGATTTAATTCGACAGCATATTCCATTGGAAGTTCTCTTGAGAATGGTTCAATGAAGCCCATAACAATCATTTCCGTTGCCTTTTCTTGACTAAGACCACGGCTCATTAAATAAAATAATTGTTCTTCCGATACCTTTGATACAGTCGCTTCATGTTCAATAATAGAATTATTATTCGCAACTTTATTAATTGGGATAGTATCACTAGTTGATTTATCATCTAAAATCAAAGTATCACATTCAATTTTAGATTTAGCATTACTACTTTTTTTAGTATGTTGAACAAATCCTCTATAATTAACTTTACCACCACCTCTTGCCACTGATTTAGA
>Ga0153945_1000359_pt1 | contig 13992 bp, 7 predicted proteins | sample TSNJ029MetaG_FD_104720 | JGI IMG/M metagenome (GOLD analysis project Ga0153945, IMG submission 104720) | Attine ant fungus gardens microbial communities from New Jersey, USA - TSNJ029 MetaG | ecosystem: Host-associated > Fungi > Mycelium > Unclassified | place: USA: New Jersey, Wharton State...
CAAATGGCGCATTTAGACTTCGCCGTTAATGATGTGGAAAAAGCAGTCGGGCATGCAATCCATTGTGGAGCAACAATCGCAGATGAGCAGTTTTCCGATCATTGGAGAGTTATGCTTGACCCCGCCGGACACCCCTTTTGCTTATGTCAAATGAAATCAATTATCGAGAGTGCCCATTTCGCGTTGTTATAGTAAGTCGCGAAGCTGAAAAGACTATCTTCACCTTTATTTATGGCTAAAACCATCATGACGGAATTTATTCTGTAACAAGATTGCAAAATTACATACCGTACAACCCATAGCCCATACACTAATACCAGACGATGGTGTCTGGTATTTTTTATGTCCAAATTCAATCGAAAGGAGGCTTGTCCAGTGGCGCAGGGGCTTTTTGAGCTTGCAGACGCCAAGAAACCCGAATCATACCCGCCGGAATTTATCCACAATTTCCAGAGCGCGCTGCTCTTATCACTGCTGGAAAGAGGCCTCCTGACACAGGGGCAATATGAGCGCTGCGCGGAGGAACTACAGAAGCGGTCCGGGTAAATCTGCTTTTGTGGACATTGAAAAGAAAATTATTTATAATAATGTTATTGCCATTTTATCGGGAAAGGTGGATATTCGATTGATTCCGTATTCTGAAAAACCGCAGCGTGTGGCGGCTTATTGCCGGGTATCCACCGACAAGGACGATCAGGTCAATTCGCTGGAGAGCCAGAAGAAGTATTTCCGCGAATACATAGAACGCAACCCTTACTGGGAGTTGACTGAGGTCTACGTGGACGAAGGCATCACCGGAACCTCCACGAAAAAGCGCCATGCCTTTAACCGCATGATGGCCGACGCCCAAAACCGGGCCTTTGATTTCATCGTAACAAAGGAGATCAGCCGCTTCGCCCGCAACACGCTGGACAGCATCCTCTACACGCGCAAGCTGAAAGAGCTTGGCATCGGCGTGATTTTCATGAACGACAACATCAACACGCTGGATGCCGACGCCGAGCTGCGGCTGACCATCATGTCCTCCATCGCGCAGGAGGAGAGCCGCAAGACCTCCGACCGGGTGAAGTGGGGCCAGAAGCGCCGCATGGAACAGGGCGTGGTGTTCGGCCGGGATATGCTGGGCTATGATGTTCGTGATGGAAAACTGCACATCAACGAAGAAGGCGCGGAGATCGTCCGGCTGATCTTCCACAAATTTGTCAACGAGGACAAGGGTACGCACGTCATCGCGCGGGAGCTGCGGGAAGCCGGCATAAAAACCGCCACCTACATGAAGCAATGGTCCAATACCGTCATCTTGCGGGTGCTGCGCAACGAGAAATACTGCGGAGACCTGATCCAGAAGAAAACCTTTACGCCGAACTATCTGAGCCACGAAAAGAAGCTGAACCGGGGTGAGGAGGAATTCGTTGTCCTGCGGGACCACCATGAGCCGATCATCAGACGGGAGCTGTTTGAAAAGGTGCAGGCCGAGCTGGCCAAGCGTTCCCCGTCGGAAGAACAAAAAGCCAAGCACTCCAACCGTTATTGCTTCTCAGGCAAGATCAAGTGCGGCGTGTGCGGCTGCTCCTTTGTATCCCGAACCAGAAAGCGCAAGGACAAAAGCGTTTACAAGGCGTGGCGGTGTCTGGAAAATTCGCGGCACGGTTCTATTCATATCAACAAAATGGGAGATCAGGTCGGCTGCTCCGCTATGTCGCTGGGCGACGAGGACGCCAAATGGATGATGCAGGCGGTCGTGTCCAATCTCCAATTGGATATGCCGAAAGTCATCGGCAATCTGACCGGAGTTATCAAAGATGTTTTGGATTACGGCGGAAAAGAGGATAAAACCGCCCGGCTGCAAGCTGGGTCCGCAAGCTTGTCTGAGAAAAAGCAGCGGTTGCTGGAGTTGTACATGGACAAAAGCATTACAAAGCAGGATTTTCAGAGCATGAGCGCCAAATATGACGCGGAAATCACTGTGTTGAATAAAGAAATGCAAGCCTGTGAGGCGCAGGAGCAGATCCGGCAAAACCAGGACGCCTTGCTGTCGGAGATAACAGCCACCCTGAATACTGTTGCAAGCGGCAGGGAATGGGATGATATCTTCTACCGGCATCTTCTCGATAAGATCACCGTTTATGACGACAGCAGGATCGAGATTTATCTGAATCTCCTGCCGACAAAATGGCGGTTTGCCCGTGCCGGAAGCGGCAGGTGCAATTTCGGCACATCAGTATCCCCCAAAAATCCAAGCCCAGAAACCCGCATGATAAAAGGAAATTCCGGCCCTATGTGCAATTTTAGTACGTCACTACCTATGTCGGTCAAGGTGCCAGTCACCCTGTCGTAGGGGCAGGCGTAGCGTTGGTGCAGGTACCGCATGGCGGCGCCTGATTCACCGTCCGGCCCGCCCAGCTGGGTCATGATGATCTTGGCCATGGCAGGGTTCGGATTTTTGATGTCTATAGGGTATTGCAGCTTTTTATCATAGCTCCACATAACTTATACCTCCTCCTGTTGCTGCCATGGCCACGGACCGTCCACCCATTTCCAGGTGTCCCCGCCGTCGTGGTCCATGTGGGTGAGCGGGCCGTATTTGTCCACAAACGCCTTTGCGGCGTCGGCACGCATGGCGGAGTATTTTTTGTAAAACGCAAGTGCGTTTTGATCGTCGGGATGGGTGTTCAGGTACAGCGCCGTGTCATTCAATGCAAAATCGCACACCTGCACGCGCTTGAGCAGCACCTCGCGCTCATTCATTTCCGTGCCTCCTCTCCAACAAATGGCAGGTCCAGCTCGGGGAATATGGTGCCGCGGCTGAAGCCTTTATCTGGGTCGTATACCTCTCCCCACTTCTGCATGGGAGTGTAACTCATGGCCGGGGTGATGCAGTAGCCGCACTCAGTCTCGTCCTGTATTGGGAACGTGTAAATGGGCGGCTCAATCTCTACGGGGGGCAGCGGGCTGATCACAGGCGGATTCACCTTGATACGAACGCTCTCCCTGTCTAAGTATTGCATGGCCTCCACGGACGGATAGGGTAGCTCTGCGAAGCTCGGGTGGACGTCCATGGTCGGGCGGGGCATGGAAAGGGGCATCGGCTGTGTACTCATGCTTCCGGAGCTGTAGGTGTGGTTAAGCTGTGGGACAACCGTTTCCATTTGCATCATGTGAACAGGCTGGGTCTTTTGCACAGGCCGCTCCATCCGGGCCGACCGCTCCACCTGGGCTGTCTGCTCCGCCTGGACCGTCTGCTCCACCTGGGCCATCTGCTCCGCCTGGGCCGACCGCTCCACCTGGGCCATCTGCTCCACCTGGGCCGACCGCTCCACCTGAGCCGTCTGCTCCGCCTGGACCGTCTTTTCTTTCTGAACCATCCGGTCTTTTCGGGGCGCGGGCGCGGACGGTGTAACACGCTTCCAGCCGCCGTCCATGGTGGTCTTTTGGTATGTTTCCTGCCGTTTATATTCCAAACATCTCACTCCTATTGTTTTTTTCGCACAACAGGGCGCAAAGCCTTATTGTACCATCGCACCAGAATATGCGATTTTTGCGCCGCCTGTGTCTCCGGGGAACGGCGGCGGCAGCGGCGGCCCCTGCCAAATTTCCCGAAAAGCACGCATTATCCCATATACCCTGTACCGCGCACACTCTATTTTGGTGAAAAGCTGAATTTTTGGCCGCGTTTGGTCAAGAATAGTGCAAGGAGCGGCTGTGGGTGGTCCGGCCGCAAAACATGGACTGGAGCGTGCCTGATGACAGAAATCAAAAACCTCGACGAAAAAATTGCCGCGGCCGCAAAGGCCGCGTTTTCGGATAAGACGGTCCCCCCGCCAGACAAGCTGTGGCATCGCCTGCGGATAAAAACCCGCGAGCTGTACGCCTGCTACATGCGGGTGGGCGGCGCCGACCGCCACCCACCCTGGGAGGAGTGGCTCTGCGACAACTACTATGTGCTGGAAAAGGAGTCCAAGCAGGCCGCGCGGGACCTCCGGCTGCTGGCCAAGAGGTCGGCGCCCGAGGAGCTGGCGCGTTTTTACGCGCTGTTTTTCCAGGTGCTGGCAGGGGCCCGCCCGCCCGTGTGCGATGAGACAATCACCGCCATCCTGCGGGAGGCGGCCCGCTACGGAAGTATTAGTGAAAAGCAGTTTTCCTTTGTGCCCACCGCCATCAAGGCCGCGCTGGTGGAGCTTGCGCATCGGGCCTGCTTACAGGAGAAGTCCGGCGAGCTGATGGGCTACGCGGTCACCGGCCTGATCCGCCTGGGCGCCGTGGATATGGAGAGCATTATCCATGGCTGCAGCAGCATCGAGGCCGTGCTGCTGCAGGACCCGGCGGGCGTCTACGGCCAGATGACCGGCGAAAGCCGCCGCCACTACCGCCGCCTGATCGCCCAAATCGCCGCCAAAACCGGTGTTGACGAGACAACGGCAGCCAAAAGCATGCTGGCCAGCTGCCAGCAGCAGCAGGGCGTGCGCGCCCACATCGGCTACCCGATTCTTACCTCCACGCACATTACCGGGCCGCGGCGCAGGCGCGGCCGTCTGGCCGTGGGCCTTGGCGTTTTGCTGCCCTTTCTGGTGGCCATGCTGCTGGGCTGGCTCTGCCGCAGCCCCTGGGTATCGGTACTCACCTACCTGCCGCTTTGGGAGATTCTGCGCACCGTGATCCAGCACTTCGCCATGGCCGGCGTGGAAGTGAATTTTATCCCGCGAATGAACCTGAAAAAGCTGCGGGACAAGCCCAAGACGGTGGTGCTGGTGTCCACACTGCTGCCCAAGGCCGCCGATGCCTACCAGCTGAAAGACCGGCTGGAGCAGCTGTTCTTTTCCAACTCCGACCCGGACATGTACTACTGCATCCTGGCCGATCTGGGCGAGTGGCCCTATCCCACCGACGAAAAAGATGAAAGCCAGATCGCCGCCACCCGCAAGGTGATCGAGGGCCTCAACTTAAAGCACGGCCGGCGCTTTATGCTGTTTTTGCGTGCGCGCTCTTATAACAAGACCCAGAACAAATACTCCGGCTGGGAGCGAAAGCGCGGCGCCATTACCGAGTTCGTGCGCTATCTCAAGGGCGAGCGGGTCTCGCTGCACACCTTTGTGGGGGACGCCGCCATTTTGCCCGATATCCGCTTTATCGTGGCACTGGACGCCGACACCAGCTTATTATATGAAAGCGCCCAGACCTTGGTGTCGGCCGCCATCCACCCCATGAACCGCCCGGTGGCCGACGAGGACGGCGTGGTGCGCGAAGGCTACGGCATTCTAGCGCCCAAGATCAGCACCGACCTGGACAGCGCCCGCAAAACCCCTTTTTCCCGCGTGATGACCGGCTGCGGCGGCGTGACCGCCTACGACACCAAGGACAAGGACTTCTACCAGGATTTGTTTGGCGACAGCATCTTCGCCGGCAAGGGCTTGATCGATGTGGATTGCTTTCACGCGCTGCTCTCGCGGCGCTTCCCCGAAAACCAAATATTAAGCCACGATATCCTAGAGGGCGCTTACCTGCGGGTGGGCTTTGTGTCCGACGCCGAGATGACCGACGGAGCCCCCAGCGGCATGTTGGCCTGGCTGGCCAGGCTCCATCGCTGGCAGCGGGGTGACTGGCAGAACCTGCGCTTTATCGGCAGCCGCTACCGGGCCGAGGGCAAGGCCTGGGAAAACCCTATTGGCAACCTGAGCAAATACAGGCTGTTCGACAACCTGCGCCGGTCGTTCACCTCAATCTCGGCGCTGCTGTGCGTGCTGGCGGCGGCGGTGACGCCCCGGCCGCTGAGCTGGGTGCTGGCGCTCTGCGGCATTTTGGCCGTCACCTTCTCCTCTCTTTGGGCCGCTTTCTTCTCGCTGCTGGGCGGGGGACTGTTCACGGTGTCCCGCAAGTTCTTCACCCGCACGCTGCCCCACACGCTGGAGCTGATTGCCCAGGGGGCTTTCCGCCTGATCATGCTGCCCGCCCAGGCGCTGGTCACGGCGGACGCGGCGATTCGGGCGCTCTGGCGCACTTTCGTCTCCCACAAAAAAATGCTCGAGTGGCAGACCGCCGCCCAGAGCGACGGCAGCGGCGGCATGAAAGCGCTGTTGTGCAGGTTCTGGCTGCCCGAGCTGTTCGCCGTTGCATATCTGGTGTGGACACTGCTCTCGCCGATCTGCCTGCTGGGCCTGGTGTTCGCGCTGGTCATGCCGGTGGCCTGGTACTCGGCGCGTCTTTCGTCCGACGACCCCGGAGGTGTCCTCACCGGCGCCCAGCGGGACACGCTGATCAGCTACAACGCGGCCATGTGGCGCTATTACGAGGAGTTCGCCGACCAGAAAAACAACTACCTGCCGCCGGACAACATCCAGCAGTCCCCGGTGTTCCGGGTGGCGGCGCGCACCTCGCCCACCAACATCGGCATGCACCTGCTCTCGGTGCTGGCGGCCCGCGACTTCGACTTTATCGACACAGCCGGCCTTTACGAGCGGGTGGAGCGCACCATCGCCACCGTGGAGAGTCTTCCCAAGTGGAACGGCAACCTGTATAACTGGTATGACACCGAAACGCTGGAGACCCTGAAGCCCGAGTTCGTTTCCACCGTGGACAGCGGAAACTTCATCTGCTGCATGGTGGCGCTGGCCCAGGGCCTTTCGGAGTTCGCGCAGAAAATGCCCGCCATGGCCGGACTCATCGAGCGCATTGAGCGCATTGTGGAGGAGTGCGACCTCACGGTATTCTACAACAGGAAGAAGCACCTGTTTTCCATCGGTTACGACATGCCCGACGGCGGGCTGGTGGGCTCCCACTACGACTTTCTCATGAGCGAGGCGCGGCTGACCAGCTACTACGCCGTGGCCCGCAAAACGGTGGGAAAGCGCCACTGGGGCACGCTGAACCGCACCATGTCCCGCTGTGGCTCCTACGCCGGGGCCGTGAGCTGGACCGGCACCATGTTTGAGTATTTCATGCCCCACCTGCTGCTGCCGGTGTACGAGGGCTCGCTGCTCAGCGAAGCGCTTACCTACTGCCTATACTGCCAAAAGAAGCGGGTGAAAAGCCTGGATGTGCCCTGGGGCATCTCCGAAAGCGCTTTCTACGCTTTCGACAACAACCTGAACTACCAGTACAAGGCCCACGGCGTGCAAAAGCTGGGGGTGAAGCGCTATCTGGACAAGGAGCTGGTGATCTCCCCATACTCCACGTTTATCACGATCCCATTCAACCCCAACTCCTCCATGGAAAACCTGCAGAAGCTGCGGGAGCTGGGGGTGTACGGGCGCTACGGCTTTTACGAGGCCGTGGACTTCACCGCCGAGCGGGTGGGGGCGGGCTCCTTATCGGTCACCCGCAGCTACATGGCTCACCACATCGGCATGAGCATGGTGGCCAGCTGCAACGCGGTGTTTGAAAACCGCATGCAAAAACGATTTATGAGGGACCCGTATATGCATTCAGCCAAGGAATTCCTACAGGAAAAGATCGCCAAGAACACCGTGGTATATGATGAGCTAACCAACAGCGAGGCCCGCGGAGAAAAGCACGAGCGCCCCAAGCTCCACCGGGACGAAAGCGGCGAAATCTACCCCCAGGCGCCCCTCTGCACCCTGCTGACCAACGGCGAGCTCACCGATGTGCTCACCGACAGCGGCATGGGCTACCTGAAGTTCGGCGAAACGGACCTGACCCGCCGGGAAGAGGACCTGCTGCGCCGGGGCCAGGGCCTGCTGGTGGTGGCGCGCATGGGCGGCAAGACGATCCCGGCCACGCTGGCCCCTTTCTACGACCAGGAGGCCCAGTACAGCGTGGAGTACCAGGAGCACAGCGTGACCTACTTCGCCCGCCGCAAGGAGGCCGAGGTGGGCGTGCGCTGCATGGTGCACCCCACTATCTCCTGCGAGCAGCGCCAGATCGTGCTGAAAAACCAGACCGGCCAGAAGCAGTCGGCCCAGGTGCTGGTGTACCTGGAGCCCACCCTGTGCCGCCACCGGGACTACAGCGCCCACCCGGCCTACTCCAAGCTGTTTGTGCAATCCGGCTACAACCCCGAAAACAAGACACTGACCTTCTGCCGCCGGGGCCGGGACTCCACCGTGGACCTGTACCTGACCGTGGGCTTTTTACAGGATGTGGAATTCGTTTACGAAACCCGGCGAGAAGCGCTGATGAGCGCCCCCGGTGGCACAAGGGACCTGCTGCGCTTCTGGGACAAGTCTTTCTCCTGCGCCGACACCGGCGCCCCCGACGCCTGCTGCGCGCTCAAGTTCGACCTGCTGATGGGCGCGGGCGGCCAGGCCCAGGCCACGCTGCTGCTCTGCGCCAGCCGCACGCTGTCCGAGGGGGTGGCCGGCATCATCAACATGCGCTCGGCCGGGCTGATGGACCAGAAGACAGCGGCCAAGTCCCCGCTGCTGGGGGACTCGCTGGAGGGCAGGCTGGGCAGCGCGCTGCTGGGCCAGCTGCTATATCCCCAGGCGGGCCGGGCCGTGGACCCCGCCGCCCGCCGCCAAAACAGCCTGGGCCAGAGCGGGCTCTGGTGCACCGGCGTTTCGGGCGACCTGCCCATCGCGCTGGTGGAGCTGGACCGGGAATTCGACCCCACCATGCTGGGCAGTTACCTGCGGCTGCACCGCACGCTGCGGGGTGTACAGGTGGAGTTTGACCTGGTAATCCTTTACACCGGCGGCGAAGAGCAGCGCTGCCGCCTGCTGGAGCTGGTGACCCGCTGCCATGTAAACGGCATTTTGGGCAGCAGGGGGGGCGTGTTCGTGCTGGACAAGTACGGCCTGTCCCCCGAGCTGGTCACGCTGCTGCACGCTGTTGCACGCCACACGGCGGCGGGCGCGCTGCCCGCCACGCCCCCGATCCCTTTCCGGCCGGCCGAGTGGCGGGCTGTGTCACCGGTAGCCATGCCCGGGTCCCCCGAGCTGCGGGTGGAGGGCGGCGCGTTCCACCAGGGCCGCTTTTACGTGGACAAGGAAAGCCCGCTGCCCTACTGTCACGTGCTGGCCAGCCCCGTGTTCGGCACGCTGGTCAGCGACAGGGCCCTGGGCTTCACCTGGGCCATAAACGCCCGCGAAAACAAGCTGACCCCTTGGTACAACGACATCTGCACCGACAACCGCGGGGAGCTGCTGCTGCTTTCGGACGGTGCCTCCTGCTGGGATCTGTGCAACGGCGCCAGGGCCTCTTTCTCCGCCGCCGACGCGTTCTACGAGGCCAAGACAGCCGGCTTGCACAGCAGCGTGCGGGTTACGGTGGCGGCCAAGGGCTTCGCCAAATACCTGGACGTGACGCTTGAGAACACCGGCGCAAAGCCCAGGGAGCTGCAGCTGGCCTATTACCTGGAGCCGGTGCTGGCGGTCACGCGGGAAACCGCGCGCTGTATCCGCTGCGAAAGGCGCGGCCGGGAGGACATCCTGCTGCTGCACAACCCCTACAACACCGCCGTGCAGTGCCACGCGGCGCTCACGGCCCGCGGGGACGGGCTGGAGGAGATCTGCTTTACCAGCGGCCGGGCCGCTTTCCTGTGCGGCGACTGGAGCCCCGGTGATCTTGCCCCCGACGACGACCTCTGCGCCGCCGCCATTGCCACCTTGCGCCTTGCGCCGGGCGAGAACCGGCAGCTGCGCTTTGTGCTAAGCTACGGCATGACTGCCGACAGCGCGCTGGAAATGGCCCGCCGGGACCTGCCCGCCCAGCGGCAGCCGGAGGAAACCATCCGAATTCACACTCCCAACGAGGCCGTGAACCAGTATATCAATCATTTCGCGCCGCATCAGATTTTGGCCTGCCGCATCCACGGCCGCACCGCCTTCTACCAGTGCGGCGGGGCCTACGGCTTCCGGGACCAGCTGCAGGACAGCACGGCCTGGCTGCTGCTGGACCCCGAGATCACAAGGCGCCAGATTCTGCGCTGCTGCGCGGTGCAGTTCGAGGAGGGGGATGTGCTGCACTGGTGGCACCCGCTGCCCCAGAACGCGGGCGGTCTGCGGGGTGTGCGCACCAGGTTCAGCGATGATCTGCTGTGGCTGCCCTACGCGGTGTGCGAGTACGTGGAAAAAACCGGAAACGCCGACATCCTGAGCGTGAGCGCCCCCTACCTGAGCGCCCCGGAGCTTTCGGAAAAGGAGCACGAGCGCTATATCCCGCCCGGCCGCAGCAGCCTGCGGGAGGATGTGTACAGCCACTGCGCGCGCGCCATCGACCGGGCCTGGCGGCTGGATGAGCGGGGCCTGCCGTTGATCGGCTGCGGTGACTGGAACGATGGCTTCAGCGCGGTGGGCCTTGGCGGAAAGGGCAGCAGCGTGTGGCTGGCCCTGTTTATGGCCTGCGTGCTGGAGCGCTTCGCGCCGCTGTGCGCGCTGCGGGGCGAAGCCGACCGTGCCGAGGAATACCGCCGCCGCGCCGCCGGCCTGAAAGCGGCGGTGGACGCCCATTGCTGGGACGGAGGCTGGTACGTGCGCGCTTTCTTCGACAACGGCGAACCCATGGGCGCTTCCGGCAACGAGGAGTGCCGGATTGATCTGCTGCCCCAGAGCTTTGCGGTGTTCGCGGGCATGCCCGACCGTCAGCGGGTGGAGCAGGGGCTGCGCAGCGCCTGCGAACACCTGTACGACCGCAAGCTGCGGCTGGCGCGGTTGTTCACACCCCCTTTCCAGCACTCCCGCCAGCAGCCGGGCTATGTCAAGGCCTACCCGGGGGGCATCCGGGAAAACGGCGGCCAGTACACGCACGCGGCTATCTGGTTCGCCATGGCGCTGCTGGAGGGCGGCCTGGAGGAGGAGGGCGCCGAGCTGCTGCAGATGCTCTGTCCCGCCGACAGGGCGCTGCACAAAGGGCTGGCGGCCCAGTACAAGCTGGAGCCCTACTATATGGCGGCGGATATCTACGTAGGACCCGGCGCGCCGGGCCGCGGCGGCTGGAGCATGTACACCGGCGCAGCCTCCTGGTACTACCGGGCGGTGGTGGAGGTGCTGCTGGGCGTGAAGCGCGTGGGCGACAAGCTCCTGTTCCGGCCCAGGCTGCCGGCGGAGTGGGCGGAGGTATCCCTGGAGCTCACGCTGCGGGGCACCCGCATACAGGTGCGCATGAAGCGCGGACAACCCCACCCCCTGACCTGCGACGGCGCGCCCGCCGACAGCGTGCCGCTGGATGGCGGCTCCCACACCGTTGTAGTGGGTGTCTGAAAGCGCGGTGGTATTTTTGAATTGCGGCTGGTAAATATCCCCGGCTTGTGGTATAATAGTACAGATTTTTTTATCGGGGGCCCGGTACTCTGAAAGCCGGCTGGTCAGACTGCCAATGCCCCGACAACCAAAGGAGATGACCGGATGAGCAGTAAACTCGAGCGCGCGAGCATCGGCCAGGGGATACACCTGGGGGCTGTGCGCGACCCAAAGTTCAAGCACAATCTGCTGTCTGCAAGCTTTGTGTTGCCGCTTTCGGAAAAGGATGCCTCCGACAACGCGGTAACACCCTACATTCTGCGGAAAGGCTGCCGGGAGTGCCCCGATTTTTCCTCCCTGAACGCCCGCCTGGCCGGGCTGTACGGCGCGGCGCTGGACGCGGATATTACCAAATTTGGCGGCTGGCAGGTTCTGGAGCTCTCGATCCGCGGACTGGACAACCGCTTCGCGTTGGAAAATGAGGACGTGACCACCCAGTGCGCCGAGCTGCTGGCCTCGGTCCTGTTGGACCCCAAGCTGGACGGCAAGGGCCTTTTCGATGAGAAAGACACCGCGCTGGAGCGCCAGTACGTGCTGTACACCATCGAAGCCCAGATCAACGACAAGCGCGCCTATGCCCGCAGCCAGTGCATCAAGCACATGTGCGCGGGCGAGCCAAACGCTGTGCGCCGCTACGGCAGCATTGAGACTGCCAGGGCAATCACGCCGGAATCGGCCGCCCGGGCCTACCGCCGCATGGTGGAAACCGCGCCGGTGGAGCTGATATTCGTGGGATCGGGCGACAGTGCCCGCTTCGCCCAGGTGTTCCAAAAGCGCTTTGGGCAGGTAAGGCGCAGCCCGCTGCAGCTGGAGCGCATGCGCCCCCGGGAAAAAGCGGACAAGGTCCGCGAGCGGGTGGAGCACATGGAGCTCAGCCAGTCCAAGCTGGTTATGGGCATGCGCACCGGCGCCGCCGCCGGCCCCCGGGAGCTCCAAGCGCGCCGGGTGTTTTCGGCGCTTTACGGCGGTACCCCGTTTTCCAAGCTGTTTTTGAATGTGCGGGAGAAGCTGAGCCTGTGCTACTACTGCGCCAGCCGCTTCGACGTATCCACCGGGCTGATGACCGTGGAAAGCGGCGTAGAGGCCAAAAACAGCGACAAAGCCCGTCAGGAGGTGCTGCGTCAGCTCAAGGCGGTGCAGGAGGGCGGCTTCGACGAAACCGAGCTGGCCAACACCAAGCTGCTGCTCAAGAACTCCATCCGCTCCACCGGCGACACTCTCACCGGCCTGCAGGGCTGGTACATGGCCCAGGTGCTGCGCGGCCGGAACGACTCCCCCGAAGAGGACGCCGCCCAGATCGAAGCCGTGACCCGCGACGAGGTTATCGAGGCCGCTAGGGCTGTTACACTCGACACCGTATACTTCCTGACCGGCAACGAGGAGGAAGCGCAATGAAACAAATAAAATCTGTCAGATTGGGCGAAAGATACACCCGCATCGACCATTCGTCGGGGCTCACGCTGCTGCTCTGCCCCATGGTGGGCTTCTCCAGCGCCTACGCGCTGTTTGCCACCAAGTACGGATCGGTGGACAGCTGCTTCAAAACCGGGCTGGACGACGACTTCACGCAGGTGCCGGCCGGTATTGCCCACTACCTGGAGCACAAGATGTTCGAGAGCGAGCAGGGGGACGCGTTCGCGCGCTACGCCGCCACCGGCGCCAACGCCAACGCCTACGCCTCCTTTGACCGCACCGCCTACCTGTTCTCCTGCTCCGACCACTTCGCCGAGTCGCTTGATATCCTGCTGGACTTTGTCACCGACCCCTACTTCACCGAGCAGACGGTGGAGAAAGAGCGGGGCATCATCGCCCAGGAGATCAAAATGTACGACGACAGCCCCGAGTGGCGCGTGTTCTTCAACATGCTGGGGGCCATGTACCACGAAAACCCTGTTCGCGTTGACATAGCGGGCACGGTGGAGTCCATCGCAGAAATCGACGAAAAGCTGCTTTACCGCTGCTACAACACTTTCTACAACCTGCGCAACATGGTGCTGTGCGTGGCCGGAGGCTTCGACCCCGACACGGTGGTGAAAGCCGCCGACCGCATTCTGAAGCCCGCCGGGGAGCTAAAGGTGGAGCGCCGGAAATTCCACGAGCCCAGCACCGTGCGGGAGCGCAAGGTGGAGCAGGTGTTGCCGGTGGCCCAGCCGCTGTTCCACATCGGCTTCAAGGGGGTGGCCGGGGCCAGCGAGGCCCAGAACCTGTACCACCAGACGCTGGACGAGCTGCTTGTGGAGATCATCGCGGGCGAGGCCAGCCCCCTCTACCGCCACCTGTACGACCAGGGGCTTATTAACCAGACCTTCAGCGGCGAGGCCATGGCCTCCCGGGACTACGCGCTCTGCTTCTTTGCCGGTGAATCCCGCGACCCGGAGCAAGTGCACGTGCAGCTGGTGCAGGAGATTGAGCGGCTGAAGCTGGAGGGCATCCCCGAGGAGGTGTTCCGCCGCTGCCAGAAGGCGCTCTACGGCCGCTATATGAGTATGTACGGCAATGTGAACGCGGTGGCCGGTCTTATGCTCACCTGCCACTTCGCGGGCATTGAGATGTACGAGCTGCTGGACGTGATCGCAAACGCCACGCTGGGTGGTCTGCAGGACCGTATGCTCCAGAGCTTCGACACCGACAAATGCTCGATCTCGGTGGTGACGTCCGGCGCGTAGAGCGCCGTCTGTCCGCAAGGGTGGTCCAATATCCCCTCGTGAGCTCCCCGGTTCCGCGCAACTGGCGCGGGCTGTGAAAATCCCCATTGTATGCTTCGATACGCCGCAGGCGCGCGCTCCTGCGGTTTCCCCTG
>Ga0153945_1000363_pt1 | contig 13972 bp, 10 predicted proteins | sample TSNJ029MetaG_FD_104720 | JGI IMG/M metagenome (GOLD analysis project Ga0153945, IMG submission 104720) | Attine ant fungus gardens microbial communities from New Jersey, USA - TSNJ029 MetaG | ecosystem: Host-associated > Fungi > Mycelium > Unclassified | place: USA: New Jersey, Wharton State...
CTTATGAAGAAATAATGCAATTTATAACAGAAAACAATGAGGATAATGCCTGAAAAATCATAAAAAAGGATTGAGTTTATGGATTTTGAGCCGTTTAGGCGTAAAATCGCAGGAAGTTAAGGTTTTAGGATAATGGAAGAATAGAGTTATAGAAAGAAGCAAAAAGTGCTGTATCAAAAAAACTTAAAGATAAAAAGTGATACAAAGTCATTGACAATGCCGCGCAAATGAGGTAATATTGTGATTGTATCAAAATAATAAAAAGAGGTAATGTGAGAAATGATGATATATGATTTAATTCCAAAGTTAATAAGAGCAGCATTAAATAATGACAAAAAAACAATAGAATCTATATCATTGATGATGGGGAAAAAATTGAAAAAGGATTACCCGTCTATTTCTGCAGAAATAATGCAGATAACTGCCAACAGTACCGTTGGTGCTGATGTTTTGAGAAGTTTGGATTTACAGCCAGCACCTGTGGATAGAGAGACTAGAAGTCAATTGGTAAAAATTGAAGAGCCTATGGATATGAAAGATCCTATATTACCTCTAGAGGTTGCCGAACAATTACGTGATTTCCTAAAAGAGAGAAGTTTGATGGAAAGATTTTTAGCGGAGGATATAGTGCCGCCGAATAGTATACTTCTAAATGGAAATCCGGGTGTAGGGAAGACTTATATTGCAAAATGGCTTTCATATAAATTGAATTTGCCAATTGTAACGGTAGATTTAGCCTCTACAATTTCTAGTTATCTTGGGCGTTCCGGACAAAATATAAAAAGTATTTTTGACTATGCCAAAACACAGAATATAATATTGTTTTTGGATGAGTTGGATGCCATTGCCAAAAGGAGAGATGATGCAGGAGATTTAGGAGAGTTAAAGCGTTTAGTTAACGTGCTGTTAAAGGAGTTAGAGGAATGTCCAGTTACATGCGTAATTATTGGAGCAACGAATCATCCTGAATTATTAGATCGAGCAATCTGGCGAAGATTTGATAGAAGTATTGAGATTCCGTTGCCATCAAAGGAGGAGAGGAAGCAATTATTAAGTAGAACATTAAATAAAGAATACAGTAGAGAGATTATGGATTTTGTAATCCAAAGTACCGATGGAATATCGGCTGCAGAAATATGTAAAATGTGTGAGCATATTAAGCGTCAGATACTAATGAATGAGGATGAGTCAGTAGAGCTATGCATTTTACGGGAATGTTGTCGTGTTGTGGAACTGAAAAATAGGGAAGAAAAAATATCTATCTGTAAAAAAATAAAAAATAAATTTCCAGAACTTTCATTACGAGAAATATCCAAAATAACACAAATTCCTTCCGCTACAGTCGGAAGATATATAAAGGAGTGATTTACGATTTATGAAAAAACAGAAATATCCAATCATTGCTAATGGTGAAAAGTATGTGGAACCAATAATGAAGAAAATGAATTTCTTTCCCAAAGATATGCCTCATACGTATGAAGAAGCTAAGGTACAAATGATTACAGATTTAAATCTAATTCAAAAACAAATAAGTGACCAGACTGAGATTTTTCTGGAGGAAAAAGTCATTTGCGTAAGACTTGAGCCTAAGTTTGAGGCCAAATCATATATGCCGGAAATGCTAATGATTTCCGATGACATGAAAATAATAGGCGGTCGGAAATATTCCTATGTTCAATCAGATGGTGAGATAGGGAAGGCTAAACTTTATTTTGTAAGAACTAAAGATAGAGGGATTGATAGCCTGAAACATGTATTGGAACAGGGAACCCGAGATACTGTTAAGAGTTGGCAAAAAACGGTTCAGTCTATTAAAGCAATAGACTTACTGGATTACTCTGAAAAGGTACAGGGGCTTAAAGATGACTGGGAGTCTGGAAGTGTAGAAGTTGTTTTACATCCGTTGGATGTTGATCGAGAAAAGCTGCTATCTTCGTTTGTACAAACGGCAGGGATAAAAGAAAGTTTTATGAAAATTAAAAGTTATGAGGATGGACTTGTTTTTATTAATGCAATTTGTAATCGAGATAATTTGGATGCCATAAAAGGGTTTAATGCATTGAGAACTGTTCATCCAATGGGAACAGTTGAAATAGATCCATATCGCAGCATGCAAGAGGTTGATGGACCAAAGCCTGCAAAATTAAAAATGTGTTCTGAAGTAAAGGTGGGAATGTTTGATGGTGGTATTAACGAGAATATTTCGTTGTTAAAAGGATATTCAAAGTCTTTTGATGTAGTGAAGACTGATGCTACAGTGAACTCAATTCGACATGGAAATGGAGTGTGTGGGGCTATTTTGCATGGACATTTGGGCGGGAAATTGTCCAATGACGAATTAGAAAACCCGATAATATCTGTTGACTCTTTTCGTGTTTTACCGGGAAATGTTAATACTGGAGAAGACCCAGAAGCGGTACTGGGAATGTATGACACTATAGATATCATTGAAAACGTTGTGTTAGAGCGAAAGGATTTGAAACTGTATAATATTTCTTTTGGCCCTAGAGGTCCAATATTGGATGATAATATTAGTAGATTTACATATGCCTTAGACCGTTTGACATATAAAGTGGAAGAAGATGAGGCTAATCCGTTATTTTGTGTAGCTGTTGGCAATGACGGGGATCAAGGTGAATACTTAGATCGAATTCAATCGCCTTCGGATATGGTAAATGGTTTGGCAGTGGGAGCTTATTCCTATACACCATTAAACGAAAAAGCACGTGCATCTTATAGTTGTATTGGTCCTGGAAGGGAAGGGGCAAAAACTAAACCAGATATATTGGAATTCGGAGGTAGTCCAGACCGACCATTTATTACTGTAGGATACAATGAGGGCAAGATTGGTGCAACTGCTGGTACTAGTTTCTCGACGCCGATTGCAACTGGTAAAATAGGACGACTGATGGCGAGGTCAAGATCGATAGTGCCTCATATGGGACGTTCACTATTGATTCATAATGCAAAATGTGAGAATGGTATTAGAAATTGTGAGATAGGATATGGCTACAGTCAAGATGATTTAGATGAAATATTAAAATGTGATGATAAAAAAGTGACAATTTTATATTCTGGGGATCTACCTGCCTCTAATACAGTCAAACTGCCGATCTTTGCCCCGGCCATTAGTGGCTCAAAAGGGAATGTTAAGGTAACGTGGACAATATCAACAATTGTTAACCCAGATATAACGGACACTGACGCTTACACAAATAATTGTATAGAAGATACCTTTCACCCTAATAGTAGCATTTTTAATTTTTCTAAAAAGGGGCAAAAAACAATACCAGTAAATATTGCAGAAGAAGGAAGTGCAAAACTCATCCGAGATTTGATGGAAGCAGGATATAAAATGTCAGATCTTGCAGCAAGTACTTCTCCAAAGACCAACAAAAGTGAGGCGGCTTTAAGGAATAAAGATCTTAAATGGGATACTATTATAAAGAAAGATAAGTCAATGAGATCAAGTTCTTTGATGAACCCATTTTTGACGTTACATGCTATGGGAAGAAACGGATATGAAAAGGAAACAATAAGATATTTTGTAGTAGTTACCATAGAAGCACCCAAATATGATGGGAGTTTATATGACAATATATTGCAAACATATCCTAACCTAGTTCCCATTGAAGTGCAGAATGTTAATAGAATTTTGCAACCAGTTGTGTAAAGTGAGGGAGGCATTATGAGTAGTGGTTATCAAGAAAATTTAATCAAGACGGTTCTTGATAACTCGGTTAATAGCTATTGGGATAGTGCGGTATATGAATGGGAAATAGTTGATTGTGTGGGAGATGGTGTGAATGATTCAGCGTGTATCTGCGGAAAGGAAAATATCAGATACTTATTTACGATTAGAAATCAACATAATGGCAATGAGCTGTTTCCCATAGGTAGTACCTGCATAAAGAAATTTAACCGAGAAGAATTGAATGAATTAACGTCTGTGCAGGAAAAATTATTTCGATTGTTGCATGCAATTCAGAAACATAAGTATATATCATTGGACTCCGAGTGTTTTTCAAAGAAGCTATTAAAATACCTTTATGAAGAAAGGGTATTCCTGCCAACAAAATATAATGATTTTGATCCGGAGAAAGATTATTTGTTCATGCTTGATATGTTTAACAAAAGAAACGAGCCAACAGAGAAACAGCAAAATAAGATAAAGGCGATTATGATGAGCTCTGTACGGCCGTATTTAGTGGAACAATTAAAGGATAAGGTAATAGGTGAGAATGTATAGGCGTGAAATCAACACACATGAAGGGAGAGACATTGGGGATTTATATTAAAGCTATGTATCAATTATTATTCGGTGTTTTTAAAGACAAAAGGTTTCCTTTATTAATAAAGATAGTAATGGGATGCTATCTGTTGGGATTATTTCTTATTGCATTACCTAAAATAGTGCCAATTTTGTATGCTCTATCAATCGGATTAGCATGTATAGCCGCTGTGCTTATTATTGGTGGTTTGTTATTTGTATTTCCGGTATTCTCTGTTATTTCAGCGGCAATAGATATATTGTTTGGAAAAAGGTTAAAGAATTATAAGCAAAGTGGTAACTTGAAATATCATCTACCTGCATTTACATATTGTTTACCAGCAATGCTGCTTATATTGGTAGGAACATATGTGGAAAATCGTTTCGTTTTATTTGATTATCGTAATAATGATTATTTGGCACTTTGTCATACAATTATTTTGTATATGGGCATATCTGCAGCATATGTAATTATATTTTATTTAGGTATGTGGCGGCGGATTAGTCATATTGATAGTGGAAAATATTATATGGAAATATTGAGTAAGCACGATAAATTTTTGAAGCTTTCAATCATACCGTTATCTTTTTTGGTTACATTGTTAACTGTAATGACTGCTTTCGGGGATATAAATATTAGCTTGATTAATGTAATGGAATTTATATATAACATTTTATCTGGAATGAAACAAAATACCCTTCAAAATAGTATCATTTTTATGAGTGTTCTATACATTTTTAGTATATCTGTTCAAGTAATTGCACTATTTGTTAACCCGATATTTAGATATTTTTTCGAAGAGGGGAAGTATTATAAACAGATAGGGAAAAAGTCTATAATAGCAATAACAAAAATAATAAAATAGAAATTCTAGTTGAGTGTATATATTTGTTTGAATCAGAATGTTATCTAAGGTAAATAGCTTTTTGTTAATTTGCAGCTGGAGTTATCAAATACACCAGAAGTGAAATTAAGTGTCACTCATTGAAACAGTGATTTAGATGTCAGGGCATAGTTTGGGCAGTGATTTGGATGTCAAGATTTTGATAGTTGAGGTGCCGATTTGATTGTCGGTAGTTGAGACAGTGATATAGATAACAATCAGAGATTGGAGGAATTGTGTGGATGCTTTATTAAAATTATTTGACAAATATAGAGGCCATCTAAAAAGAGAAAGTCTGTCTATGGGAGATTTTCTTGAAGCTAATTATAGAGAATATATTGATGATGTGAGAGTGGCAATGTCACCCGAAGACAATCCATTGCTCGGTGATAATATTTGCTCAATGGTTGAAAATCATATTTCAGCAATTATAGAGAATTCTAAAAAACTTGTTGAAGTACATAAATTATTTGAACATGGGAGAATTATGGAAGCATCTAATACGGCTTTCGAGGTTTTTTCATCAATGAAACCACAATTAATGCATAGATATTCTGGTGCTTTTCGTCAAGAAACGTATTATAGAATCAGATCAATATCTGATGGATCTACTTTCCCGCTTGAAAGAAAAGAATTATTTCATATTCCATATAAGAAGAATTATTTGGTTGGAACGGAAAGGTATAGCATGCCGGGCCATCCGTGCCTGTATTTGGCTTCTCAAGCAGAACTGGGGTGGTTTGAGTGTAGAAAGCCTACAAAGTTCGCAATTGCTAAATTTGCCATACCGCAGGATGAAGATAGATATCTGAAATATATTGATTTTTCGGAAAAATTGATGCCATTGAAACACAGTTTTTTCTGTTGGTTTCATAATGAAGAGAATAAGAATAGCCTTAATAATTATTTCTTGAAATACATTTGCACTTATCCTCTTAGAGCAGCATGTTCCGTCGTGGTGGAACAACCCGGAGGAAAATTTATTGAGGAGTATATTATTCCGCAATTACTTTTGCAGTGGGTGTTAAAGGATGCTGATTTTGATGGGATTCGATATGAATCCTGCTCGGAATCAAACGAAGTAAAATCCTTTGGTGGACATAATATCGTGCTGGTAACAAAGGAATTCGATTCTGATGGTTATGATATAAAACTTAGGGATTGTATTAAAATAGGATTGCCAAGTGCATTTGATGTCAATAAGATTACTTGTGATTCTGATTTGCTAGTTGGAAAAGATATAAAGGAAGAACCGTTCTATTGGAATATGGATGAAATTTCATCAGATTTCCAGAATATTTAAGTGTGTATAATGCTCGCGAAATTTACAAGTACTGTTATGGAACACAAGTAGGAGGAATGGCATTACATGGAATACATAATAATAGGAATATGCGTAGTAGTAGTTGCTGCCATCTGCGTAACAGTATTCTTAAAAAAGAAAACGGCTAAAGCGTCGGAGCTTGCCACTGTTGTTGCAAATACTACGAAATCAGAAGTTTTCACGACGCAGGAAGATGGCTCACCGGAGTTTGTCATTCAGATGGAAATGCTCCCAGCTGAAGCCATTGCTGATGAAAGTAAATTAGTTAAAATCACAGATAGTAAGGTATTAGCTCATGTGAACAATCTGATTCCAGAATTGGCTCAGGCTGGTAATGCAGCAAATAGTAATGTATGACAGACCATATGACTTCGGATTTTCATGTGATAATCTGTATTTATTTATGCTGGGGAGGAGAGTACATGGCATTGATAACACAAAGTGAAATTGGAACTTTTATGAGATTATTTAATAGAAGTGGTTATGTTCTGAATTTTACTACAAATGATTTCGATGTATTTACTATGCTTAAGACAGCAACTACTGGTTTAGTTAGTATGAAATTCTTCTTGAAGAAATGTAGAAATAAAGAACGAGGTATTTCTTAAAAATGACTATTTCAAATTTTAAACATATAAATATGGGGTTTAATTATAAATTAACTGAGCAAATAATAAAATGCTTTAATGAAGAGGATATCAATGGAGAATTAGATACCTTGGTTTATCTCGATGCGATAGACAGTGATACATTTATTGAAAAATTGTTAATTGAAAATCAAAAGGCTATCATTAAACCAGAGCGATATACTTTGCTTCATACATTTATTGAGTATTATCTTTACTATTACCTCAATCATGAGCGATATTTCTTTTTTGACTTGATATGTTGTGATTTGGAAGTTGATAACATACTAAGTGGTATTTCAGATATAGTTAAAATATTAAATGAGTATGGCATCATCATGGATGAATATGAAACTCAGATAATAGAGTTTGATAAGAAATTTGAGGAATCGGATTATACTTGTAGAGAAGAATATATGAAATTATTAAAAGGGATTTATGACGTTATTTTTGAAAACTTTGATGCTGTTGAAGAAGATATTGTTGAAGCTGTATTTTATCTGCTATATAGTAACAAAGAATTTTTGTTTTGCTTTAATCAATTTATAGCAAATTATGTAACAACTAAATATTTAAGTTCAGAGTTATTTGATCGGGCCGGCCATATAAAGAGATGCAGCTATATTCCAGAATGGTTGAGGCGGGCAGTTTTTTATAGAGATAATGGGAAGTGCCAACATTGTGGAATGGATCTTAGTGGATTCGTTTTGATAAACCCAGATAGACAATTACAAATAAATCACATTATTCCGTTGGAGAATGGCGGTACAAATGATGCAACAAACTTTCAACTCTTATGTGAGGTTTGTAATTTGCAAAAAGGTGGTACTGTGATAAGACCCAATTATTTTTATCAAATGTATTGGTAATTATGAAAGAAACAACAAAGTCAGGAGAAATAGATTGAATAGACGCGAACAGATAAGTATCTTGCTGGAAAAGATAAATCAAAATCATAATGGTAAATTTATGGTGTGTGGTTCGGCGGGAATGGGTAAAACAACTTTTCTGAAAATGTTAGAGTATGAATTGAAATCACAAGGGAAAAAAGTTGTTTGGGTACAGAGGTTCCCATCTCCGATGTGGGAACAGCGATATGATAGAACAAAATTGGTTTATCTGATTGATGACTTAGATAAAGCATATTATCAGAAACACCTTGTTAATTATATTGCTAAAACCAATATTTGCTGTATATGCACATCACGAAAGAATGTTTGGGATTTAGATCTGGAACTGAAAATTTTGTTAGAATCCTTATCTAATGATGACATGTTAACATTGATTAGTGATCGGTTAGGATCTTACAATTTGAAAAACGATACACTTGAAAAAATCCTCACCCAAATCAGGAACGAAGGGGGAAATACCCCTGGTTATGCTGTGCATGTTATTAATAGTTATTTCCGAGAGGCGGGGCTGCAAAACGGTCTCAATGAAAGCTCAATGCAACACAATTGCCAATCTTATATCTTAGGTAAAGGAATTGACTTGACTTGCCCTAAGATTTTGCTGCCGGAACACAATAGTATTGTATTACCGAACGAAGTAAAGAATGATGTTAATGTTATTAGTCAATCATTATTATCTCGTATATCTAATGATTATGAAGAACTATATCGATTAACACCAAGGCAATTTGAAGAAATGGTTTGTGAATTGTTTGAAAGAAATGGTTACGAAGTAACACTTACAAAGCAGACTCGTGATGGCGGCAAAGATATAATTGTAACTAATCGATCAATGTTTGGTGATTTTGTTTTCTATGTAGAATGTAAACGATACGGTTTGGATAAACCAGTTAGTGTGCATTTGGTAAAACAGCTTTATGGTACAGTTTTGGCAGACAGGGTTAATGCAGGAGTATTTATTACATCTTCCTTTTATACTTCACCAGCTCATAGATTTGCCAAGAGTGTACATAAACAATTGAGCCTTATGGATTATAACGATTTAATAAATGCGATGCAAAATACAAACATATTAGTATAAGTTATTTCGCACTGCTATAGAAGCAAATAAAATGAATCTAGGATTGGAGTGATTTAAGAAGTTTCCGAGATGCTCCTGTGGTGATACGGCTCAATTATTAGGGCTATACCTAAAGCAGAAAGAGGTTGGCGATGCTGTAAATGTGTCAGATTTTATCAAACAACAGTCATATGCTTGGCTGGAGCTAGATGGTGTCTGTATAGATATTGCTGCAGACCAGTTTGAGGAAATTCAGAGTAGTGTAATTATTACTGATAACTCTTTGTTCCATAGAATGATTTTGTAAATAGAAGTTATAGTAATCTAATTTGCTAATTTAGAAAAAACAGGTTATGCGAAATTATTATGAATGATAAGGGGGGTAATATGGGATATGATGCGTACGTTCACATAACTAAGAAGTATTCCAAATCAGCGATAGAGAATTTATTAGTTATGATGGGTTACGAAAAGAAAGGGAATTACTTTTATTGTGGCAATGACGACGAATATAAATTCTTTACAGGTGTACTTGTTTGGCTTGATGATAAAAATGAAAATGAATGGATATATCGAGTTAGAAGTCCAATATATGCAGTGGGGTATGACTTACATAAAATGAATGATACAATAAGGTGTCTAAAAAGATATTGTGATGCTTCATTTGTAAGTGATGAAGGAATAGATAGATATTTTCAAGAAGATGAACTTATAAAAGGAGCACAAAGTGGTTGCTTTTTTGCAGTTGAAAACTTGTTTAATAATTTTGGTCTACTTCAACATGCTTTATATATTTATCCAGATGATAGTGAATCAGAAAAAGCGATGCATGAGATAGGTGGAGGGCCTACCGCTAATATGTTTAATGCAAATGTATATTCCACTTTTTTATGCTCGTTACTGGAGGAGTATTTCAAAACAACATATATCGCTTTGTTAAAATATTCTGAGCGTAAGGATAAAATATTGAATGTAAAATTTTCACCTTATGATATGATGGATATAAGTAATGGTAAAAAAACTGTAGAAGAAGTATTTGCAAGTACATTGTCCTTTCAGAATATACAAAAAATCTGTTTGAATTTCCATTCCTTAGATAATAAAATTGATATTAGTCAAGCTTTAAAAAGACCATATTGTAATCGGAGGAAAAATTTGTATGAACAGATAAATGATATTTTAGAGCGAAGGCATGGCTTGATACACCGATTGCAAATAGATGAAAAATATAGTTCGGAGAATTTGAGAAAAGATATAAAAGATGTAACAGTTGCTATTAAGAGAGTATATTCGTACATTTGTAAATATCATAATTGGGAGGAACAAGAACTAAGTTTGTGATTGTATTACATATAATGTGTTTATGCGAAAGAAAAGTAACTTGTTTTAACTAAATGAAATACGAGGCATGACTTTTCAATAAAACGGTAAGGTATTCAAGAGGAAATAGCATGTCCGCCAAGGGGAAACTACACCTTGGTAACATCATTTTTACCCCCTCAAGGCATACGGAGAACTGCGTCAAATTATGTCGAAAAAATAAATGCGGGGAAAATGTTTAATGAATATTTTCCTTAAAAGTACACTTGATGAGCAAAAATTGAATATTGTGGTTTGATTTTAAATATTTAGATTATAAAATAAGGATTTGTATAAATACTTAAGAAACGTATCAAGGAGGGGATGCTATGATTCCAGAGACTTCTGTGAATTGGAAGGCATTTGAATATATGTATTCAGATAATCCGCAAAGGGCATTTGAAAATCTTACTTATTATTTGTTCTGTCATGAATTTAATCAGAAAAATGGTATTTTTCGTTACTTTAATCAGCCTCATATTGAAACAAATCCAATTCAGGTGGGCAATAAGCTTATTGGTTTTCAATCTAAATATTACGCAGACAGTATTACTATGTCTAGTAAAGAAAATGAACTGATAAAGGCTGTAAAGGGAGCTGCAAGGGCGTACTCTGGTATTACGACACTTTATTTTTACGTCAGTCATGAGTTTTCTCCTAGTTCAAAGAAAGATATCGTGAAACCTTCATATCAGGTAAATATCGAAAACGCAGCTCAAAATCTCGGCATAGAAATTGAGTGGCGTGGAAACAGCAATATTGATGCACAGCTCATGCAGGATAGCCAGCTTACTGTTTGCAGGAATGTATTTTTTCAGGTTGATTCTGCAGTGCAGAAGTGTTGTGAAAGCCTTGATAGGCATAAAAATGATATATTCGATCAAATTAGTACAAATGTGATGTATAAAGAGAATACGATTGTTTTAGAGCATAATGCATTAAATCTTGATATTTTTCTAAATTCGAGCGACCAGATTTTAATTGTGGATGGAGATGCGGGTTCTGGAAAATCTGTATTGATTAAGCAGGCGATGGCTAACCTTAATGATGGAACAGCATTCCTTGCTTTTAAGAGTACTGATATGGATGTGGATGACAAACTGAAGTTTTTAACTTTACATGGGACATTGACGATAGATGAAGTGCTTGATGTATATAAAGAAGCAGATAATCGTATTGTATATATTGATGCTGTCGAGAAGTATTTTGTTCTCGAAAATCAGCAGATATTTGAAGAAATTCTTCAGGTCTTTATGAACGCAGGATGGAAACTGGTTCTCACAATTAGAACAGCGTATAAAGAATCATTCCATAACCTTTTACTAAATAAGGTTAAAGTTCAGCAGTATCATGTAGATCTGATCAGCTATGACAAACTTTCAGAACTGTCGATCACATATGGTTTTAGGATTCCAAGAGATAAAAAACTCACAGATATTCTTTGTGTACCATTCTATCTCGGTTTGTATCTTGCCCTTGATAATTTAGAAGATGAAGAAATGCTCGCCTTAAATAGGGAAGCTTTTGAAAAAAAAATATGGGAAGATATTATACGTAACAACAGAAAACGTAAAAATAATATGCCAACCAGAAGAGAAGATGCTCTTATGTTTATTACAATGGAAATGCTCCAGAGTGAGAGCTATTTGTATGTTATACAAGCAACAGACGATCATGAAGCTCTTTCTGAATTGGAACAGTGTGGTGTGCTAACTCAGACTGATGACACTAGAAAATATTGTCACAGCCATGACGTGTTTGAAGAATTGGTTGTAAGCCATATCTTTATGGAGCAATATAAGAATAATATTGAGGGAAATCAGTTTTTTGCGCAGTTTCGAACATCACTTCGTATCAGAAAATTGTTCCGTGGCTGGTTATCAGATTTTGCTAGCATAAAAGAACATCAGGATATTATATTCAAGATTCTTGATGACAAGGATGTCAATAGGATATGGAAGGATGAGGTGCTGCTGACAATTATCAGCACAGAAAATTTGAAGGATGTTTATTGTAAGATTGCAACAAACATGGCTGATAATAACTGCGAGATGTTAAAAAAAATTGCTTTTTTGATTAACACATGCTGTCGTGTAGCAGATCATACGGATATATATTTAAATAGAGGAAATCTATTGCCCTTTAGACTTTCTAAGCCATCTGGATATGCTTGGAAGGCATTATTTGGATTTATAGCCGAAAATAAAGAATCTATCTATTGGGATAAGAAACTCATTTCTGTTATTATTGATGTTCTAGATTCATGGACGAAACTTTATGAGAATGCTAAAACGGAGAATACTAGAATTGCAGGGGAAATTGGAGTATTCTTATTAAAAAAAATATCGGATGATGAAGATTTGCGATATGATGTAAGGGATGAACAGGTTAATAAGCTACAGGAAGTATTGCTTAATTCTGCATGGATGATTAAGGAACATCTAAGTAATATATTCCAAATTGTAATAGATGGGATAAAGGACGAGGAAAAGGATATTTCTTTTCCTTTTGCGATGAAAAATGACAGACCAAATGCACCGAGGATGTATATTGACTTGGCGGAACGTGCTGTATCGGACATTTATCATTATGGTAATGTACCATTTGCTATGCCTGAAATGGCAATCAGGTTGATGAAAAAACTGTGGCTTAGACCAGTTGGTATACCAATTTACGGCAGCGTAGACATGGATGGCTACTTCGGACTTAATTCACATCTTTCGTATAATTATCATCCGGCGAGCGCTTATAAAACACCAATTTTGAATATGTTGCAAGGTAGTCAGAAATTGGCTACTGACTTTTTGATTGGTTTTTTTAATGCGACAGGTGATGCTTATGTTAATTCGCATTTAAATACGGATTATAGAGAGTGCTTTAAAGTCATTATTCATGTAGAAAATCAGAAAATAGAACAGATTGCATCAGATCGTCTTTGGAAGATGCATAGAGGGACACATGTTGGTCCAGATATTCTTGTTAGCTTATTGATGGGATTTGAAACATGGCTTTTTAGTTTAGTAAAGAAATCTGCAACTAGTGTAGTTATTGATTATTGTCGATATGTGCTGAAGGAGTCTCAAAACGTAATGTTAACTTCGGTTATTGTTAGTATTGCGGAATTATATCCGGAGAAAATGCTGGACGTTGTCTGTGATTTTCTCAAAACAAAGGAAATTTTTCATCTTGATTCAGACAGACTTGCATCAGAACGATCAGCGTCATTTTTGTTATTCGGAAATAATTTGTTTGAAAAAGAGCGATTGGAAAGTAACAAGCTTCCTCATAGGAGTAAAAGATTAGAAGATGTAATCCTCGGATATCAGACAGATAAGAATGGAATTTCAGAGGAAGACTTTGATATGCAAAGAAAAAGGGTATGTAGTGCTATTGATGATGCAACAGTAGATATAGATACATGGTCAACACCAGATAAATATGCGTATTATAGAATGGATCTCCGACATTATCATGAAGTGATTGAAGTGAATTCAGATGGTGATGGACATGATATCTATACGGTAATACCTGATTTTAC
>Ga0153945_1000364_pt1 | contig 13959 bp, 15 predicted proteins | sample TSNJ029MetaG_FD_104720 | JGI IMG/M metagenome (GOLD analysis project Ga0153945, IMG submission 104720) | Attine ant fungus gardens microbial communities from New Jersey, USA - TSNJ029 MetaG | ecosystem: Host-associated > Fungi > Mycelium > Unclassified | place: USA: New Jersey, Wharton State...
CTCTGCGGCACCGGCACCACGGCGCGCATGATCACCGACCGCACCGGCATGCGGGTGAAGGGCTACAACAGCGGCCCGCTGGGCGGCGACCAGCAGATCGGCGCCAAGATCGTAGAAGGCCGCATCGACATGGTGATCTTCTTCTCCGACCCGCTCACGGCCCAGCCCCATGACCCGGATGTGAAAGCCTTACTGCGCATCGCCCAGGTGTACGACATCCCCATCGCCACCAACAAGGCCACGGCGGACTTCATGATCACCTCCCCGCTCATGGACACTCCCTACGACCACGAGGTGCTGAACTTCGACAAAAACGTGCAGCAGCGGGCGGGCGCGTTGTAGAACAAATTTACCCCCTTGACAAATCAGCGGCCTGACCCTATAATGGTTACAATCAATAAAACAAACCGACGAACAAGAGTAGTACATGGTTTTTTGGCACTTCAAGAGAGCCGCCGATGCTGGAAGCGCGGCAGTGCCGGGACCGTCGAATGGACTTGTGAGGGCAATCCGAAACCTGTGGGGAGTAGGTGCGACGGGGGTTCACCCGTTACAACGAAGCTGCGTATGTTGGTGCGCAGGACGAGAGGGCGCATTGCGCCAACGTGGGTGGTACCGCAGGAGTTGTAACGGCTCTTGTCCCTGTTTTTGCAGGGGCAAGGGCTTTTTTGTTTGCACATGCAGCCCCAATGTGGACAACGCGAAAACCGTGAAGGAGGAAAATAAAATGGCAGGCATCCCCTACAAGACCTATCTCAGCGAGCAGGAGCTTCCGCGCCAGTGGTACAATGTGCGGGCGGACATGAAAGAAAAGCACGACCCGCTGTTGAATCCCCAGACCTTTCAGCCCTTACAGGCAAAGGACCTTTACCCCATTTTCTGCGACAAGCTCGCGGAGCAGGAGACGGACCAGCAAACCCGGTACTTCGACATTCCCGAGCCGGTTTTTGAATACTACAAAACGTTCCGCCCCTCGCCGCTGGTACGCGCCTACAACCTGGAAAAGAAGCTGGACACCCCGGCGAAAATCTACTACAAATACGAGGGCAACAACACCTCGGGCAGCCACAAGCTCAACGCGGCGGCCGCCATGGCCTACTATGCCAAGGAGCAGGGCCTGAAAGCGCTGACCACCGAAACCGGCGCGGGTCAGTGGGGCACAGCCCTTGCCATGGCCTGCGCGTTCTTCGGCATCGACCTGATCGTGTACATGGTCAAGGGCAGCTACGAGCAGAAGCCTTTCCGCAAAAGCGTGATCGAAACCTACGGCGCGCAGATCATCGCCAGCCCCTCCACCACCACCGAGGTGGGCAAGGCGATCCTGGCTGAGCACCCGGGCACCAGCGGCAGCCTTGGCTGCGCAATCTCGGAGGCCATCGAGGTGTCGATGCGGGAGGGGGACAGCTGCCGCTACGCCTTGGGCTCGGTGCTGAACCAGGTGCTGCTGTCGCAGTCGGTAATCGGCCTGGAGGCAAAGGCCGCCATGGATAAGCTGGGCGAATACCCGGATATCGTGATCGGCTGCGCCGGCGGCGGCTCCAACCTGGGCGGCTTGCAGTGCGCCTACATGCAAGACAAGCTGCTGGGCAAATCGGCTCCGCGCTTTATCGCTGTGGAGCCGGCCTCCTGCCCGTCGTTCACCCGCGGCAGATACGCCTACGACTTCTGCGACACGGGTAAGATCACCCCGCTGGCCCGCATGTACACGCTGGGCAGCGGCTTTATGCCCGCGGCCAATCACGCGGGCGGATTGCGCTTCCACGGTATGAGCCCCGCGCTGTCCAAGCTCTATCATGACGGCTGCATGGAGGCGGTTTCGGTGGAACAGACCAAGGTATTCCAGGCCGCCAGGGAGTTCATTGTGCACGAGCAGATCCTGCCCGCGCCCGAAAGCGCCCACGCCATCTGGGCCGCTATCGAGGAGGCCAAGAGGTGCAAAGAGACGGGCGAGGCCAAGACCATCCTGTTCGGCCTGACCGGCACCGGCTACTTCGATATGAGCGCCTACGCCCAGTTCAACGCCGGCGAGATGGGCGACCACATCCCCACCGACGAGGAGCTGCAGGCAGGCTTTGACAAATTACCGCATATCCCCGGCGTACAATAAACACACAACACAATAGACCTGTTCTGAACCCCCTGGGCAGTGTCTGGGCGGTGGGTTCCAGAACAGGTCTAATATAAAACGGCCCGGTCTGCAGCGGCAGACCGGGCCGATTGCTTTTTTCAGCGTTTTGCGACGTTTACTTCCCTAGCTCGTTCATACAAGCCCCGCAGATGTTCTTGCCCTTGTAGACGCTTATCCCGTCGGCGCTGCCGCAGAAGATGCAGCAGGGCTCGTACTTTTGCAGCATGATGTAGCCGCCGTCCACAAAGATTTCAAGCGGGTCGCGTTCGTCGATGTCTAGTATCTTCCGTAGCTCCTTTGGTAGTACAATGCGCCCTAAGTCGTCGACTTTACGAACAATTCCGGTAGATTTCATGGTGTATCCCTCCGATACTGGTTACAATCTGTCAAAAACTGGGTTTATTTGCTATTATACTATAATTCTCCTGGTTTTCCTATAGAAAGTCAAAAAAAAAGCATCATACATACAAAAAATCATTCGATGGAAAAAAACACTGTATGAAATACCCAATATTTTGGGTATTATTCCCATTTGCTTTTTCATAAAATGGTACCATAAAATAGAATATTATGGTAGAAAGAGGAAATGTTCGTTATGATGAAATGGATATTTTCGGGATTGATCTTGCTGTCGGTCGTATTTGGTATCGGCCAGGGGCGCATGGACGCGGTGACAAACGCGGCAATCGCGGATTGCGGCAAGGCCGTGGAACTGACCTTGTCGCTGGCGGGTTCCATGTGCATGTGGAGCGGACTAATGAAGATCGCTGAAAAGGCGGGCCTCACCGAGCGGATCAGCAGCCTGTTCCGGCCCGTAATCCGCTTTTTGTTCAGCGGCATGGACCACAAAAGCCCCGCGGCCCAGGCCATTACGCTGAACATATCCGCCAATCTGCTGGGGCTGGGCAACGCGGCCACGCCGCTTGGCATCACCGCCATGCGGGAGATGCAGAAGCAGACGCCCCACAGCGCCACCGCCACCAACAATATGGTGATGTTTGTGGTGATCAACACGGCGTCCTTGCAGCTGCTGCCCACCACCACGGCGCTGCTGCGGCAGCAGGCCGGGGCGGCCGCGCCGCTGGATATCATGCCCGCCGCTTGGATATCGTCCGCGGTTACGCTGACGGTGGGCATCCTGATGGCCAAGCTGCTTGGGGGGCTGACAGCGGGGAAACGCGGATGACACTGAACAATATGATGATACCAATCGTAATATGCGGCATACTGCTATACGGACTGTGTAAAGGGGTGGATGTGTTCGACTGCTTTCTGTCCGGCGCCAAGGAGGGACTTTCCACCGCTGTGGGCATTCTGCCGGCGCTGGTAGCGCTCATGACCTGTGTGGGTATGTTCAAAGCCTCGGGGGCGCTGGATATTTTAAGCTACGCGCTGGCGCCCGTGGCGGGGGCGACGGGCATCCCCCGGGAGGTGATCCCGCTGGCGCTGCTGCGGCCGATCTCGGGCAGCGGGGCCATGGTGATGTTCACCGATATCCTGAACCAGTACGGGCCGGACAGCTTTGTGGGGCGGGTAGCCAGCGTGATGCAGGGCTCCAGCGAAACCACCTTTTACACCATCGCCGTGTACTACGGCGCTGTGAAAATCAAGAACACCCGGCACACACTGCCGGCCGCGTTCAGCGCCGACGTGACCTGCTTTGTCATGAGCGCCGCCATGGTGCGGCTGCTGTTTCCGTGATGGCCGCCCGGCGGAAAGCCCTGTGCGTTACATCAGCGGCGCAAACAGCTTCAGGAACGAGCGGCCCATCCTGGTAAAGATGGAGACGTTGCGCGCATCCTCCAGCGTGATCAGGCGGGATGCCTTTTGGGTGGTGAGCATGTCCTGCTTGACCTGCTCCACTATGGTGGAATGGTAGAACGCCACCGAGCACTCGAAGTGCAGGTAAAAGCTGCGGAAGTCCATATTGCAGGTGCCCACCATGCAGACCTTGTCGTCCGAGACAAACATCTTGCCGTGCATAAAGCCGGGGATGTATTCGTAGATTTTCACGCCGGCCTTGACCAGATTGGCGTAGTGGGAGCGGGTGAGCATATGCACATACCACTTGTCGTAAATGTGGGGCGTTACAATCCGCACATCAATACCGCTCTGGGCGGCTGCGCAAAGCGCGGCTTCCATCTCGTAATCGATCACCAGGTAGGGGGTGGTGATGAACACGTACTTTGTGGCGCGTGAGATGATGTTCAGATAGGCGGTTTCGGTGACATTGACGTTGTCCAGCGGGCTGTCGCCAAAGGGCTGGACGCGCCCGTCCTCCGGCACTGGCGCGTTGAGACCCTCGTAGTCCTCAAACCGGATCTCCTCGTCGGTGCTGAAGCGCCACTGCTGCAGGTACATGAAAGTAAAGGCCCACACCGCTTCCCCCTTGAGCATCACACCGGTGTCTTTCCAGTGGCCGAAGCGCTCGTACTGGTTGATGTACTCGTCCGCCAGGTTGATACCACCGCAAAAGGCGGTGTGCCCGTCCACCACGCAGATTTTTCGGTGATCGCGGTAGTTCATGATTACGCTGATGCGCGGGCGGAACGGATTGAACACACAAAGCTTGATGCCCGCGTTCCGGATCACCTTGTCGTAGCCCTTGGGAATCGTGCCGATGCAGCCAAGGTCGTCGTACATCATGCGCACCTCCACCCCCTGGCGCACCTTCTGCTTGAGGATGCCAAAGATGGTGTTCCACATCAGGCCGTCCCGCACGATAAAGTACTCCAGGAAGATAAAGCGTTGGGCGGCCTGCAGCTCCGTGACCATGCGGGCATACATGGCCTCGCCCACGGGGTAGTACTCCGAGCCGGTTCCCGCCCACACCGGATATCCCCCGGTGTTGTAGATGTATTGGCTCTGCAGGGCCAGCGGAGGGTCGGCGGGGATCAGGCGGGAGGGCATGTGCTGCCGGGTGTCCTCCAGGCTTTCGTCGATGCGCTTCTGCAGCTTGGCAGGCATGCGCTTGTTGCCCAAAAGCAGATAAAAGACGCCGCCTGTCAGGGGCAGGATCAGGATGGCGATTGCCCAGGTTAACTTGTAGGAGGGGTTCTCGTTGTTGGATACGACAAAAATCACCGCGATAAAGCTGACAATGTTGAAAAACATATACGGGTATATGGCGGACTGGCTGAACGCGTAGACGATCAGCGCAACCACCGTGAACTGGATCACAAGCATGGAGGCCACCAAAAAAAGGCGGCTGAACATAAAGGATATGAATTTTTTGATTGTGCGCATGGTTCACCTCGAGCGAGTCATGACTCACAGTGCAATATACCACAATTTGCATGTAAATTCAATCCTCTGTGGGCTGTAAAATAAAAAAGGCGCCTGTGCAAACACGTTTTGCACAGGCGCCTTTTTTGCGTTTGCCGTTACGCCCAGCCGCAGTCGCTGTAATCTTTCCACTTCTCGCGGTAGGCGCGTTCACTGGAAAGGCGGTAGATCACATAGCAGGCCACCAGCATCAGCACCGAAAGAGCGCCCACAAACGCTGTGACAACGCCGATATCCCGCCGGATGGTCTTGCTTTTGCCGGACTTCCCCTTAACCATGTTCCACATATTGTGCAGCCTCCCTTTAGGTAATGCCCTGGATAAACCAAAAAGCAGACCCGTGCTCGTAAAAGGCGGGACTGCCGGTTTGTGTGGTCTTCGCGCGGCTCATCCGATGTTAGCCGGCGGCGCGATTCAACTTGAGCTGAAGCTTGGACTTCTTGCGCGCAGCCTGGTTCTTGTGGATGATCCCCTTGGTGACAGCACAGTCTATTTTCTTCATCGCAAAACGAACAGATTCAGCGGCGCTGTCGGGCTCGTTTTTTAATGACAAGTCAGCCTTTTTGATTGCGGTCTTCAAATCGGAGCGAACCGATTTATTGCGCATTGTTTTTGTGGCAATGACCCGCACTCTCTTTTTGGCGGATTTAATGTTCGGCATCTTCTCACCTCCCTTTACTCACTCTGGTTTTGGCCGTGTGATTTGCGGCACGGCCAAATCTGCGTCATTCGCAGAGAACTATGTGATATCATATCATTTTTTGCCGTGGATTGCAATACTTTTTTTATGGGAATGTGTATTGGAAAGTGCATTTCAAATATTATGGCCGTGAATGAATAGCACTATGCGTCTTCACGCAAAATAAAGGAAACTACTATAGAAAGGGGTATAAATATGGGATTCAGAACTGACCTTGCGATGGAAGCCGCCCAATCAATGGGTGCCCAGCTGCCCACCGGCGTGTCTCAGCGGGACAAGAAAAGCGGCAAGCTGCAAATCAACACGGTGGAGATCACCGGCGCCGAGGGGGCGAAGGCCATCGGCAAGCCCGAGGGCACCTATGTAACGGTGTCCATGCCGCCGCTCTACTCGGCTGTGAGCCTGGAGGAGGAGGAGATCGACGCCATCGCCCAGGAAATCGCGGCCATGCTGCCCGCCGAGGGCCTGGTGCTGATTGTGGGGCTGGGCAACAACGACATCACCCCCGACGCGGTGGGCCCCCGCGCGGTGCACCAGGTGTTGGCCACGCGGCACATCAGCGGCAGCCTGGCCGAAAGCAGCGGCCTAGGCGCCCTGCGCGCGGCGGCGGCGCTTACACCCGGCGTGCTGGGTCAGACCGGCATCGAGACCTCCGAGATCATCCGCTCCGTCGCCGACGACATCCGCCCCGCCGCCATCATCGTGATCGACGCGCTGGCGGCCCGCAGCACCGCCCGGCTTGGCAGCACGATCCAAATCGCCAACACCGGCATCTCACCGGGCTCCGGCGTCATGAACAAGCGAAAGGAACTCAGTCAGGAAACACTGGGGGTGCCGGTGGTGTCGGTGGGGGTGCCCACCGTGGTGGACGCCGCCACGCTGGTCGGCGACCTGATCGGCGGCGATGAGGAGGACTCGGACAAGTGCCGCGAGATGTTCGAGCCCCAGGGCCGCAGCATGATGATCACCCCCAGGGAGGTGGACGTGCTGATCGGACACGCCAGCAGGGTGCTGGCCCTGTCGGTCAACAGGGCGCTGCACCCCACCCTTTCGATGGAGGACATCGGCTACCTGATGAGCTAGCTTCATCAAAATGGCCCCGGGGACCACACCTTGTACTTCTATTTACCATCCGCTTTGAATATCTATAGGAGGAGGGCGAACACGTCCTCTTTGTGGATTTGTTTACAATACACGGATGGATAGAGGGAAGAGCTTGAAGAGTCGCAGAAAAAAAAGGACAGTGCGCGCGGGGCCCATTCTGCCGCTGATTTTGATCGCGCTTGTGATACCGGCCTGCTTCAATTGGCTGCGCCAGAACAGCGCCCTGCTGGGGCTGGCGGGAGAGCGGGCGGCCATGCTGGCCGCCGCCGTCAACATGCCGGAGGAAGGCATCGCCCTGCTGCGGGAACGCTTCGAGCAGGAGCTGTACACCCCGCCGGCCGAGGCGCAGGCGCCGTCACAACCGCAGGTTCACACGCCGTACACGCCAGGGCAGCCCGCCGGGGAACAGTCGGCGCCGGGGGGGGAGAGCGAGGCGGCGGACATGCAGGGCAGCTCCGAGGCCGACGTGAAGCCGCCCAAGATCCCCAAGGCCTATCAGGCGAACATCATCAATGAAAACTTCGCTGTCAGCGAGGGCGCCGGTATCGTGCGCTACCAGGCGGGTGTAATCAAAAACGACTCGGGGCACACCGACAAGGAGGTGGAGAATATCCTTGAAACCACCTTCGACCTGGGTTTCAGCGACACCGTGGAGCCACAGGTGCTGATCGTGCACACCCACGCCACCGAAGCGTTCGAGCGCTACGACACCGACGTGTACGACAAGCGCAACACCTGGCGCAGCCGGGACAACAACATGAACATGGTGTCGGTGGGGGCGGCCATGGCGCAGGTCCTGGAGGAAAACGGCATCGGCGTGCTGCACGACACCACCCAGCACGACTACCCCTCCTACAACGGCTCCTACGAGCGCAGCGCCACCACCATCAAAGCGTATCTGGAGGAGTATCCCAGCATCAAGGTGGTGCTGGATCTGCACCGGGACGCCATGGAACGGGAGAGTGAGGCCATCGTCAAGCCGGTGTGCATGATCGACGGCAAGAAAGCGGCTCAAATCATGATCATCGCCGCCTGCGATGACGACGGCACCCTGGGCGTGCCGAATTACAAAAAAAATCTGCGCTTCGCGGCGGCGCTGCAGAGTTATATAGCGGGCGCCTATCAGGACCTGGCCAGGCCGGTGTTTTTTAGCTACCGCAAATACAATATGGATTTGTCGCCGGGCTCTTTATTGATTGAATTCGGATCAAATGCCAATACTCTGGAGGAGGCAGTCTACTCCGCGCGTATGGCGGGCCAGGCGCTGGCCGACCTGATCCGCGATAACACGCGCGGGACAGAGGAGCCCGCGGCGGACGCCGACACCGACGCGAATGGCGCGGGGGACGCCGGGGTGGACGAGGACGTGCAAACAACACAGGAAGAGGACGAAGCACAGTGAAAGACAAGACGAAACAATTTATTGGCGGCTTTGTGATCACCACCATCTGCATCGGCGCGCTCTGCGGCTTTGCGGTGGTGGACCTGAGCGCCGACCGCTACATGCCGGGCCGCTTCGCGCCCATGTTTGCGGTGACGGCCATCGAATCCCAGGGCGTGGACTTTTCCTTTATGGGCAAGCAATACAGCCTTTATGCCGAGCCCGCAAACCGCATCGCGGAGGTCCTTTACCCGTACCAGGGGCTTCTGCCGCCCCACCTGCAGGCGGGCTTCACGGCGGGGGGGATGCTCCACATCGAGCTGGAGGCCGCCTTGGAGGAATAAATCGATACAACGGGGGTGTTTCGCAACACCCCCGTTTTTTTGTTTGCAGTAAAGCAGAGCTTCCACTTTCCGCTTATTTTCTCCCCTTGCTGTAAGGGTGTGCGTCAGTCCCTGAAAACGGAGCGTAAATTCAGCTTTTTACGGATGAAGCCGCCGGCAAAGTAAACGACCAGAATAGACAGCATGGGGAAAAACCTTGTGAATCCGGGGATTGCGATCCAGTCGCGGAGCTGCAACAGCGGAATCTGAAGCAGCGCCGCGACCAAAAATTCAACAGAAAAAATCATGTGCTTGATGTGCTTCCCTATTGATGCGTAACGCCCGCCGCCTTGTCCGCTCATGTGGAACCCCCTGTCTTTTTTTTCACAGCGCGGAGACTTTGATCTCGCCGTCCAGTACATGCACGCGGCTGTGAGCAAAGGACGCCTCCACATTCATGTTGGCTGCGCCAAAGCTGATGCGCACGCCGGTGTGGATTCTTTTTTTGCATTCGATATAGCTCTTCGCCTGGCTCGTGATGAGCATGTCGGTTTTGATCTGGGTGAGCTGTTCGTAGGCCTCCTTGCGCTGCTGCGTGAACTGAACGTAGTTTTCCTTTACGGTGGCCATCACCTTTTTGTGCTCGGGGATCGCCCTTTTTTTCTGCAGCAGGTCGTCATAATGGGCCATAATCTGCATCAGTTTGCGGATTTCGTCGTCAAGCTGCTTGATCTGGCCCCCCAGGCGGGCGATCAGATGGCTCTTTTCAATGCCGGTGGAGCACATGTTGATAACGGTGGCCACATGGGAGGAGGTGCCGATGGTCTTGGCGTAGAGCCTGCCGGTGATGGAATTGCGCCCGCCAATCAGCACGGCGCGTTTGCCGGCCAGCTCCAGGTTACCGCTGCATTCAATGACGCAGTACATGATCGTGTCGGCGTAGACATTGCCCACCGTGTTTACATAGCAGCTCTGGATGTGCCTGCACTTCACATTGCCGCCCGCGCTGATGGTGCCCCGGCGCATGCCGTTGACTCCTTCGCTGATGACAATGTCGCTCTGTGCGTCCAGGTGAGCCCCCTCCACGATGCCGCGGATGACGATGCTGCCGCCGGATTTGATCACGAATCCGGACAACACATCGCCATACACGATGATGTCGCCGGGGAATTCCAGGCTGCCGGTGGAAAAATCCACGCCTCCGGAAACCGTGAGCACCTCGTTGATGTTGATTTTGCCGTGCTTCACATCCACATTGCCATCCACAGCAGCCAGCAGCATCGTTTTGTCCGCGTTGAACCTGGTGCCGGTGCCCGAGGGGTCCATGGGATTCCGGCCGTATTTGCCGTCCAAAACTTTCCCGTGCACGTCCATGCCGTCCTTGCCCTTTTCGGCGTAACGGATTTCACAGAGCGGCTGATCAACCGCCACATTTTGCAGGAATCCCAAGTCCCTGTAGTCGGCGGTGTCGTCCTCCAGGATTTTGGGGCGAAGGATGCGGTGAGTCTCCACCAGATAGTTCAGCGCCCCGTCGCGACCCACCACGGGGGGATGGCCCTGTGCAATGGTGAACTCACGATTATATACCGGATTCGCACATAAATCATCCAACAAAATTTCGTTGATCCCGAAAGTGACTTTTTCCTTGGACAGCTCGTCCATCAGGTCCTGCTTGAGCGGAGGCACGGTGTTTGGCCCGCTGCGCTGAAGCAGCAGCGTGGCGGTCAAGCTGTCGCGGGCCACCTTGCACACCATGATCGGCTTCGTAGGCGGCGGGGGCTCCTCAACAGCTGCCTGCGCGCTTTCCCCCTGGGGCACTGCAATCGCCTTTTCATTCTCTTTACCGTCCACAGGGGTGGTTACTCCCATGAAAACACCTCCTTGCCCATTTGTAAAAATGGCAACAAACAACCGGAATGTCTGACAGCAGCCTTGGTTGCCATTGCACGCGGCAAAGCACTAAGCTTGCTGTCCGGGCCATCAGTCAGAATCTATGTTTAATATCCAATGAATCAATTCTATTATACCATACCATAGCCGGTTTTTTCATTGAATATTATGCCGGCCGCCGGTCGGTATAAATAATTTCTCGATTATGATAGATTTTATCTATACTTTATTGTATACTACTTGGGGAGGCGAGTGCATGACCTTATCACAGATGCGGCAATTTCAGGCGGTGTGCCATTATAAAAACGTGACCCGCGCTGCTGCCGCGCTTCACATCACACAGCCATCGGTGTCCAGCTCGATCAAGGATCTGGAGGCCGAGTTCGGCATAAACCTATTCCACCGCCTGAACAAGCGGCTGACCCTGACCCAGGAAGGGGAATTCTACCTGGAAAAGGTGACATCCGTATTGGTCCAGGTGGACAATCTGAGCGAGCAAATGCGAGACATGGGAAACAAAAAAAACCTGATCCACATCGGCGTCCCCCCCATGATCGGCACGTTCCTGTTTCCGACCATGTATGATGCGTTTCACACCCTGAACCCGTGCATCAACCTGGAAATCCTGGAGCACGGCTCGCTGCGCACGCGCCAGATGGTAAAAAACGACGACCTGGATATTGCAATCGCAATCATGGATGAACAAGCGGACCCGGAGCTGAACAGGCTGGATATCCTGCGCACCAGCCTGTATTACTGTGTCAGCCCCGAGCACCATATGTCGGACAGGGCAGAAATCAGCATAAAGGACCTGGCGGAGGAGCCGCTGATCCTGTTTAAGCCGGATTCTTCCCAGAACGCCATCGTAAACGAGCAGTTTGCCCGGCTTGGGATCACGCCCAACGTGATGCTTTCGTCCAGCCAGCTCTACACGATCAAAAAATTTATGTCCAAAGGGCGGGCGGGCGCATTCCTGTTCAAGGAGATCGCGGATATGGAGGACGACATCGTGGGCATCCCGCTCAGCAGCCCCATCGTGATGGACATCTGCTTGATCTGGAAGAAGAACCGCTTTATCTACAGCGATGCATCCAAATTCATCGCGTTTACAAAGGAATACAAATGGCAACCCTAATACCGGTGAATGCGGTATGATAAATGCATGCTGTGGTGGGAGAAGATATTATGAAATTATTATTGGATTTGTTTGGCCGCATCGCGGCGCACTTTCACAAGGAGCACCCGCAGGCGGCGAAAGCGCTGTCCTCGCCGGAGGATACCCTTTCCCCGCTTGAGCCGGACGAGGAGCAGCTGGCCCTGGAGGCGCTGCCCCAGTTCGACTTTGATTACGGCGTTACCCAGACCGGCATGGTCAAGCGCGGCAACACCATGCGCATCGACTGCGCCACCGTGTTCATCGACCGCTACGAGGACAGCTTTTTGATCGCCGCGCTGGAGGATGAGGTGAACACGCTGGAGCTGCGCCACGGCGTGGCCTACAAAACACTGGTGGTGCGCTTTGTGAACACCGGCGTGGGCGAGGCCCAGGGCTGCCGGGTCACGGTCTCCTTCGGCGGGGACAACCGCCGCTTCAGCGGCGAGAACGCATACCAGCCCGGTCAGGAGCTGGAGCTGGCCCTGGTGTATCCCCCCGACCTGCTGCTAAACACTCCTGTCACTTTCGGGCTCGCTTTCTGGGACCGGTACGGCAACCAGTATCTGCAGGATTACAACCTGCATCTGGAAAAGCCCGCGAAGTCCCCGGGGGAGCTGCACGGCCTTTTGCTGAACACCCACTAAGCAAGCGTATCAAACAGCCGCGGAATGCGGCTGTTTTCTTTTTATCGCAATCCAGGCCGGTCATAGCCTTAAACCGCATAATCAATCAAAGCCAGATAGCATCCGCTTTCTTTCTGGGAGCGGTACGCCGATAGTCCACCGCCGGATACCCAACCAACATACAGACCGCCAAGGGCTTTCCGTCCAGGCATACCCAATCGCAGGCTTCCTTGCTCAATGCTGTTGACCGTGCCAGATATCCGTTATAAAGCACGCCAAGCCCCTGGGCAATCGCGGCCAGCTCCATGTTTTGGGCGGCGAGGCCGGCATCTACAACATTGTTAGCGGCGATATACAACACTGTTGGCGCATTGCGGAACAGATAGTCAATTTGCTTTTTCCTGCGCAGGTCGATTAGCCGCTGCAGTTCCCTGGCGGCCTCCTCCGAGGTGGAAACCGCCTGTTCCACACCAATCCAAACCATGGACTTTAAGATCTCCAGCTTATCCTGCACCACCACGAATCTGCAGGCCTGCCGGTTGGCACCGGTCGCTGTATAGCGGCCTGCCTGGATGATGTTCTTCAGCTTTTCGGTTTCCACTTTTTGGTCGGTGTAGTGGCGAATGCTGCGCCGGAATTTGATAGTACCCAGCAAACGCCCAATATCCAAACCGAAATCCCGGAGCGGGTATTCCTGCACATCAGCCATATCGTATTCCGGGATCGACACCGCGCCCGAAAGGCAAATGGCAACACAGTGTCCGCAGTGGATGCATTTGCCCGTATAGGCCGCTTTGCCCCCATCCATCAGTAGGCAGCCGGATATACAGTCATCCACACATTTTCCGCATCCAATACACGCTTCCTTGTTAATCTGCACCATATCATTCTGCTCCTTTACCTTGGCGTACCGGATAATTACAGCAAGGGGAGAAAATAACCGGGAAACAAAGCTTCCTCTTTGCTGTATACAATTGCTATAATTCAATACGCATAATATGTCCCAAGGTAATTATACTGGATTCCGCCGGGTTCGTCCAGCTCAAAGCGCAGATCTGAATGGAACACAGACGTTATTATGCTTCCAGAGGTTGTAAGCTGTTAAACTATATCCTTTAGCATACAGTAGTTATGTCTATAGCATTAATTTCAGGCGGATTATTCATTATTATACTATCGTATTTCACAATGATCCTCTGACCGACACAGAAATGATGGGCGTGGGGGGTATTCACTGCCAGCTGCCTGTTATTGCTCATATCCCTTACCAAAAGAGAGTTGTTTCTTCTTTGAAGGACGGTGGCTCTAGTTTCGGTTGGCCTTGATTGAGACGGCGGTACGGGATGTGGTATTCTTTGAATAGATATCGC
>Ga0153945_1000366_pt1 | contig 13896 bp, 12 predicted proteins | sample TSNJ029MetaG_FD_104720 | JGI IMG/M metagenome (GOLD analysis project Ga0153945, IMG submission 104720) | Attine ant fungus gardens microbial communities from New Jersey, USA - TSNJ029 MetaG | ecosystem: Host-associated > Fungi > Mycelium > Unclassified | place: USA: New Jersey, Wharton State...
CCGTACCATGACCAGTAAGGCTGACCACCTACATTGCCGATTTGTGATGCAGCTACCTCTACAATAGCCCCATTTCCCATTCCTGTAGACATCCTGCCAAACGGATAGTACCGCAAAACGTGTGATACATACTGCGTATCCCCATAACTTGACCATCCCAGATGCTCTGCCTGCATGGTAGAAAACTCAACCGCATTTGCATAGGTGTAACCGCCGTAATTGCTCTTTGCCCATGATATATAGCCGTTGCCATAATTATAGCCTTGCAGAGCTGTCTTGGTCCATGTCTATAGGACTTTCTGCACCCGCCGCTTTTAAGCAGAATGCAATGGGAACGCAAGGACGATATTATCTCTTTAGCGTTATTAGTACGGTTATCAACCATTGTAAAGAGTATTCCGTCAATCTTTAGCTTTGGGTTGATAGTTCGCTTCACTTTTGAAATGGAACGCATCAGCAAATCCAATCCTTTTGATGACAGATAATTCGGCTGTGAGGGAATAATAACGCTGTCTGCCGCCGCAAGTGAATTGATTGTGAGCATACCGAGTGACGGCGGACAATCAATCAAAACATAATCATTGTATTGACTAATTTCACATCCATACCCGATAAATCAATGTTTGCAGGCATAAGGGCAACGCCCTCGTCATGCTGCAAAATGCCGTAGCCGTCTGAAATAGCTTTCTCGTCAATCACGTTTTGCATAATATCCGATAGCGATACGGGTAATTCGTCCGGCTGTCTGAAGCCGAGCGAAAGGGTCAACGAAGCCTGTGCGTCCATATCAATAAGCAAAACTTTTTTACCCTGCATAGCAAGACCGATACCAAGATTGGCAGTAGTGGTAGTCTTTCCGACACCGCCCTTTTGATTTGACAAGGCGATAACATAGCCGTCCTTTGAGCGTTTTCGTTGTTCTGACATTCGGTTTTCCTCCTTTTCATGAATTTAGCCGCCTTTGTCGTGATAACAAAGACGGCTATGTACCTCAGAACGCAAAAAAACCGCCTATTCTTTTTAGAGAACAGACGGCTTGACGGTATGTATGGCTTATGCAGTTTTCACTTTTTTAACAGGAGCACTCATAACCTTTAATAAAGTATCGTCCACCGCATCGGTGTATTGCCCTGCCCTGTGCAGTTTAGTTTTGAGGGCGTTTAGGCTATGTACAACATATCTCCATTCAGTTTCATTCAGATAAAGTTTCGTTTTCTTCATAGGGCATTCCTCCTTACATCACATCTCTATTATATTTGGAGAGGTATGGAATAGCAAATGTGCGAATATATATCGTTATTTCTAAAAAATAAACGTATTATCGGTTTCCCAACAATACGCTTATCATTTTTAGATATATACATCAACGGTTAAATCTTCCCATTGATTTTTTCTAAGATAGCCTCCACAGGCTCTACGAAAAGAACCCAAATAAATCTATCGACTTTTGATTATTTTATCATTTATTATTTAGTATTTCCAGTGCTTCCATCAACAGCAGCTTGTGCAGCAGCCAATCTAGCAACTAATACACGATAAGGTGAACATGAAACATAAGATAAACCAATTTTATGACAGAATTTAATTGATTCTGGATCTCCACCATGTTCTCCACAGATTCCTAATTTTAAATCAGGTTTTACTGATTTCCCTTTTAGAACAGCCATTTCAACTAATTGACCAACACCTTCTTGATCTAAAGATACAAATGGATCAACTTTAATAACTTTTGCTTTCTTATAATCTGGTAAGAAACTTCCAGCATCATCTCTAGAGAAACCATACGTCATTTGAGTTAAATCGTTAGTACCAAATGAGAAGAATTCAGCATGTTTAGCGATTGTATCAGCAGTTAACGCTGCTCTAGGAATTTCAATCATTGTACCAATCTTATAAACAATATTAGAATTTTTAGCAGCTTTTGCTGCTTCAATTGCTTCTACTACATTATTCTTTACAAAAGTAATTTCATTTTCCATACCAATTAAAGGTAACATAATTTCAGGAACAACATTAATATTTTTTTCAGCAGATACATCAATCGCAGCATCAATAATTGCTTTTACTTGCATATTATAGATTTCTGGATATGTTACTGCTAAACGAGAACCACGATGTCCTAACATTGGATTCATTTCATGTAACGTAGCTCCTTTCGCTTTTACTTCAGCTAAAGTTTTACCTAATTTATCAGCTACCACTTGATAGTCTTCATCAGTTTGAGGTAAGAATTCATGTAAAGGTGGATCTAATAAACGTACAGTCACAGGTAATTCACCCATTGCACGATAGATTCCTTTGAAATCTTCAATTTGGAATTTATATATTTCATCTAATGCTTTAACTCTTTCTTCCACTGTATCAGATAAAATCATTTGACGAACATAGTCAATTCTATCTCCTTCAAAGAACATATGTTCTGTTCTACATAAACCGATACCTTGTGCTCCAAAACTTAATGCTGCTTCTGCATCACGAGGACTATCAGCATTTGCTCTAACTTCTAATGTTCTGATTTCATCTGCCCATTGCATTAATTCACCAAAATCACCAGTTAATTCAGCTTCTTTAGAATCTAATACTCCTTTATAAACTTTACCTGATGTACCATCAATTGATAATTCATCACCTTCGTTATAAGTTACTCCATCAATTATGAAAGTACGAGCAGCATAATCAATTGTCAATGCTTTCGCTCCAACAACACAACATTTACCCATTCCTCTAGCTACAACAGCAGCATGAGAAGTCATACCACCTGTAGAAGTTAAAATTCCTTCACAGCTAACCATACCTTGAATATCTTCTGGTGATGTTTCATGTCTTACTAATAAACATTTTTCTCCTGCTTGATATTTTTCATGAACAGTATTTGCATCTAAGTATGCTTTACCAGTTGCAGCTCCAGGAGATGCTGGTAAACCTTCACATAATACTGCAGCATTCGCTAATGCTTCGACTGTAAAATTTGGATGTAATAATTGTGAAATTTGTTCACATTCCACTCTAGTAATCGCTGTTTCTTTATTAATTAATCCTTCATGAACCATATCAACAGCAATCTTTAATGCTGCAGCTCCAGTACGTTTACCATTACGTGTTTGTAATATGTATAAAGTTCCTTCTTCTACAGTAAACTCAATATCTTGCATATCATGATAATGTTGTTCTAAACCTTTTACAATATCAACTAATTGTTGATAGATTTTAGGCATATCTTCTTCTAAACGAGCTATTTTTTGAGGAGTTCTTACACCTGCAACAACATCTTCTCCTTGTGCATTGATTAAATATTCACCATAAATATGATTATCTCCATTCGCTGCATTACGAGTGAATAATACTCCAGTACCTGAATTATCACCCATATTACCAAATACCATTGCTTGTACGTTTACAGCAGTTCCTAAATTATGATCAATATCATTTAAATTACGATAAATCCTTGCACGTTCGTTATCCCAAGATCTAAATACTGCTAATATAGATCCTAATAATTGTTCTTTTGGATCTTGTGGGAAAGCAGAACCATATTCTTTTTCAAAATGTGCTTTAAATGTAGGCACTAATTCATTTTTGAAATCTTCCGCAGTAACATCCAAATCTCCTGCATATCCTTTTGAAGTCTTTAATTCAGAAAAAATATGTTCGAATCCTTCTTTATCTACTTCACAAACAACATCAGCATACATCATAATAAAACGACGGTAGCTATCATAAGCAAATCTTGGGTTGTTCGTTTTATTAGCAACAACTTCTACTGTTTCATCATTTAAACCTAAGTTTAAGATTGTATCCATCATCCCAGGCATTGAGAATTTAGCCCCAGATCTTACAGAAACTAATAATGGATTTTCTCCACCTAATTCTTTCCCAGCGATTTTTTCTAGTTTAGCTAATGCTTCCTCAATTTGAGCTCTCATTGTGTCGTTGATGACTTGTCCATCAGCATAATATTCATTACATGCTTCAGTAGTGACTGTGAACCCTTGTGGAACTGGTAAATTTAGATTCGTCATTTGTGCTAAATTTGCTCCTTTTCCACCAAGAAGATCACGCATTGTCTCATTACCTTCACTGAACATATAAACGTATTTCTTCATGTTTATGTCTTCCTCCTTATATTATTATCCTATTCATTATACACGTTTATTACTCAAATTATCAACCATTATTGAAAGAAAAGTTAATTTATGTTAACCATTTTCAAGGAAACATTTATTGAAGCGCTATCATAAATGATTTATTTCACATAAATGGTTTTTTATTCTATTGGAGCTTTAATTTTTTTATAGTAGTTATCTAAATCTTGATTTGTAGATTTTCTAATATTCATCGCATTATCCAATATATCTACAAAATAGACAGTTGGTGCTAAATTTTTATTTGCTACGACAAATGTGAAATCAACATTCGTTGCTACACCATATTCCCCATATTTATTTAAACAGACAATAGATATCGCTCTAACGTTACCACTTTTTTGAAATAGCTCTTTCTCAAAGATGTCTAAAGCTTCTTTACAAGCTTCCATTGGATGTTGTCCATCTTTTAATCGCCGAACAACTTCGTAACTTAAGCAACCTTTCATAATATCTTCACCAACACCAGTAGCTACACAGCCACCAACTTCTTCGTCACAATAAAAACCAGAACCAACAATTGGTGAATCACCAACTCTTCCTGCTTTTTTCATAAATAAACCACTCGTTGATGTTCCCACCACCATATGTCCTTTTGTATCTAAAGCTACCATTCCAACAGTATCATGACCACTATAAGCATTTAAATTTTTTTCTTTGATTTCTTTTAAGCGTTTTTGATAATGTAATTTTGCTCTATCACTTAATAGATTTGTTGTTTCAAAACCATTTTCTAAAGCAAAACAATCGGCACCTTCTCCTACTAATAAATTATTAAAACGATAGCTACTAAGTGCTCTAGCAACGCTAATCGGATTTTTTATTTGTTTCGCTCCTGCAACTCCACCGATTGACAGCGTTTTACCATCCATAAAAGCTCCATCTAATTCAACGACTCCATGTTCATTAGGTAGTCCTCCATAACCTACTGATTTATAATAAGGATAATCCTCAATTGATCGAATCGCTTTTTCAATAACATCACCAGCATCATGTTCTTTTTTTAATTCTGTAGCTCCTTCTTCTATTGCATATCTGGACATTAGCCATGTAGCAATTATTCCATAGTTCATTATTTGTCCTCCTTATCTTATTTTTCATTTTTAATTCTACCATACTGACTTATGAATAAAACAAAAAAGTAGATTTTAATCTACTTTCTATCGTTCGTGTTTACTTTATTTAGTGTTTGCTATTTCAATAGCAACACGACGGTTATTTAATTTCTTGTTATTTGCATTACTTATTAATCTTGTAGCTGAATCTTTCCTAACATCAACAAATGTAAATTTTCTTTTAATTACGATTTCACCTAAATCTTCTTTTTTTGCTTTACCTTCTTCAACCAAAAAGCGAACGATTTGATTCACTTTTATATTATCCATACTTCCAGCTGTTAAAAATAATCGCATTGTGTTTTCTTTGCTTCTTCTAATATTCTTAGAAGGCGTTGCAGATTTAAGTTTATCTTCTTTGTAGTCATAACCTAATTCATTTTTATATTGTAAGGCAAATAAAGCACTAGCAGCATTTAATAATGTTTCATTATCACAACCTTTAAACAAATGTAAAAATGATTGATTTTCTTTATTCGCTACAATATTTTCTACCTCTGCAAATAATTTATTCGATTTTGCTTCAAATATTTCATTCATTGTTGGTAATTCTAATTTTTTAATTGTACTATTTGTTTTTCTTTCTACTTGTTTTAAAAAACTAATTTCACGACTAGTAACAAGTGAATAGGCAGTTCCTTCTTTATTTGCTCTACCAGTTCTACCAATTCTATGAATGTAGGATTCAATCTCTTGAGGTAAATCATAATTGACAACATGACTGACATTTTCTACATCAATTCCTCTAGCTGCAACATCAGTTGCAATCAAAAAATTAATTTTTCCTTCTTTAAATTTACGTAATGTGTTCATTCGAACTGCTTGAGATAAATCACCATGCATTCCTTCTACTAAATATCCTCTAGAAATTAATTCTTCACTTAATTCATCAACGCCACGCTTTGTACGACAAAATATCATAACAGAATTCATTTCTCTAGAATCAATAATTCGACAAATAACTTCTAATCGTTGTTTATGTAAAATTTCAAAATAATATTGCTGTACTGTTGTTGCAGTTGCACTTTTTTCTTTAATAGTGACAATCTCTAAATCACTTTTTAAATAATTTTTCGCAATATCTTTAATTGGCTTTGGCATTGTCGCTGAAAATAGCATTGTTTGCTTATAATCATTTGTTTTCTCAAAGATAAATTCAATATCTTCTAAGAATCCCATATTTAACATTTCATCGGCTTCATCTAATACGAAATATGAAATGTGATCGATATGTAAAACGCGTCTTTTTATTAAATCAATAACTCTGCCTGGTGTCCCAATAACAATTTCTACTCCATTTCTAATCACTTTTATCTGCTTTTCAATATCAACTCCACCATAGACAGTTGTTATTCTTACTTTACTAAAAGCTGATAAACGTTGTAATTCTTCTTCAATTTGAACAGCTAACTCTCTTGTTGGTGTTAAAATGACAGCTTGCACATTTTTTGATTTTTGAATATTTGATAATAAAGCACTTCCAAATACCAATGTTTTCCCTGTTCCAGTTTGTGCTTGCGCAATTACATCTTTTCCAGTTAATATTACTGGAATTGCTTCTGCTTGAATTTTTGAAGGTGTATCAAATCCCATCTTTTCGATTGCCTTTACTACCTCTTCGCTAATACCTAATTTACTAAATTTTGTTTCTTGCATATGTTCCCCTTTTATTTCTTTACTCGCTCTTATTTTTCCCAATGCATTTCTATTTATTCATAAAAAAGAGGCGGATTTAAGTAATAAATCAGCCTACAATATTCCTATCTTGATGATTTAAAAAACTTTCTATATTAATGTAAACTTCTTTCGCTACACGATTTCTAGCTTCCACACTTGCCCAAGCAATATGTGGTGTAATAATCAAACGCAATGAATTTTTAATTCTAATTAATGGATTATCTCTACGCATTGGTTCACTCGATAATACATCTAATGCTGCTCCTGCAATTATTCTTTGCTCTAAAGCATAACATAAATCTGCTTCGTTGACAATACTTCCTCGACCAATATTGATTAAATAGGCACTTCGCTTCATTTTCTGTAATGCTTCACCATCGAATAAATCAACTGTATTATCATTTAATGGTGCATGTATTGAGATAACATCACTTTCTTTTAATAACGTATCAAAGTTAACTCTTCTATAATCTGAATCATTATGTCTACCACTTGTAGAATAATAAATGACATTCGCTCCAAACACTTCAGCTACTTGAGCTACTTTTTTACCAATCTCTCCTAATCCAACGATCCCCCATGTTTTCCCCACTAATTCATTAAAATGTTTCTCGAAATGGGAAAACATAGTATCATTTATGTATTTACCAGATTTTACATAATGATCATAATATGGTAATTTCTCATATAAATAGAAGAATAAAGCAAACGTATGTTGAACGACTGTTGCTGTTGAATATCCTTTAACATTCGCTACTTTAATTCCTCGGCTTTTACAATAGTTGATATCAACGTTATCATATCCAGTAGCAAACAGACAAATTAAGCGTAATTTTGTAGCGGTCGATAATGTCTCTTGATTTAACGTATTTTTATTTGTGACAACAATGGTCGCATCTTTAATTAATCCAGAAATGTCTTGATTATTTACCATTGGATAAATAGCGATCTCTCCCAAATTCCTATAATAGGATAAATCAACGTCTTGTCCTATCGTATTTGATCCTAAAATTACAATTTTTTCTCTTCTAGGTGTTAATGAGTCAATAATAGTTTCAATCGATAATTCAGAAAACCATTTTCCAAGTATTAATGCTTCATTTAAATCTAAAACTGTGTTTTCTGAATAAAAACCAGACATTTTATCATTATAAACATCAAATGAAATCATTTTATTAATTAATGCTAACCCTAAAATTTTACTTGTTATAATTTCACTATCTTCAATTGCTTGAATAATTTCTTCTCCAAAATTTAAGTTTTCTTGCATTGAGAGTTCAACACAATCTTCAAAAGATCTAGAATTTAAAATATTATTTCTGAAAATATCACAATAAAGAAAGGGTAATACATAATTATATACACTCATTTCTACTGGCTTAGCATATCCTTTAGTAAAACTGTTAATAATTGCACAGCCTAATTTTTCATCTCTCATCTTGTCAACTAGTCTCATTTTATCCCTCCTAGAAATTCCATATATACATTTCTATGTTTACCTTTAATATCTTCATAGCAATGAAAGCAAAATAGTATTTCTCTTTTCCTTACATCATATTTTACCAAATTATAAGAAATATAGCTACCACTTTTATTCCTAATAATCCCCATACTAGAACCAGCACCTATAATAGCCATATTTTTATCCTGTTTAATAGCTGGTATATGTTTATGTCCATGAAATATAGCCGTTACATTATTTTGATGTAACCAATCTAATACTTGTTTACTATCAACTAAAATCTTTGTTTTATCCATAAAATAGCGAACTAATGAAAATGAATGTTTTTTATTCTTGGAAAAATCATCAGGTACATCAATAGGCAATAAATGGTGATGCATCATTGCCATAATGGTATACTCATTTATATTTGGTATATGTGCTAAATCTTTTTCAACTTCTTTTAATTGTCTCTCACCAATTTTTCCTCTAGCTAAACTACCAGCCATATTAGAATTTAATTGAATCATGATTATTTTTTGTTGTTCATATATTGTGATGGTATCTTTTAATAAATAGGCAATTACTTTAGATTTCTGTCTTCGCAATAAATTAACTCCATTGACAATAACATCATGATTTCCCAAAACAAACAACATATCAACTTGATAACGTCGCTTTAATAACCCTAAAAATTCTGTTGCTAAATACATATTTTTATTATTTGGTGAATCCATTATATCACCTGTCATAATAATTTTAATAGGAAATTTTGGATTTAGAATAGAGATTTCTCTATCTAAAACTTCTATTAAACGATATTTACCAGCACAATGCTTATTATTTCCTAAATGAAAATCACTAAGGTGAAAAAATAAAAGAGTATCTTCCTTTTTTGGTAGACTGGGTGCTTTTTCATCTTGTTCTAATCTTTGGATTATTTCTACTACTAAAGCATGATCATTTAATGACATAGAAAAAAACTCTGTTTCTGAATGATAACATAAAACATATGGGTACTTATCACTCTCATACAAAGCACTTTCTAACATATGATTGCAATCTTTCAAATATATACTTTTTGGTATTTCCTCAGTGATGTAAAAGCTAATAAATTGTTTCATTTGTTGCATACTTCGAATATACTCTTCTTTGATAGAGTTACTACAAAAAAATAAACACTTCCATTTTTTCAAACCAAAAATTTCAAAAATCGATCGTAAATCATTATCCTCTTTCGCAGAAAATATATCTTTTTCATAACGTTTTATTAAGAAAATTAATTCTTCATCAAGAGAATTAACAGCTAATCCATTTAAAATTATATTTGCATCTTGCAATATCATATTTATCACCTATCCTTATTTTTACCATAACGAATAATAATACACAATCAATATATAGTAATAATAATAACAAATGTTGTATTTTTATATTGATTTTTAACCTATATTAATGTTAAGATAAATATGAAATGAAATAATATTTATTATGCTTCTAGATGTAATATGCTTGTACTGGAATCGGCTACCAATGCAATCAACCAAAAAATCTAATCAATATGTAACGCTCTGCTAATTGTATAGTGTGCTGGAGGATACAAGATGGACTACTCAGTAATTGGGGCAAATATTAAAAGAAGAAGAAAAGACTTTGGATTGACACAAGGTGTTCTTGCAAAAGAAATTGGACTTTCGACAGTTTTCATTAGTCAAATTGAAAACGGTGTAAGAAAACCGAGTTTAGAAACCCTTGTGAAAATTGCTGGTGTCTTAAATGTTAGTGTTGATTTACTACTAACACCGACTGAAAACAATGAATCACAAGCATTAATCAAAGAAGTTGTATCTATTCTTCAAAAAAGAAGACTTGAACAAATTGAGCTATTCTTTGATGTTGTAAAACAAATCAACAATTATTTAGTCGCTCAAGATATAGACAGCTAGGATTACCTAGCTGTTTATTTTTATAAAATATTAATACATTCATTTTCTGATTGTTTATAATAGAGTATAATAAAGTGCAATAAATGAGGTGAATTTATGAGAAAACTATCAGGATTACTGTTAAGTATTATCTATTGTTTTATTGCTACAAAGATAGCAATACAATTTTATACATATGAACTATTGCCAACAAACTATAAATTATTATTGATAGGTATTTATGCAATTGCTTTACTACTAATTTTAACATTTCTTTTACGGATTGTATTTAAAAAATTAAGTAAAGAAAGTAAAAAGCAAAAGAAACTACGAAGAAGACAATTAAGAAAGAAGACATTCGCGGATGTTATCTTACTACTATTTTGTGTTATTTTATTTTTTATAAATTCTTTCTATGCTTCGACGAATCAATTTATTAATTCAATTACCAATAATTTTGTTGAACCATCTGAAATTAACTGTTACGTATATGTAAGTTCAGATAGTCAAATTAAAACGATAAATGACTTAGATATTTTAAATATAGGATTTAGCGAAGAAGATAAACCAACCATTTATACTTTAGTTAACAATAAATTAGAGCACACATATAATCGTATCCAATATATTGATTATCAGACAGATATATACACGAGTGAAAACACGTTATATACTTCTTTACAAGACAATGATATTCAAGCAATGATTATTACCAAAACAACGAAAGATACGTTAAGTAGCACCTATTCTACGTTTAATCAAGACGTCAGATTAATTGAAACGATTACTATTAAAACAAATGTTGATAGTATTGCTGTCGATGTAGCAAATGAACCATTTAATGTATTGATTATGGGCGTTGATATACGCTCTTATGAAGGTGATATTTACAGTAAAACTAGAATTGACACCTTAATGCTTATCACATTTAATCCAAAGACAATGGAAATGCAAATGACTTCTATTCCAAGAGATTCTTATGTACCAGTTACTTGTGATAATGATACATATGATAAAATCACTCACACAGGTAATTATAGTATTGGTTGTACAATTGATACAGTAGAAGAACTATTAGATTTAGACATTAACTATTATGCCAAATTCAATTTTGATGCCTTAGTTAATATTGTTGATTCATTAGGTGGTGTTACTGTTGATGTACAATATAGTTTTACTGAACAAGACTCTGAAGATAACCCAGAGAGCATTTCTTTAGAAAAAGGAATGCAAGTACTAAAAGGTGAAGAAGCATTAGCCTATGCAAGACATCGATTATCTGTTGATGATCATCAACGTAATTATGCTCAACAACAAGTATTAACTGCAATTATTAGTAAATTAAGCTCATTTTCTGTTATTACTAAATTTGATAATTTATTAAAAGTAATGCAAAATAACATGATAACGAACATGACTAGAAATGAAATTTATTCGTTAGCAACGCTACTTCCAAACATGAAACAATTACAATCAACATCTTTTGTTATTGGTGGTGAAGATGAATTATATTATGTACCTAAATATAATCAGTACTTATATGTTACGCATTTAGATGAAACTAGCATTTATGATATAAGAGAAAGCATTAAGAGAATTATGGGTGTTGATAATCTAACTCGTACAGAAGATAATCATTAATGACAAAGAATTAAAGGTAACAGTTATTTAGAAACTGTAAGCAAAATATTGGACAGACAAACGAAGTAAAAAATAGTACATTACAATAAACTTAGATGGGGAAACTTTGTTGCTTGAAGCTTATTCTAAACAAGAGTAACAATAGTTAGGTGATAAAAATGACAAAATTATGCTTAGCAACACCTGCTATATTACATTTAATTCATGATGATGAAATATACTATGCAGGTAATCAAGAATGGTATTTAGAAAAATGGCAAAGAAATGCTGGATGTGGCCCAACTAATTGCTCGCTATTACTTTGGTATTTAGCTAAAACAAGAAAAGAATGTTATCAACTTCTTGATCAACATGATTTGACCAAAGATAGTTTTTTAAGCTTGATGGAACAAGTTTGGCACTTTGTTACTCCTGGAAAAATGGGAGTTCATTTACCTGAAACTTTAACAAATGGAGGAATCGCATTTGCACAACAAAAAAATATAGCTTTAGAAGCTACTATTTTGACTTTAGCAAAATCGCCTTTTTGCAAGCAAGATTTAGCTAACGTGGAAACGTTTTTAGTTGAACAACTATCGAATGATTTACCTGTTACTTTTCTTAATTTGTCAAATGGAAGCTTGAAGAATCTTGATAATTGGCATTGGGTAAGCATTATTTCTTATGATTTAGAAAGTCATGTAGCAACTATCTATGATCAATCAATAATAAAAGATATTGATATTAAGCTTTGGCTAGAAACTTCATTATTAAAAGGAAGTTTTGCATCATTGAAACCAAAAGAAAAACTATGAGCATTCATTTAAAATAAACAAAATGATATTTATAAACACTTTTTTCTAAGTGTTTTTCTATACAAAAATTCGACGATTAAAGCTTCGCTAATGATACATTTTAGCTTTCTATACTAATTTTTTATAGTTTTATTCTTATTTTATATCCATTGATGATATCGACAAGCTTGATAAATGCCGTCTTCTTTACTATCTTTCGTAATAAAATTAGCGATTTTCTTTATTTCTTGACAAGCATTTCCCATAGCAATCGAATATGCTGCTTGATTAAACATTGATAAATCATTTAATCCATCACCAAAAACAACAACATCTGATAGCTTTCCATCGATATGTTTTATTATCTTTTTAATCCCTTGATATTTATCAATAGCTTCTACTAAAATACAACTTTGACTAATACGATAATGTGGTACTTTTAATAATGTCGGTAATAAATATTCTTGTTCTATGCTTACATCAATGCACATTTTATAAACAGCCGGCACTGCATCGATATCAAAGTCTTTTTTTGTTACAAAATCGAATGCATTCTCCAAATAGCGATTTCTATTGATAAATACTCCATCATTACTATAGCGATTATTGGTTGTATCAATAGAAACAGCAATACTCATTCCATGATTCATTGCTTGATGAGCTAAATCAATACAATACTCCTTCTCTAAAGGTAATATTTCAATTAGCTTTCCATTTAAACAATAACCATCGCCACCATCACATACAAAATTATCAATACCTAATTGTTTTGCAGTATCCTTTGTTAGAACATAGGGACGACTCGTTGCTATTGCAACAAAATGCCCATGTTTCTTTAATTCTTTTAACGTAGTAATCGTTGAAACAGGAATGATTATCTTCCCATGTTCATCTTTATAAAGTAATGTTCCATCTATATCAAAAAAGAAATATTTCATAATTTTCTCCATATTCATCTATTTTTTATAAAAATAATAGTAATGAAGACAATATAATGTCTTCATTACTTAAATTAAAATTTTAGATTTTTAGGTGTTCTAGCATAAGGGATCACATCTCGAATATTATTAACACCTGTTAAGTACATTAATAATCGTTCAAATCCAATTCCAAAACCAGCATGTTTTACACCGCCATAACGACGCAAATCCAAATACCATTTCATTTCTTCGGTATCAACAG
>Ga0153945_1000367_pt1 | contig 13890 bp, 8 predicted proteins | sample TSNJ029MetaG_FD_104720 | JGI IMG/M metagenome (GOLD analysis project Ga0153945, IMG submission 104720) | Attine ant fungus gardens microbial communities from New Jersey, USA - TSNJ029 MetaG | ecosystem: Host-associated > Fungi > Mycelium > Unclassified | place: USA: New Jersey, Wharton State...
AAAAAAAGCTGCTTTCACTCTTATAAGCTACATGCAATGGTCAAAATGTAATAATTATGGCGGAAACATGTAATTTCTATAGTCCGTCAAATTGGGAAACTTTTATTAGAACAATTCTATAATATCCCATTATTTATTTTCCGTCCTGTAATATTAACCGCCGATTTTATATCTATATACAGCAAATAATATGGCAGCAGGATTTTCGCTTTGCCCTCTGCCGATACCTACTCCCTTGGGTCTGCTGCAAATAAGTGCTTCTTAATTCCGGTACACCTGCCAGCATAATTACAATAAAAACTACCAACTTATCATAAGCTAGTAGTTTTATAAATACCCTGTTTCGTTTAAGTCAGCCTCGGACATTTTATGATTAATCATCTGGCAACGCTTCGGCTTTCGCTTCATCATCTGCAGCTTTTTCATCTTCTCCAAGTGCATTATAAATCTTTGCCCTTAGCTGATATGCTATCTTATACTCAGGGTCAATCATAGTAGCCTTATTAACCCAGTCTAAAGCTTTTTTATATTCTGCTTTTTCAGAGAAAACTATTGCCATGTTTTTATGGGGATATTTATTATTAGAATCTAATTCTATTGATTTTTCAAAATCAGCAATCGCTTTTTCATAGTCTTTTGAAATTCGATAAATATTACCTCGGGCATTATAAGCCCCTGAATGTTTAGGATCAAATTCTATTGCCTTATTAAAATCTTCCATAGCTTCATCATACTTTTTCAATCTGCTATAAATAATACCTCGGTTATTATAGGCACTTGCATAAACAGGATTCAACTCTATTGCTTTATTGTAATCTTCCATGGCTTCATCATACTTTTTCAATCTGCTATAAATATTACCTCGGTTATTATAAGCTTCTGCATAATCAGGATTTAACTCTATTGCCTTATTATAATCTGTTATGGCCTTTTCATTCTCTTTCAATATACTATAAACATTACCTCTGTTACTATAAGCCATTGAAAATTTGGGATTCAGCCCTATCGCTTTATTGTAATCTTCTATGGCTTCATCATACTTTTTCAATCCGCTATAAATATTACCTCGGTTATTATATATATCTGCAGAATTAGAATACAGTTCTATTGCTTTATTGTAATCTTCCATAGCTTTTTCATACTCTTTCAATGCATTATAAACAACACCTCGGTTATTATAAGCTCCTGCATTCTTGGGATTCAACTCTATGGCCTTATTGTGGTCTTCCATGGCTTCATCATACTTTTTCAATCTGCTATAAATATTACCACGCTTACTATAGGTCTCAGCAGAGTTAGGATTCAGCCTTATTGCATTATTGTAGTCTTCCAACAGTTGCATATTATATGCACTGACCTCTTTAGCCACCTCACTTGTATTACCATCAGCAGTATTCTTTTCGGAAAACTCTTTGTACTGATCATTATATCGTTCAACCCTTGCCTCAGTTACTTCTCTCATAGCTTTTTCAGGATTTTCAAATTCTAATTTTCTTGATAACATGAACATCATCTGGTCAAAACCATCAATAGGTATCAGGCAGCCGTTTTTATGCTTAACTAAATCAATAATTTCATCCGACGGTTCTTCTTTACTCCGATAGCACCAATATAGGCCATTCATCTTGGTGCCATCATCTTTAAGGAGCTTCATCAAGCTATGATCACCCCCCGCATACCCAATTACAACCGGGGTATATACCATAAATGCGTTCTTTATTGTTTCTTGCCATCCTTCTGCCAGTCCTACTGTTTCATCTTGCCGGTTAAAGGGTTGAAAATATAAACTTCTATGTATCTTAGCAATAACCGGCCTGCTAATGTTTAAGTTTACAAATTCAGTCAATGATTCGTGCCCAACAACTAACGGCTTCTTGTCGGTATATATAAAAAGTGCATCTTCAATTAAGCTATCAAAATTAGTGGTAATAGTCAAATTGTGACGCTCACCTGCCAATATCTTAGCCAATGCATGATGGCCTAAACTTGGAGCACCTTTCTCAAGCTCACGTTCAAAATATGCATGTCCTTCACGATAATCTGGATAATATCTCAGCTCATAAATACCAAAATAGTTATTGCTTGTAGGTTCTATACTCTCAATACCTAACTCAGCCTGTAACTTAAGCAGTTCTTCTTCTTCATATTTTTCTTTCAGTTCTTCAGCCCAAAGCCTGGCCATTTCAACACCTGTCGGTATACCCGCAGACCTGGATGCTCCGGAGCCCAAGATAAAACAAAACCTTCGGTTGCATTTTTCTGATTCACCGTAAAGATGTGTAAATGCTTTTAACGATATTCTTTTAACTTCCTTTTCATATGCTTTATCTGACATAAGCTCCCCTCTCCCCTTTAACGCTCATATCCACTATCTTATACCATTATTCTCCATCTTTCAACAATTAAAATACAAATCCCCCTCCAGAAGCCAATAATGTGCAAAGTTATTACCGGTTCTATTTGAAGAAAACCAGCAGTAGGGTTGTTTCGTTTGCCAGGCTCCACCCGTTTTCCCCGGTGCCGTTCAACGCCGATGGCGGTTCCGCCTATAGGTGAATCCACTCAGTGCAAATCCGGATCTGAAGTAAGCATAAGCGGACCGGTTCCCAATTAAAACGAACTACAATGTATCAAATCGGCTCATATTACCGCTTTAAATGGTGTAGGCATAATTCCTACACTTTGGCTTTTTAATTCAAATCAGGGCAATCCTGCAATCTGGAATGGCATAATTCTTCATCGCCAAGCACATTGTTATTACCATTCACTACCGGCCGGTATAATCAGACATCCGGAATGATACCTCTTCGTTACTGTGCTAATACAAACGCACGGAATATTAAAGGCAGCAGGTCCCCTTTGTTCCAGGGAATCCCACCACCTTATTCTGGCATAGTATTTGTTTTGATTATTTCCGAACGCACGGAATTTCGTTTATTGTATTCGGTCACAAGAAGCTGCAGAGCAGCTATGTCACCCCAGCCAGATTTTGCCACGGTGAGGAACCTGATATATTATTGCTATAGGCCATTATCACAATTGTTTGTTTCCAGATACTCCTGCTCAACTTTGGAAAGAGCCGTATTCAAGCTTATACTTACCTTGATTCAATCTCATTTTATTTATTTGCACCTTGTTCTTATCTCCCCAGTTCTTTATATCATCAATTTTATCTTTATCCTTACCATCAGTCACAGCACCGATATAAATTGCTGAAATAGCTTTACTCAAATTCAAACAGTCAATTTCATGTTTGAATATATCTGTTGTGCCAAAGATTTTCCATTCTCTTTCATAAGACCATTCATCGGATTTATACAAAATCGGATTGATTGATATGTTAGGCGATTTCGTTATAAAACAGGGCGTTGCATCATATCTCTCATTGCTATATATTACAGGTAGCAGTAACATATCAAAAAATTCATCTTTTCGTGTATCATATTCTATACAATATCCACTATGATTCTTAGCATAATGACTCCACATAAGCATGTTGTCGTAATTTTCGGCAAAACACGCTATCTTAACATATCTCTTAAATCCTGAAACAATGGAATCATAATTCTTTTTTATTTCATCTCCTACAATAGCATTATTTTTAATCCGCTTTTCATAACTTGATCTGGAGCCGATATCTACTCCGATTCGTTCCTTTGATATATACTTCATACATTCATATAAATCCAATTTAACTGGTTCAGTGTGATACAACCGACAATGGCACAGAAGACGGTGTTTGGAAAGCAAGAACCAAGCTTAAACTTGATGTATCCGATTTTACAAAGCAATTAAATAAGCCGGAAAAACCGTATATTTGGCCATTTCAAAGGAGAGTCAGAAATGTAAAGTGTAAAGGAATATATTAACAAAAAATGCGTAGCTATTCAGAAAAAATCATTTGAGTTGACAGATGTCCAGTTATAGGAATAATAAGACTGAAATATATTTTGCAAGAAAAGAAGATAATTTACATTTTCTTCACCTATGAGTTAGACACTCACAATGAAACGGTAAATCACAAGGAGGAGGAGTGATAGCATGAACGACATAGGAAAGCAGATAAATACTTTGATAAAACCAAGTGGAAAATCGGCTTCAAAAATGACGCACGCACTTAAATATTTAGGAAATGGTGATATGCAGACTGGTATTGAGAGGGTTGCCGATTATTTTACAAAAGAAGGGATAAAGATTGGTGAAGTTCGTGGTTTCATTAACGGCACTGTAGTAGGAGTTTCACTAATTCTTCTAATCCAACAAGTAATGATGGAGCATCAGAAGCACAAGGTAGAAGGCAAAGCCATACTCAAGGGCTTAGAAGATGGCATGACAGATTATGAAAATAATAAGATTAAGGATTCTACTTGCGATGTTGTGATAGTGGAAGCGCAAGGGGACGATTCTTCGGAGTTGCTTGATAATCAGAGCTTATAAAACATGGAAGAAGGGGGCAATTATGGCTGTTTATGGATGTGGTAAAGGTTGTTGAGTTGACATGAGATACATAGGTGACGGTGATTGGGAGTGTCCTAAATGTGATAGAATTATCACTTTTGGTGAACGCGATGAAGATGACGATTGTTATGAGATAGACGGTGCTCCGATAGGATGTCTTGCTTGCGGAGGAGATTATCCGAATTGCAAAGAAGCCTGTTCGATATTTAATAATTGAAATCAATTACAAACTCCAAGATGGTAACAAATAAGCACAATGGGAAGATAAGGCAACAACATGTTATAGCAATAATGTGCAATTGGTCTGCGGTTTGATTCTTACTATAATCTAAAGTTCAACTTATATCGCGAAGGTGTAATTAGACTAGAGCTATATAAATTTCATTGGAAATAGCATGTCCAACTGGAGCGAAACAGGAATTTCAATATAAAAGCCCTGTTTACCGATGACGCTTGCCATGTTCCTATTGACAAAGCGATGAAATTCCTACAAGACGCAACCGGTGAGATGCCGACAGGTCAATGGAAATATATTACAGATTGACGGTTCCCGAAGCTGACCAATGAAATAAATCGCTGGATTGAGCTGTTGGAGCTATGTGGTGTATCTTGTATATACCTTGACAAGACAGAGGTGTGATAGTAGCAATACCGGGAAGATGGTTCAAGGTTTATGTTGAATAGTTCTGATTTGATCGAATATAAAAAAATAGAAAATGAATTAAAAAAGAGTTTATTTGTATACCGCCATATCAGTGTGTAATCCATTTTTATGCAATTGTTCTAAGATGGAGCCAAATGAATTAATTACACACATATTTAGCACCATAATGTTACCTTGGCAGAGAGCCTATCAAATGCAGTATAGATTTGAAAAATGTAATGTTTTCTCGGATTACATGTTAATAATCGAATCTGCAACGTTATCTGCCTTTGAGGGTAACTTTGTGTGTTCACATTTATCTCTCTTACCTGTAATAGAGGCAATTTTGCGAAAATTAGCAGGTAAGATTATAGGGCGTGATGCGTTAAAAGATTATATAGTTGCCTTTAATACCTATTATCAAAATCAAAACAAACCTTTCAGTGATATTAGAGAAGAGATATTTAACTCTTATTATAATCACTTGGATTTTATTCTGAACAAGGTTTTTAATCTAAACTTCAATGATTATAATTCAAGTTCATATAATGAAATATTTAATCAAAACTTAACATTACATAAGCTTGATGGCATAAGTGATAAAGACTCTACAAGAAAAAATGTCGTTAGAATCCTATTATTACTTGATCTGATTTCAGAGATACATCTTTTATCGGATTTAAACACGTATTGGACTAATATTTTCTATGCCAATTACGACTCAAGCGAGAGATTTGATAAACGACATAAAACATACATTGATTTTTGCTCAAAACAATCTGTTTACGATATTGTATGTAGATTGAATAATTACTATTAACTCCAACTATCCATTTGAAATGCGCTATAGCTCATGCTATAATATACTTGTGGAGGTGGCTTTGCGATGGCGACTGATGAAATAGTAAAACAAGCCGGATGGAAATGAACATATTGCAAGAAATACTTGTCCGCGATTTTAGTGTAAGTCTTACGACATTAAATCGATGGGAAAATAACCGTATCAAACTGAGCAGTTTTGCTATTGATACAACTCAAAGACTATTGCACATAAAAAGGCGTTTCGGCTGTGATTATTTCGGCATTAGAACGCACTTAACTATAACCAACGAGAGGGGAAACCATGTCTATAGATACGAAGACCATCGGCGAACTCAAGGGCCTACGCTTCTTCGTGCCGTCCTATCAGCGAGGATATCGTTGGACTGAGCATGAAGTGACTGCGCTTCTTGACGATATAGCTGAATTTTCCACGGAAGGCAGCAAGCGTTACTGCATTCAGCCGCTAATTATAAAGCACCGTGACGATGATTCTTTTGAAATTGTTGATGGGCAGCAGCGCCTCACCACGATTTATATATTTATGAAAATTGCCGAAGATAAAACTGAATATATACCCTTTGAGTTAGAGTACGAAACAAGGAAAAACAGCCAATCTTTTTTATCGGCGCTTCCCTCGCATGGCGAAATCAGTGAAGAGAATATTGATTATTTTCACATCACAACGGCGCGGAAGATGATTAACCGTTGGCTTGATTCTCGTGGCAACCGTTTTAAGGCGCTCACAGAAGTGTACAACAAGCTGATTGATTCGGTGTTTTTTATATGGTATGAACTGCCAGCCGAAAGTGACCCCATCGCTATGTTTACAAAGGTTAATTTAGGGAAAATACCTTTGACAAGTGCGGAGTTGATCAAAGCCCTTCTTTTGAACAAAGATAACTTCAGCGAAGATACCTATAAAAGGCAGACCGAAATCTCGTTTGATTGGGATAGAATTGAACAGGGCCTACGCGACGATTCGTTTTGGTATTTCCTTAACGAAAAAGAGAAAAGCGGCACTCGCATAGATATGCTGTTTGAGTTATTAGCAACAGAACACAATGCAAAATTGTCTGTACCGGTACCAACGAATCAAAATTATTTTTCTTTTTTAGTTTTTCTTTCGACAATGAACAATATATACGATAAAAGTAAAAGAGAAGAATTCGTAAAAAATCTGTGGAGCGAAGTCCAAAAACTGTATGCCGAATTCTGCGATTGGTATGCTGACTTGGATAAATACCACATCATTGGCTATCTTATTGCTACCGGCGTAAAAATCTCCGAAATTTTCACGCTTATGCGTGATAAGCGCAAAAGCGCCGTTGCAAATGATTTGCTTGCCAGAGCGAGAAAAACCATACCGGGGAAAATTGATAAATCTGCTTTGTCTGGTATTGTAATCGGTGGTAGCAATAACAAGAAAATTCAAAAATTGCTATTGTTATTCAATATCGCAACTCTTGTGTCTAAAAGCGAAAAGCAATACCGATTTCCTTTCAATATCTACAAGGGCGAAGCTAAGGACGGGCAAAAGTGGGACATTGAACACATTCACGCTACGGCAGATGAAACCGATGAAGCGGATGATTCTCTGTGGAATTTAACCTTGCTTGAACGCAGTACGAACCGAAGTCCAATTTATGCCGCCAAGACATTTAATGAAAAGCGGATGGTTATCTTGGATAGGGAATCAAAAGGTCTGTTCGTTCCATTATGCACTAAAAACATTTTCTTGAAAGTGTATACCGATAATCCAACCAATATGAATAGCTGGGGCGCCAAGGATAAATTGGGTTATATCGTCGCCATAGAACGCACGTTAGACGCTTTCTTTAAGGGAGGATTTGCCAAATGAACGGAGAATATATTGATACTTTGACTGAATTACTTAGTGCCTTTAAAAATAAAGTGGAAATCCCGATTGTTCAGCGCGATTACGCACAGGGCAGACAGGACAGTGACACAAAACTAGTGCGGAATAATCTGCTTGCAGATATGAAGTCGGCGATTTTACGCGAAACGCCACCCCTTGATTTAAATTTTGTATACGGAAAAGCAGAAAATGAAAAATTTATACCCGTTGACGGACAACAGCGGTTGACCACATTATTTTTGCTTCATCTTTACGCTTTTCGTGAAGATGATTCAAAAACAGAGTTATTATATCGGTTCACCTACGAAACCCGTACGAGTTCGCGTGATTTTTTTGAGAAGCTGACACAAAATCGTGTGGATGTGTTTACGTCTGATTTGTCGCCCTCTGAAGAAATAGTGGATTCGGAGTGGTTCGTTTCGGGATGGAAGAATGACCCAACGATACAGTCCGTGCTTGTGATGATCGACGATATTAAGAGCGTTTTCGGTGATATATACGACCTTGCGCCACGCTTGCTGGATGACGATTACAGACCACTTATATTCAAGTTCCTTAATATAAAAGACCTTGGCATGGAGGACAGCTTATATATCAAACTGAATGCCCGCGGGAAACCCCTGACTCCGTTTGAAAACTTCAAGGCGCGTTTAATCGGACGGCTGAAAAAACTCCTGCCGGATTTTGCATTGGAATTTGAACATTACTTTGACACTTCATGGGCGGACTTATTTTGGGCGCAAAAGAAAACCAAATTCGACCAAGTGTATTTAGCATTTTTTGGTGTGCTTTTAATGAACAAGGGAATAATTCGTTCCGATTACAACTGGTCGAATGCATTTGATTTTAATCTTATCAATAAAGAGGTATTCAGAACGTCATTTTATACATTGAATTATCTTTATGAAAACTCTGAGTCTAAAGCGTGCCAATTTTTATTGGGTGCGCTCGAAAATAGGCCCACATATCCTCAAAGGGTTCTTTTTCATGCCGTTACCACTTATTTATACGAATCAGAAGGTGTGAACAATGGTTCTTTCGAGCGATGGCTACGGATAATTCAAAACTTGACACTTAATACACCAATTGACAACGATGAAAGATACCGTCGTGCCATAGACGGGGTAAATAAACTTGCGAAAAATTGGGACGACTTATTGGAATATTTCGAGCAAGGTGGCATCGTTACCGGATTTTCGAGGGAACAAGTTGTAGAAGAGCAAGAAAAGGCACGGATAATCCAGTGCGACAAGGATTTTGCTAAAGCGATTTACGAAGCGGAGAGACACCCATATTTCAGTGGCCAAATACGTTCCGCATTGCACTATGCAATACAGGGCAGCATAGATAACATTCCGAATATAGATACATTCATGGGCTATTGGAACAAAATATCGGCTTTGTATGACGAAACAAAACCCAAATTTGGTCGTTTAATGAGGCGGGCTTTGCTTACTTTTGGAGATTATACCCTGACGGTTGATACCCAAAATTACCAAACGCTGTGTGTTGACGACCCAAAAGAAGGTGCGAGTACGCCGAGTTTAAAGCGGTTATTTTCGAATTGTGGTGAAATCGTCAAGCAGCTTTTAGACACCATAACCACAGAAGATGATGTACACGAACAATTGAAAACCATAATCAAGAACGCGGATATTCCGCAAAATGACTGGCGATATTGTTTTATCCGTTATCCGAAGCTGTTTGATATGATGAGTTCATCACATCTACGTTTGCGAAAAGCAAGCGGAGAATGGATTTTGGTTCCAAACCAAAAATCCACAGGATATAACGAGGATTTATATATAGCGGCTTTGCAAGAGGCATTGCGTGAAAAAGGAATTGAATCAACACGTTACAGGGAACAGGGAACTTGGTGCGACCGCTATTTATCCGTAAGCGAATATTATGTGCGCTACAAAAAAGGAAAATTTAGTTTTGTAGACGCAGAGGGTGCTTTGCTAATTGAAACTGAAACCGACAAGCCGATTACCGAAGCGGTTGAATATCTACTCAGATAGAGCGAATAATATCCGCTCTATCCTCTGATTCGATTAAAGTGTTGTTTTGAGTCCTGTCCGCAGTTTTGGCGGCATTGAATTGAAACAACTCGGAGGCGTTCTTTAGCCGGGTCAAGCTCGACTGGCCTTGCCGATACAGAATTTCGGAAATCACCTCCGAAACGCAGGCGGTTCGGTGTTCGCGGCTTCCTACGCAATCCATTTTTGCAGATGGTTGATTCGGGCGCGAAACTGACGCAATTTCTTGTGGGTGACACTGACAGTGCGGTTCTTATCACCAAGCGCAGTACGGACGCCGTGCTTTTCATCTGTGCAAAAAAATGCTTACCATACACTGAAAAAACACCTTACTTTACGAGGTGAAAAAGTGGGTTCTTCATAAAGTTAGTTGAAAATCATCATATTTTATTTGACAACTATAGAAATAAGGCAGTGTTCATATTTTACAATCCTATATTTCAGCTAACAATGTAAAGAACCAAAAAGTGATTGACATTTGCAATCTGTGTTGCGGTGACGCTCATGTGGACAAGGGGGATTTTTTCGGCACCCTGTTCCTCGTAGTTGCGGCGGTTAATGCGGGATTCAAAACCATGATACTCCAATGCGGCGTTTACTCCATATAATACGAGTCAATAAAATTCCACTGTGTAGTTAGCATGTATAAATATTCTGATTATGCATGGTAGAATACGGAGAAATTGGTTTGTTGATTTTTTGAAAGGGTTATCAGAAAATAAGATAGCCCCTTTTCTTAGTAAGTGTCAAATAAAAATGCCGATATCGGCATTTTTATTTATCGCTTACAATCATATGATTTCCTTTCTAAATATGGTAAGATAATAAAAATGATTCATCATGGTACGTTCCTGACTTAGAGGCAGGAATGGTGATGGCATTCATGATGGGAGAGGATGCATATGGAAATGAATGAAAATCTTGGATTCGGTATTGATTTGTTCCGCCCTCAGACCGATGTGGGTAAGCTGACTGAAAATAAGTTGGAGGAATATATAGAAGCAGTTAGGGAAGATGGACTGCTTCTGCAGACGGTTCCAAAAGCAATGCAAACAAAACAGGTCTGTTTGGAGGCCGTCAAACAGAATGGTAAAGCACTGCGCTATGTTCCGAAGCTGATATTGACGGAAGAAATCTGCTTGGAGGCACTGCAGCAAGATGGAAAGCAGATTTGTTTCATTCCTAAAGACCTCCTTACGTATCCGGTATGTCTACAGGCAGTAAGGAGCGATGGCAAGTCGTTGCAGTATATTCCAGAAGAGTTTTTATCAGAAGAACTATGCCATCAGGCCATCAAACAAAACGGAATTGCATTAAAATTCGTGCCAATGCAACAAAGAAAGAAGCGAATCTGCAGAGCTGCCTTAAAGAGCAGCGCATTGGCTTTGGCCTATGTTCCAGAAGCTTATAAGACGTTAGATGTAATCAAGGAAGCTATCGCATCGGATGCTCGGGCATTCTATTGCGCTCCAAGCCAGATGTATACGCTTAAGAACTGTATTGCAATATTTCAAAGGCTACTTGATGATGAACAGGAGGCGCTATCGAAGACATCAGCATTTGAAACGGATTATGCTTTGTCGATTGCATATCGTCTGCCGGTCAGAGTAGAGAATAATAAACGCATCATCAGCTTGCTGAGGAAATTGAACATTCGACAGGTGAAAGAGAAATGCTTTGATAAGGAGGATGGTCGGTTTAAAATCAGGGAATATCAGAAATACAAGCGTGAAGAAATCATCAGTCACTACGTTACCTTCCAAGAGTTTTATTTGGCTCTGGAGGGGGATTTGTTGGGAGCGGACTTAAGGGGGTATAGTTTTGAAGGAATCGACTTAAGTAAATATGATATTGAGGAAGCATGTATTGATAGCTCTGCATTAATTGCCCAGAGCCTTTATGACGATTCTTTTTATCAGGAATACATAAAGGATATCGATTATGACATGGAACAGCTGATATCCGATGAGGCCGAGATGGTGGAAGCTGCTTCCATCCTCCACGAAGTGGATCTTTTTCCAAATGAGGATAGAGATTATAAATCCCAACGATTCTACTATATAAGCGACATCCATTTAGATTTGAAGCTCAAAAGTAAATACCAAAAACATGCAACCAAGCAGGAAGTTCTCTTTTACATACAGTCGCTCATAAAGAAGATGGTCAGAACTGTCACTGGTGAGCCGCTTAGCCACAAGGAATATCTATTAGTAGCAGGCGATGTCTCCTGTAGCGTGAATCTGGTCAGGCTCTTTTATGAAGAACTTGTCAAGCACTGGGATACTGAGCGGATTGTGGTGGTACTGGGAAATCATGAATTATGGAACGTGGGTACTATTTTCCCGGCAGACATGAAACAGAACCTTGATTTCATCATCGCTGAATATCGTTCCTTATTCAGCGGTTTGGGAGTCAGGTTCCTACATAATGACCTGCTGCTGTCAGATGGACGAAAAACCGTCATCTTGAGTGAGCAACAGCTTTCTGATATGGAGCCTTATAATTTAAGGCGCTTGGGCCTGAGGTGTTCCATCATCATTTTAGGAGGACTCGGCTTTACCGGTCTTGCCGAGACGTTCAATGCAGCAATGGGTTTATATCGAACAGCGGTGTCTACGCCCATGGATATTGCTGAATCCAAGCGGTTTGAAGAGCTATATGATAAGGTAAGGGCAGCTTTAGGAAGAAACCCAGCTATCATCCTCACCCACACGCCAAAGGAAGATTGGACGGATAAGGCATACAATCCAGATTGGATATATGTGAACGGCCACACCCATAAGAACGGTTTTAGTGAGGAGGCTGATAAGAGGGTGTATCATGACAACCAAATCGGTTATAAGTCTACCAGCTTCGGGCTGAAGCATTTCCGTATGAAGTTGGAATATGATATCTTTCGGTATCATGTGGATGGCATACATATCATTTCGAGAGAGGACTTCCTGGAGTTTAACCGGGCAAAGGGAATCGATGTGACGCAGAACCGTACCGATGGGCGAATTCATATGCTAAAGCGACATGGTCTTTACTGTTTCCTGTACAAAATGAAGAAGGATGGGAAGCTCTACATGATGAATGGTGGAAGTATAAAGCGTCTTGGGAATCAGGATCTGCAATATTATTTTGATAACATGGAACACTACTCACACGGCCTCAGGTTGCTATACCAAGATTATCGGAAGGCACTGGAAACTATATCGGAAATAATCAAACGAATCGGGGGAGCCGGCAGCATCCATGGCAGCATCGTCGATATTGATTTCCTTAACCATATCTATGTTAATCCAACTGATGGTAAGGTAACACCATATTATGCGACCACGATGATTGATAAGTATGTGTATCAGGATATAAAGAGTCTCCTGTTTGAAAGGTGCAAGGATCTTTATGATGCTTACATCAAGCTGGAGGACAGCAAACCGGTAGCAGGACTGATGATACCGGATGTTAATACCGGAGTCGGTACTGCAGCTGTTTATGTACCCGAAACAGATATTTACCGAGCTTCTAGAATCATAAGGTCATTGCAGTATCTTTGGGAGTGCAACATCATTAGAAGGTGGGAAGATGCAGTCATTGACTTGGGGAATAAGGCGGTTGATACAACAGAAGAGTCAGAAAGTATTCCATGGCAGGAGGAGATAATTACATCGTGGTTCGGATGAAGTTTGAATTTTCCAATATAAAGGTAAGCATCTGAAGAGGGGCCTGGAAATGGGAAAGTTGTATCAGCAGGTCTGATAATCAGGTAATAAGACCAGACTGAGTGGGAAACATGCCCTGATCCAAGTCAATGAATGAGGCTGGAGAGTCAGTTATGAGGCAATAACAATTCAGTGACGGGTGGATATCAGGAGTGGTACCAATATTGCAATATGTTTGGAGAATATCGTTGTTCATAAGGAAAGGCAGACTATGGAAGAGAGAATCAGAGTTGCAATAGAGGTATTGGTGGACCTGGATGATTCCGGGCCATGTGAAGATCTAATCCGCATGAAGGGTGTCAAAACCCCTGCAATTGCGGAAGCAGCGCTGGAGGCGGGGATATTTTA
>Ga0153945_1000368_pt1 | contig 13864 bp, 15 predicted proteins | sample TSNJ029MetaG_FD_104720 | JGI IMG/M metagenome (GOLD analysis project Ga0153945, IMG submission 104720) | Attine ant fungus gardens microbial communities from New Jersey, USA - TSNJ029 MetaG | ecosystem: Host-associated > Fungi > Mycelium > Unclassified | place: USA: New Jersey, Wharton State...
TACTAAAGGAAATTTAAGAATTATATTAGATTGGATGTATGATAAAAAACTAGTTTCATTTTCAGGTAGAGTAGCTATTCCCAAATTAAAAAATGCAGACCGTAACAGAGTATTATCTTCCTATTCTATAGAGGAAATAAAGACGATGCTTAATTGTTTAAATACAAAAACACCTAGTGGTAAAGAAATGTACTTAGTAATTTCATTAGCTACATATCTAGGACTCCGAGCTTATGATATAGTGAATCTAAGATTCGATCAAATCAATTGGGAGAAAAATCAAATTCACATTATCCAACATAAAACAAAAAAGATGCTTATTTTACCATTGTGTGATGAAGTAAAATTTCCATTAATTGATTATATAAAGGACGGCAGACACAAAAGCAGAGATGAAGATTATATCCTCACGACTTTTAAAGCTCCATATACAAAATTTAGTAGCTCAACCAGTATATATCGAATAGTGACCGAAGTAATGGACATAGCTGGTATTGATTACAGTGGGAAACATCATGGGCCACATGCTTTACGGCATAGTTTAGCAACAAATATGATTAATTCTAATGCACCTATAAGTGCTATAAGTTCAATATTGGGTCATTCTAGCACAAGAGTTACAGATATCTATATCACAAAAGATATTACACACTTAAGAGAATTAACATTGGATGTTCCATATGCGTTCTAAAGAATATTTTCCTGACTTTAAAAGCATTTTTAATAATGAATTAACAGATTTTATTAAGTTCAAAAGAAGCTGCGGATATGTTTATGGCAGAGCTAACACTAGCATGAGCAAGCTTATGGATAATTTTTTCATATCACAAAAAATGAGCTACAAAATGGTTAATCAAGATATGTATGATTCATGGATGAATACTATGGTAACATTTACTGATAGCACGAGGGCACGTTATCATTCTGCTATGTCTTCATTTTGTGAATATCTGAGGATGTTAGGATACGAAGAAGTTATACAGCCAGAGAGTTTACGATTAAAATATAAAAGCGACTTTATTCCTTACGTTTTTAATACTATAGAACTGGAAAGAATGTTTAATCAGATGGCTAAAAATATTCAATTAAATAAAGATGATATTAATAGTAAAGACTTTTATGTGCTTTTTTGTCTTTACTATGGGTGTGGACTCAGACTTTCAGAAGGATTAAATTTAAGAAAAGAGAATTATGATTATGAAAGCAATACTTTACACATTATTGAAAGTAAAAATAATGTATCAAGGTTGATCCCTCTAAGTATATCAATTTCGACTCAGTTAGAAGTTTTACTTTCATTAAAAGGAATAGATGAACATATCTTCTTTTCCGCAGTAAAAAGAAGTACTGCCAAGCAAATGGTATATGATTATTATCATAATCTTCTTAAGGTGTCAAAAATTCCTATTAGATATGATGGGAAAAGACAAAGAATCCATGATTTAAGGCATACATTTGCGATAAATGCATTAAAACAGATGGAAGATAAAGGCTTTGACCTTTATACATCACTACCAATATTATCTGTTTATCTTGGACATAAAACAATTACTGAAACAGAATATTATCTAAGGTTAGTAGAAAAAGAGGAAAATAATGTAACAAAAAAAGTATATGATAAATCTTTATAAACAAAAGGAAGAATTCTATGAAGAAGAATAACATCAATTATTACATTACAAAATATTTTACACAATATCTACCAACTATAAAAGGATTGTCATTAAATACAATCGTTTCTTATAGAGATACCTTTATATTATTTTTGAATTACATTCACGATGTGAAGAAAATCAATATAAACAAATTAGATTTTAATGATATTAATGAAAGTATCGTTGAAGATTTCCTTCAATATTTGGAAAACATAAGAGGAAACTCTATTAATACAAGAAATCAGAGACTAGCTGCAATCCAAGCATTCTATCGTTATTTACAAACACGTTTTGCATTATCTGAATTAGGATCCCAACGATCCAATACCAGATCAATTGTCGCTAAGGTATTATTAATTTCTTGTAAATCTTCTTTTAATAATGTTACTTCCACAGAACTAATATTTTCATCGAACCGTGCTATTTTTCTTGTACCAGGAATTGGTACAATCCATTCTTTTTGAGCTAGTAGCCAATCAAGAGCAATTTGAGCTGATGTTGCTTTTTTCTTTTCAGCAATATGTTTTACAACATCTAATAATGCTTGATTTGCTTGCATAGCAGCTTGTTTAAAACGTGGAATGATATCTCTTGGATTAATTGCAAAGAACAAAAAGTTTTGATATAATAAAGGAAATTTCTTACAATAATAAGAGGTAATAAGAGTTGTTGGGAGGGCGTAAATTTGAAAAAAAAAGAGGTGGAAGAATTGGCTCAAAAAGTTAATCTTTCTATTGAAGCTAACAACATACAAAATGCATATGCTATTTTAGAACCAATATTATTGGAGAAAACCCCTTTTAGATACTTAGATATCATTGGTGAATCAATTGGTGTAAATTGTCCCAATCGTTTGGAAGCATACTTATCTTTTTGGGATGAAGTATCAAAGAACAGAGAAATGGGGGGGTATGTTGTAGTTGGACAGGCGTTAATAGCACTATTGAGAACAAACCCCTCTCTATGTTTTAGGAAAGCTGTGGAGTATTTAATTGAAGGTGATGAATGGTATGTTTGCGACATCATTGGTGAAAGAGTGATGGGACATGCACTTACTAACTATTATGAATCTACTTTTGATTTGTTTGATGAACTTGTTAATCATGATAATCCATGGGTAAGAAGAAGTGTTGGTGTGGCCGTTCATTATTTTGCAAAGCGTTGTAGAGAAGAAGAAAAAAAAGCTATCGAACTTATGAATCTTTTAGAACCTCAATTATTGGAAAAGGATCTAAAGGTTATTAAAGGAATAGGCTGGGGGTTAAAGACAATTGGTCGATATTATCCCAAATCATTAACAGATTATGTGATTGAACAGATAAAGATAAAGAAGATATCTGGTGTAATAATTCGAAAGTGTACTACTTATTTACCAGAGGAGTATAAAACTGAAATATTTAATATCTATAAACGCGAGAGGATAATAATGTAAGGAGAGCATTATGGAACCATCTATAAGCCTAAAAAAATATTGAATATAAGTAGCTGAGTATATAGAGAGTATTTTAAAAACTTATCATGTGGAGGATTAAAAAATGGAGGAAAAAGAATTAATAAATCTTTGTAAAGAAGAAATGGACTTGATTATATTACAACTTAGAGAAGGTAAAAAAGTTTCAGACGATATTTTCCTGAAAAACGCAGGGAATAAAATTGGTAAGGTGCGAAGAACTTGCGGAGAAAGCCTAGGGAAAAGGGGTAAAATCTGTCCTGATACAACATATACTTTTCTGGCTCAGTATCTAATGCATCAAGATGATAATGTAAGATGGACTGTAAGTATAGCCTTGGGAGAGCTTGGAAGCAATAATTTTGATTTAGTTATGCTAGACTTAAGAAGAATGGCTGACGATGCCGCTTGGTCAGTTAGAGAAGCAGTAGCAAGTGCACTGATAGTAATTGGCATGAAAAATGCTAAAGTGGTACCAGAATTAATTGATTGGGCATCAGATTCGAAGGAAAATGTACGGCGTGCAGTTGCTGAATCTATTGGTAGAGGTATTGGTCAAAAAGATTATACAGTAGCACTTAAAATTTTAGTGAAAATGTCTGATGACAGTAGCTTATATGTAAGAAAAGCTGTAGCAAACTCGTTTAGAAATATGAGCCGTAAGTATGGTGAACTCGTAATTGAGACCCTAAATGAATGGAAGAAAAGTCAATCAGAATTTACAAGATGGATTATTATAGATTCCTGTAGAGAATTAATTAGAAGTGAAGCAAATCAAGTGTGTGCTTTACTGTTTGATTTAGCAGCCGATGAACGGAAAAGTCTACAAAGTTGTATGGTATCTGTACTTAAAGAAGGGTTGAAGAAAAATAAAGCTGACGTTGAACAACAACTTTTAATTTGGAGAGAAAGTAATAATCAGACTATTAATAATATGCTAAATAAAATATTGTAATACTTTTTATATGGGCATGATTACTTCTTTCAATGGTGGCATGTGCGTTCTGTCGTATTTGTCGCTTTTGCCAGTTAAGAAGATTGAACAAGTTATAGTTTAGTGTAGAAAACTCTCGTTGTTTATAAGTAGTGATATTGTGAAGCGGTGCGAAATGGAGAAAAAAATGAAAGAATATTTTATGCAAACAAAGCGGATTGGTTTTTCAAGATGGGAAAAAACGGATCTAGAACTAGCAATGAGTTTATGGGGTGAGGAAAAAGTAACACATTATCTGAATGCTAATGGTATTTTTACAAAAGAGGATATCAAAGATAGACTCCAAAAAGAAATAGATAATCAACAAACATGTAATGTTCAATATTGGCCAATATTTACTCTTGATAAGAATGATTTAATTGGTGCATCTGGATTACGTCCTTTTGAAATTGAAAATCATTCTTTTGAAATAGGATTCCATTTAAAGTCTAAGTATTGGGGGCAAGGTTATGCCTTTGAAGCAGGAGAAGCAGTTATTAATTTTGCATTTCATCAATTACATGTAAAACGTATTATAGCAGGACATCATCCAGATAATGTAGGCTCTAAAAAAGTAGTAACTCGTTTAGGTTTTACTTATATTGGTCAAAATTTTTATGAACCAACTGGATTATCTCATCCTTCTTATGAATTGCTTAACCCAAATTTAGCTAAGAAGGACAAAATGATATGAATGGTGAATATATTGTAAAGTTGGTAGAAACGATATTTGGAGGTTTTGACAATGCTATTTTAAATGCTTTACATCATCTAGCGACAACAACGAATAACTTATTAACGCCGTTTTTTGTTTTTATTAGTTACTTTGCAGATAATGGAATTGGATTTGTGATTCTTTCATTAATTTTAATTTGTTATAAAAAAACTAGAAAGTATGGAATTTGTATGTTACTTGCTATTGTAGTTGGTGCTATATTTACAAATGTAATTTTAAAAAACTGGATTGCAAGAGAACGAATGTTTTCTGATATTACAAGTAAATATTATGCTTGGTGGACATATGTTGGCTCTCACATGGAGGAAAGCTTTTCCTTTCCTTCTGGTCATGTAACTGCTACGATGGCTTGTATGACAGCCTTATTTTTAAGTTTAGAAAAAGGAAAAAAACGTTGGTTATGCTTTTCATTTGTTATTTTGATGGCACTATCAAGGATGTATTTAATGGTACATTATCCTTCCGATGTGTTAGGAGCAATTATTATTGGTGGAACTGCTGCTATCATTGCTGATTTCTTTACTGATAAATTATATCTTTATGCAAATAATAATTCTAAATTAAATCAAATTCTTTAATAAAAGATTTTTTAAGTATTAATTTTAAGTAAGTATACGTATAGTATGTTAGGAGGGATGAATATGATTAAAATTGCTTTGATCCAATTAAATAATTATTATTCAAATCAAAATGAGGCATGTAATAAAGCAACTGAATACATAGAGGAAGCCGCTAAGCATGGTGCAACATTGGCAATTTTACCTGAATTATCAAATAGTGGATACATTCCAAATCAAAGTATTTGGAAATTTGCTGAAAATAGAAATGGTAAAACAAAAACTTGGGCGACAAAATTATCTAAGAAACTTAATATTTTTATTGGTGCTGGTTACATAGAAACTGATGGAAATGATTTTTATAATGCTTATTTAATTAGTAATCCTAATGGTGAAGTTGATGGAGTGATTTATAAAGAAGATGCAGAATCCTATTGCTTTAAAAGAGAAAATGGTAAATTGTTTATTGATACCACTATTGGTAGAATTGGTGTAGGAATTTGTGCTGATAATCATTATATCGATCGTTTAAAACGAATTAAAAAAGAAAATATTGATATTATGCTTATGCCACATGCGAATCCTATGCCTTATCGTACAACAAAACAAATATCGAAAAAAGATCTAGAATTATTTGATAAACAACCTTTCGTAATAGCTAGAACATATTCAAAATATTTAGGAGTCCCAACTATCTATGTGAATGCTGTTGGCACTTTTCCTAAATTTTCTGGAGGAATTGGTGTAAAAAATTTTAATAAAGATTTTCGTTTAATGGGTGGTTCTTTAGCCGTAGATAATGAAGGGGTATTAATTGAAAAGATGAATGATAAAGAAAATATGAGCATCGTTGAAGTATCGCTAGAAAAGAATGATTCTAAAACGATCGATCCCATAATTTATCATAAAAAATGGTTACATCCTGGTAATCGTTTGTTTCGATCCTTTGTTTTACCCTATGTAACGAATAAAGGAATAAAAAACTATCATAAGAACGCAAAAATATATTTACAAGGTGTTGAAAAACCAGAACGAAATGATTAGAGAACTATCGCTGGATAGACAACTATTTAATTGGAGGTAATAATGAAGAATAACAGGCTTACACTTAGAAAACTAGAAGATAAAGATATTACTATGCTAACTAATTGGTTATACAAGGAATATATCTTAAAATGGTATCATGATCCAGAAGATTGGTTAACAGAAATCAATGGACGACTTGGAATATATTCATTTATCCATCATTTTATTGTAATGATTGCTGATATCCCAATTGGCTTTTGTCAGTATTATGATTGCTACGATGCAAATCAAATGGAAGATTGGTATACTGTCACTCAAAAGAATGATACCTTTAGTATAGATTATTTAATAGGAGAGGAATCCTATTTAGGTATGGGATATGGAAAAGAGATTGTTAAACTATTGAGTGAAACAATCCAATATAAAGAACAGGCAAATTGTATTATTGTACAGCCAGAAAAAGAGAATCATTCTTCCAATCATGTACTTATAGCAAATGGATTTCTATACGATAGTGATAGAGAATACTATTATAAACGATTAAATCGATAGTAAAAAAAGAAAGTAGGGGATTAAAACTACTTTCTTTTCATTTTATTCATTTAATTCATTGATCTTTTTAGATACGTTGTATGTAATAATTTGTGAGCTTTAGAGCTTCCAGGTTTATTTAAGTACTCATCATAAAGCTTCTTAATATCTAAGTTTTCATGTGATTTTCTAACAGCATTAGATGCATCACTATTATATAATGCTTTTGCACGCTCCACTCTAATATCTGTTGTATTACGTACTTTTGAAGTTACTTGAGGTTGCCCTCCACCATTGACACATCCACCAGGACATCCCATGATTTCAATGAAATGATAATCAGATTCTCCGTTTTCTATTTTTGTTAGTAACTCATTAGCATTCGTTAAACCAGAAGCTACCGCAACTTTAATTGTTGTACCAGCGACATCATAACTAGCTTCTTTAATTCCTTGAATACCACGAACTTCTTTAAAATCTAAATTTTTCAAAGTTTCTCCAGTTAATGTTTCTACTGCTGTACGTAAGGCAGCTTCCATAACTCCACCAGTTGCTCCAAAAATAACAGCAGCTCCTGTTGACTTACCTAAAGGATCATCAAATTTATCTTGATCCGATAATGCATGGAAATTTATTCCCGTTTTCTTAATCATTCTAGCTAATTCTCTAGTTGTTATAGAAATATCGACATCAGCATAACCAGATGCACTTTGATTTTCTCTTCCAATTTCGAATTTCTTAGCAGTACAAGGCATAACAGATACAGAAACAATATCCTTTGGATCAATATTCATCTTTTCAGCATAATATGTTTTTAAAATAGCACCAAACATTTGTTGTGGTGATTTACAACTTGATAAATGATCAATCATAGTAGGGAAATAATGTTCACAATATTTAATCCAGCCTGGAGAACAAGAAGTAATTAGAGGCAATTTACCACCATTACTGATTCTATCAATTAGTTCATGTGCTTCTTCCATAATTGTTAAGTCTGCCCCAAAATTAGTATCAAATACACGATCAAAACCTAATTGTCTTAAGGAAGCAATCATTTTACTTTCTACATTTGTTCCCATTGGTAATCCAAATTCTTCACCTAAAGCAGCACGTACTGCAGGTGCAGTTTGAACGACAACATGTTTACTTGGATCATTTAGTGCTGCGAATACTTCTTTCGTATTATCTTTTTCACTTAATGCTCCAGTAGGACATACAGCAATACATTGACCACAAGATACACAACTTGTTTCTGCTAATCCAGCATCAAAAGCACTACCGATATATGTGTGAAAACCACGTTCATTTGCACCAATAACTCCAACACCTTGCACTTTTTCACAAACAGCACTACAACGTCTACAAAGAATACATTTGTTGTTGTCACGATACATATGAACCGCAGTTTCATCAATATCAAATGTAGTCATTTCGCCATCGTAATATGCTTCATCATCAATTCCATAATTTTTAGATAATGTTTGAAGTTCACAATTACCACTTCGAATACATGTTAAGCATTTTCTATCATGATTAGATAAGATTAATTGTAAATTTTTCTTTCTTGCATCAATCACTTTTGGAGTATTTGTCAATACTTCCATTCCTTCAAAAATAGGATATACACAAGAAGCACATAAACTTCTAGCTCCCTTAACTTCAACGACACAAATACGACAAGCACCGATTTCATTGACTCCCTTTAAAAAACATAGAGTAGGGATATCAATATTAGCTAATCTAGCGGCTTCTAAGATGGTAGAACCCTCTGGTGCACTTATGTCAAAACCATTGATTTTTATGTTTATATTTTTCATCTTTTACCTCTCCTTTAGCTAACAATAATTGCATGGAATCTACATTTTTCAATACATGCACCACATTTAACACATTTTTGTGGATCAATGACATGTGTTTTTTTAACTTCACCAGATACGGCTCCATTTGGACAAATTCTAGCACATAATGTACAACCTTTACATAAAGAATCATCAATAGAATATTGAAGTAAGTCTTTACATACACCAGCAGGACATTTTTGTTCGACAACATGTGCAATGTATTCATCTTTGAAATATTTCAAAGTGGATAATACTGGGTTAGGAGCAGATTGTCCTAAACCACATAATGAATTATCTTTTATGTAATAACACAATTCTTCTAATTTATCTAAGTCTTCTAATGAAGCATTCCCTTTTGTAATTTTATCTAATATTTCGGATAAACGTTTTGTTCCAATTCGACAAGGTGTACATTTACCACATGATTCTTCTACTGTAAATTCAAGGAAGAATTTTGCGATATCTACCATACAGTTTTCTTCATCCATGACGATAAGACCACCAGATCCCATCATTGAGCCAATGCGAACGAGGTTATCGTAATCAATAGGAATATCCATATGTTCCACAGGGATACATCCCCCAGAAGGACCTCCAGTTTGAGCAGCTTTAAATTTCTTTCCATTAGGAATTCCGCCACCAATATCTTCAATGACAGTACGTAATGTTGTTCCCATAGGAACTTCAACTAAACCAGTATTTTTAATCTTACCACCTAAGGCAAATACTTTTGTACCTTTAGAGTTCTCAGTTCCCATAGAGCTAAACCAGTCAGCACCCTTTAAAATGATTTGAGGAATATTTGCATATGTTTCCACGTTATTAAGTACAGTAGGTTTTTGAAATAATCCTTTTTCTGCTGGGAAAGGAGGACGAGGTTTTGGTTCTCCACGATTTCCTTCAATAGAAGTCATTAATGCAGTTTCTTCACCACAAACAAATGCTCCAGCTCCAAGACGTATACCTAAATCAAATGAGAATCCTGTTCCAAAAATATTTTCTCCTAAAAGTCCATACTCTTTTGCTTGCTTTATAGCAATTTCAAGTCGTTGAACAGCGATAGGATACTCTGCTCTTACGTAGACATAACCTTGACTTGCACCAATTGCATAACCAGCAATTGCCATTGCTTCAATTAAAGCATGTGGATCTCCTTCTAATACTGAACGATCCATGAATGCTCCTGGATCTCCTTCATCAGCATTACAGCAGACATATTTTTGTCCACCTTTGACTAAATCTTTCGCTAATTGCCATTTACGACCAGTTGGGAAACCACCGCCACCTCTTCCTCGTAATCCCGAGTCAGAAATAATTTTGATTACATCCTCTGGTGTCATTTCAGTTATTACTTTACCTAGTGCTTCATAGCCATTTGTTCCAATATATTCTTCAATATTTTCTGGATTAATAACACCACAGTTTCGTAAAGCAATTCTTGTTTGAAATTTATAGAAATTAGTGTCGTTTAAAGATGAAATATGTCCTTCTTCACTCACAGCTTCATCATAGACTAGTCTAGATACCACTCTACCTTTTAATAAATGTTCAGAAACAATTTCTGGAACATCGTCTGGTTTTACCATGGAATAAAAGATGGCATCAGGATAAATAATCATGATAGGGCCCATTGCACATAAACCATGACATCCAGTTTTTACGACCGCTATTTCTTCTGCAAGACTATTTTTATTTAATTCTTGATTTAGTACTCTGATGATTTCCTCACAACCAGAGGAAGTACATCCAGTACCACCACAAATTAATACATGTGTACGATACATTTATTTTCCTCCCTCATTGATTGTATATTTACTTACAACCAGTTTACCAATTAAATGTTTTTCTACCACTTCTTTTGCTTTTTCAGCTGTCATTTCGATATACGTTACTTTGTCTTTACCTGGCTCATAAATTTCTACAATTGGCTCATATTGACATAAACCAATACAACCAGTTTGCGTAACCACAGTGTTCTCTAATTTTTTTTCTTGCACTAAATTAGAAAACGCTGTTAATACAGGTCGAGCTCCACTAGCAATTCCACAAGTAGCCATACCAACGACGATACGTGTTTGATCACTTGTTTCATTACGTAAACCAACTTGATTTTTCATTTTTTCACGTATTGCTTTTAATTCTTCTAGAGACTTCATAGTATTTATCCTCCCATTATAATAGTTTGTTTTAAATTGATATGCCTTGATCGATTTCTTCTTTATTCGTTTTAAGAAAATCATTAATAAAGATTGATACATCAGGAGTATTAAAAGGAATATTTCCTAATATTTCTCTAAATTCTCTGGTATCTAATATAAATTGTTTTTCATTAAATCGATACGTATAGATAAAATCGACAGATGAATTGAATGTTATTAATGTGTGAATGGTACAATTAATATCTCCAAGCGGTACTCTATCAATACTTGATAGTAAAAAACTTGCTTTTGTCGTTGTTCCAATACCAACGTTAGATGTAATTGAAAATTCACCTCCAGATAACTCAGCAGCCATTTTAAAAAAAGGAATCCCTAAACCAACGTTTCTGGTTGTCCTAGTTGTAAAAAATGGATCAGTTACACTTGCTATTTGATCTTCACTCATACCACAACCATTGTCTTTAATAATAATAGTTAATCGATCTAAGGATCGATTAATATCAATTAAAATTTCAATTAAAGAAGCATTTGCACGAATTGAGTTTTCTGCTATATCAAGAACATTCAAAGATAATTCAGTCATCATAAGACTAATATTTTTCTAATATTGACACAACATCATCTGCAACAATTCGACCATATACTTCTTCATTGATTGTCATAACTGGTGCTAAACCACAAGCACCGATACAACGACATGCTTCTAGAGAGAACTTGCCATCTGGTGTGCACTCACCATCACCAAGTTCTAATACTTGCTTAAGCTTATCATAAATCTCTCCTGCACCTTTTACGTAACAGGCCGTACCAAGACAAACTGAGATTGTGTATTCTCCCTTTGGACTTAATGAGAATTGTGAATAAAATGTTACAACTCCATAAACCTTCTCAAGAGGGATCGTTAATTCATTTGCAATCATAGTTTGTACTTCAATTGGCAAGTAACCATAAATATCTTGTGCTTTTTGAAGAATAGGCATAAGATTTCCATCCATGTCTTTATATTCATTGATTACTTCTCTTAGCTTTGCCTCTTGTTCCTTCGTTCCAGAAAAAGGAACAGTCGTTTTATTCGCCATTTGTTTACCTCCCTTAATTTATAAAAAAGATTTCGGTACATAATGCACCGCTATCTTAGATTTTAACATAAAAAAAATAAAAAACCAACTTTTGAAAGCGCATTCTATTAAATCTTGTAAATATTTTCACTTAATGATATACTAGTTTTATTATATAAGATAGTATTGTTTGACTAAAATAATAGATAAATTAAAAAAAGGAGCATTTTTTATGAGGATTAAAGATATTAAAGAGGTTTTGGGTGCAACCGTTATTTGTGGGGAAGAATTTTTAAATCGAGAAATACATACCGCCTGTGGTTCAGATATGATGAGTGATGTATTAGCCTTTTTAAAAGATCAAGCGGTATTATTAACTGGTTTATGTAATGCTCAAGTGATCCGTACAGCAGAAATGATGGACGTTATTTGTATTGTATTGGTTCGTGGGAAAATGCCAGATGATGTAATGATAAATTTAGCGAAACAAAAAGAAATTGTATTAATGACTTCAGGGCATCGCATGTTTTCAGCTTGTGGTATATTATACGAAAATGGACTGCGTGGGGGAAGTGCCTATGATTAATGAAAATACGACAATGATTTTCAAATATATTGTAACAAAAGAAGATTTTACTAGAGCTGGCGAAGCTTCTAGTGATATCAAATCCAAACTTAAAATGTTAGGGGTTGCTCCTGAAGTGATTAGAAAAGTGGCCATTGCTATGTATGAAGGTGAAATTAATATGGTGATTCATGCCAATGGTGGTGAAATAACAGTATCCATTTCAGAACAAGAAATTGTGATGGAATTAAAGGATATAGGACCAGGAATTGAAGATATAGAAAAAGCAATGCAAGCTGGTTTTTCTACTGCAACGCAGGATATTCGAAATCTTGGTTTCGGTGCAGGAATGGGGTTACCTAATATGAAAAAATATTCAGATGATTTAATAATAGAAAGTGAACTTACGGTAGGTACCACTGTAACAATGAAAGTCTATTTATAATAATGTTAATTTGATAATGGGAGGAGTATCAATGAGTAATACATTTTATAATTCTGTATATTTAGATGCAGAACTTTGTGTAGGTTGTATTAATTGTATTAAACGTTGTCCTACAGAAGCAATACGTGTAAGAAACAATAAAGCAACCATTAATAAGAAATATTGTATTGATTGTGGAGTATGTATTCGAACTTGCAAGCAACATGCAAAAATTGCTAGGCATGATCTATTCACAGATATTTGTAACTATAAATATTCGATTGCACTTCCAGCTCCTTCATTATATGGTCAATTTAATAATTTAAATGATGTCAATATTATTTTAACTGGTTTAAAAAAGATGGGATTTGATGACGTATTTGAAGTGAGTAGTGCTGCAGAGGTAGTCAGTCAAATTTCAAGGAAATATATGAAAGAACATAAGGATAAGACTCCAATCATTAGTACTGCTTGTCCTGTCATTTCACGATTAATTAGTATTAAATTTCCTAATTTAATACCTTATCTTTTGCCTGTGATTACACCAGCTGATTTAGCGGCAAAGATTGCGAAAGAGATTGCAGTTAAGAAAACTGGTTTAAAGAAAGAAGAAATTGGTGTTTTCTTTATTTCTCCTTGTCCTGCAAAATATACTGCTAAAAATCATCCAATTGGTATTGAAAAAAGTGAAATTGATAGAGTCATACCAATAAAGGATATATATCCTTTATTATCTAGTAAATATATGGCAGAAGCTACAAAGAACTTAGAAGACTTATCAACCTCTGGACAAATTGGAATACGCTGGGGACAAATAGGTGGAGAAGCATTAGGGACTAAGACAGATAACTACATGTCAGTGGATGGAATTGAAAGAGTTTTAAAAGTA
>Ga0153945_1000369_pt1 | contig 13835 bp, 12 predicted proteins | sample TSNJ029MetaG_FD_104720 | JGI IMG/M metagenome (GOLD analysis project Ga0153945, IMG submission 104720) | Attine ant fungus gardens microbial communities from New Jersey, USA - TSNJ029 MetaG | ecosystem: Host-associated > Fungi > Mycelium > Unclassified | place: USA: New Jersey, Wharton State...
GTAGTTCGGATATTGTATATCGGGCTTCCCCCTCCTCTTTAAGATTTGCTATTAGCCAGGAGGTTAACCTAAAGGCTTCGCCTGGAAGGCGAGGGTTTTAACCCCATTATACAGACAATAACAGGAATGGGCGCCGCTATTTTGATATTTGCTGAAGATTCTCGTATAATACTATTTTCACGGTGAAGCAATTATCATCATATCTATATTGAAAGTGACCTTTGTTTTTTTCAATGAGCTGATGGATACATTTCATGCCAAAACCGTGTTTTCCCGAATCCGCTTTTGTTGTGATTATTCGGCCGTTGCCATCTGCCTTAATATTGTGACTGTACGGGTTGGAAACAACCACCTGAAACAGGTTCTTCTTGGATATGATTTTTACAACGATCTCTCCGGGAGAGTCAAGAGTCTTGCAGGCGTCGATGGAGTTATCCAGGGCCGCGCCAAGCATTATGCTCATATCGAAATAATTGACCTCCAAAGGGCCCTGGATAACCGGAACAACTGTCAGCAGAATGCCTGCATTGTTGCATATCCCTTTCTTGTAATTCAACGTGTTGTCAATATACGCGATGCCTGTATATTGCACATCCTCAGATACGGTCTTTTCAAGAATCTCGTCAATTTTTTCCGATGCGGCTTCATAATCCTCAAGTTCTAAAGCCAACCTGATAGGCAGCAGCTGATTTTTCAAATCATGGCTCACCTTATTGATCTCCGCCCTGGCTCTTGCAAAATCTGTTTGCTCCCGGGCCACCGCTTCTATTTGGGAAATCAACTGATGATGCGCTATTTTTATTTGGAATGCGTCGATCATATGGTTAAACGCCGTAACAACCAGGATGTTGATACCAAGCAGAATAAGCGCGGCCACCAACGAAGGTCTATAGAAATGAAAGGAATGTTTATTGATGTAAAGCAGGATATAAATGCTTCCAAGCGGCACAAGAAAATAAATGATCCAATTCCCAACAGGGATGTTTGTGCTGGGGAGGGATTTCAGGCGGCGGGCGGCAGATACGGCCATAAACGTAATCAAGACAATAGATGCAAGCTCCCAAGCGCTTTTCTGTCCCGACGTCAATTGGCTGTGACAAAGCTCCGTATCGTTCACCACATTTATTAGATAAAAAGTAACCGCTTCCGTGAACAGGCGCATGACCTCAAGGACAGCAAAATAAAACAGGCTCCGTCTCTGTGGATTGCACAGAAGACATATTGCCAAAAGGAACAGGATGTTTGTAGCGGCTCTGATATACTCGTAATTTGGAAAGGAGTATGTGACGGACAACACAACAAAGAAGATGCAGGCCGGTATGGCAAGACGCCTTTTTCTCAGCTTCCGGTCGGACAAGTAACTAAAATAATAAACAATCAAAAGGGCATACACAACAGTGGTAAATAGATGTACGGCTATCCCAATCCCTATCACAGTGTTTTCTCCAGATAAGTGGAAATGCTGTTTTGAACTTCCGCTGCCCGCAGGGCGCTTATGGGAATAATGTCCCCGTTGACCATTTGGATTTTCTCCCTGGTACACCCTTCCACATACATAAGATTCACATAAAAGGAGCGGTGCGGCATGATAAACAGTGAGCTGTCAACTTTTGAAACAACCGCTTTTGTAGATGAGTAAAACACATCAGTACCATGCTTCATTACAATTTTCATCTGCCGCATGCAGCTTTCAAAGTAATAGACATTCGTTAGGGCGACTATTCTTTTCTCCTGGTTCACCTTATATGTAAAAAAGGGCCTCCCGGCGGCGTCCGGCAACGCTTCGATTCTTGCCAGGGACATCTGCAATATGACTTCCACTTCATTTCGCATGAGCGGCTTGCTGATAAATCCGGACGGAATGGTGCTGAACAAATCCCTGAAATAATTCTCATGCCCGGATACATAAATGAGCGCTGTCCGCAGGTTTTTCAGGTCGTTCCTTATGTGGGCGGCAATATCAATGCCGCTTATACCGCCCAGTTCTATGTCGAGGAAAATAATATCATAATAGATCCCCAGGTTAATTTGGTCAAGGCATTCATAAGGATCGCAATATGTATCTACCCTGATTTCAACGGGTAGGTTTTTTTTTTCCAAGAACATGCTTTCAAGCTTGCCAGCACATTGGATGTCATCATCGCAAATCGCAATCCGGACCATATCGTCACCCCCACTGAATATAGTACACTTCATTTTACCATATGCGGTCGGAAGTTAATAGGAAATAACATTACATTTTAACCGGATTGTATGACATGTAAGGAATTCCCTACAAGGAATTCCTTAATTTGATAAAAAGGTGCCCTTTTCAAAGGAGTCTTATGGCTAAGCCGCTGCTGGGAGAATACATAACATATCCCGATAACGCATAAATATATATTGAATAACAAAAAGTCGAGTCTGCTTTAAAAGGCAGCAGCTCAAAATCTTTTTTCAATAACGCGGAGGGGAACGAATATGAACGGAAATCAATCACCCGGAAGCCTGCCTCTTGAAGATTTTATCGTCTTGCCTGATACAATTCCATTGCTTATTCGGAACGGTTCTTTGGGAAGCGAAGTGTTCAGGCGAGCGCACAATATTCGCGAAGGTACGAGCTTAGACGGAAATTATTCCGTCGATTACGTGAACCGCGACGAAGCAGCCGGTATAGCGGCGGAAATCAGCTCGGATGAGCTTGGTGTGTTCCCGATCGTATTGGGGCTTTTAGATCGGCAGAATCTGGAGGCTGCGGGCATCATGCGGGTACAGCGTCACCCTTACCTCGACCTGCGAGGGCGGGGAACTCTGATCGGCTTTGTTGATACCGGCATTGATTACACGAAGGACGCCTTTCAATATGAGGATGGAACCAGCAAAATCAAATACATATGGGATCAGACAATCCGGGGAAGCGCCCCCAATGGCTTTTATTTCGGCACAGAATACCCGGAGGAGCAACTCAACAGCGCGTTGAAATCGGAAAATCCCCGGGCGGTAGTACCTCACAGGGATACGGTAGGGCACGGAACATTTTTGGCATCCGTTGCCGCTGGCCGTGAAAACGGCGAATATATAGGCGCCGCACCCGACGCGGAGATCATTGCGGTAAAACTAAAAAGAGCGGGTCAGTTTCATTATGAACAATTTTTGGTTCCAGAGTGGCAGGAAAACGCATATACCTCCAGCGACTTCATGCTCGGCGTTCATTATATCATCAATAAAGCCGACGAACTGGGGCGTCCGGTTGTCATTTGCGTAGCGGTAGGCTCCAATTTTGGGGGACATAGCGGGCATGACCCGCTGGAAGAGTATCTTACAAGAATTTCCGGCATCAACGGGGTTGCCGTTGTATGTGCGGCAGGCAATGAAAGCCAGGCAAGACACCATACCGATGATACCCTTTCAAGCAGCGGGGAATCGCAGGATGTGGAGCTTTCCGTGGGGGAACAGCCGGGAGACATTTATCTGTCTCTGTGGAACAAAGCGCCGGATCGGATTGCCGTATCAATCACTTCACCTACCGGCGAAATAATCCCCAAAATTCCAGTCCGGCCAGGAGCCAGCTATTCCGCTAATCTGGTGTTGGAAAGATCTAGGGTTACGGTGGAATATCATCTGCCTCTCAGGGCAAGCGGAGACCAGCTCACCAGAATTAAAATCTTTCGCCCGACACCGGGGATATGGACAATCACGGTGCATGGAGAGATTGTTTTAGATGGAGAATATCATTTCTGGTTGCCTCTTACAGGTTTTATCGATCCGGATACCGTGTTTCTTACGCCTACTCCCAACTACACAATTGTTGTTCCGGCTGCCGCCACAGGCGTGATTACCTGCGGAGCATATGACAGCCGGAACAATTCCCTATATTCCGACTCGTCGTGGGGACCGACAAGGCGGCCGATGGTGGCCCCGCATTTGGTGGCCCCGGGGGTCAGTGTCGGCGGGGTTTTCCCTACCGGTTATGGCCAAATGAACGGAACCAGCGTGTCCGCGGCAATTACCGCAGGTGCGTGTGCCCTTATGATGCAGTGGGGGATTGTGGATGAAAACGAAACGGCTCTTACTACAGAGCGTATCAAGGCGTATCTGATCCGGGGATGCATCCGCGAGATTTTCACAGAGTATCCCAACCCACAGTGGGGATATGGAAGGCTTGACCTGTACAATACGTTGAATATTATCAGGCCTTTGTAAACAGTGGCGCTGATTGAAGAAAGCACCCCGAAATACGGCCTTTCCCAGGGCGCATAACAGCCCCTAATTCAACTCGGCCATTCTGGTAACCGAAACATAAATGTACGAAAGCTTATACCAGGTATTAAACCCCACAATCCCATCTGAGGAGAGGCGGAAGATATCTTGAAAGGTTTCCACAGCAATTCTGGTTTGCTCCCCGAATATGCCGTCAACCCTGAGCTTTGGAATCGCGGGGTAATGATCGGATACGGCATTTAACTGCTCCTGAATCACCCTTACATACTCACCGACAGTACCCATCTGTAAAGCCGTTCCAGGGTAGGACGACGGCACTCCATCCACTTTTCGGGCCTGCATGAGATAGATATCGTAGCCGTAAAAACTTTTTAATATGTCAATTGCGGAATACCCCTGATCGCCCAACGCCTTTGAACCCCATTGCGTCATCCAGTTTGGGCATGCAACGTTTTTTCCGTCGCAATATTGTGCGAGCAGGGGCTGGCGGATTCCGGGTCTGGTAATAAACGAGGTAAATATGTCATCCACCACCGATGATATTTCGCTGAAAATATTGCGCCCGTAACTGAACGCATGGTCATAAGCCGTTGAACTGGTGATGGTAAAATTATATCCTTTTCCCCTGTACCATTCCGTATAAACCCGGTTAAGCGTGAAAGACAGAATTGCCAATACATTTGCCGTGATGGTTGCGCGCGGCCAGTTCGAATATATTTCGCAGCTTGCCACGTTTTTGATGTAATCAGCAAACGGTATCCAGTAATTTGGAGCCGAAGCGTTATTGGGCGGGCCGTCGTGGACGATTATAAATTCCGGGATTACCGGGTCGGGTAATACAATGTATCCCGTAGGTGGCGGAAGCTCTTTCACTTCATCCTCCGGGGTTTTGGGGGGAAATGTTCCCCAAAGCGTATGCTCTTGTATTGAGATAAGCGTCACCTGTGAATTGTACCCGGGAACCGGTCTTAACCGGATGTCCTGATAAGCGGTTGTGGCAGGCAAAATTTGCACGCCTTCTATGATCTGGGGTTGGTAGCCATCCATCACAATCTGGATATCGTATTCGCTGTACGGTTTGTATTCTCCGGACATGGAAAACTCCAATGGCGGCGCTGCGAGATCAATAACCGGAGTTTGACCGGAGGAGTCGGTGATCAGTTCTACCAGGATCTGATTTCTAGCCCCTCTGGGTGATACGCGGACTATTGCGTTATTTGCCGGCCTGCCAATATCAGTGGCAAAGGTTCCAATCTGTAATCGACCGCTTGACATGTGAAAAACCTCCTAATGGGGTAATTTATGTTCTTAGCTATTTTATGCGGTGATTACATCTTTTGTTATTCTTTAAATATGTGCATTTCAGCAAAAAAAGTTCAGGGAGGTATAGCAATTGCCAAGCAACTACGATCAAGCTATGGAACTGACGCAAATGGAACCTCGTTACGATCCCGATACAACTAGCTGGGAGGTTATCGTAAAATACAGCGGTGACATATACAGGATAGAGGCAGAGCTCGGCGTCGAAGTGGAAACACTGGGAGAAGGCTTTGCCATCATAACATTATTGGCCAATCAAATCTCCCTGTTGTACAACTACAAGGAAATTGAATATATTGAACTGCCGAAAACCTTGACCTTGATGTTAAATCAAAGCATAAGAACATCCTGTATCCCAGCCGTGCAAAGTCCGGAGGGATACAACCTGACAGGTAAAGGCGCGCTGATCGGTATTATTGATTCAGGTATTGATTACACCCATCCTGACTTTCGAAATCAAGACGGAACAAGCAGAATTTTGTATATCTGGGATCAAACGGTGGACGGAAACCCTCCTGAAGGATTCAGGCAAGGAACGCAGTACGGCAACCAACAAATCAATATGGCGTTAAACAGCACACGGCCTTTTGAAATTGTAATGTCGGAGGATGTTGTCGGACACGGCACTGCGGTGGCGGGTATTGTTGCGGGAAACGGAAGAGCGAGCAGCGAGCAAGAAAAAGGGGCCGCGCCTGAGGCTGCGTTAATCATTGTGAAGCTGGGGTATAGAGGATTTGAATCTTTTGCGAGAACAACAGAAATCATGCGGGCGTTCAAGTACATTCTGGATAAAGCGGAAGAACTCGCGATGCCGGTCGCAATCAATTTAAGCTTTGGCACCAATGAAGGCTCTCATGACGGAAGCTCGCTCTTTGAGATTTATATAAACGCGGTGGCGGAAAGGTGGAAAACCGTTGTCGTTGCGGCCACCGGAAATGAAGGCGCGGCCGGGCATCACTTCTCAGGGGAAATAGACCTGTTGCAGACGATGGATGTAAATTTCGTAGTAGCTAAGAACCTGCATTCCCTGTATCTGACAATGTGGAAGCATTTTTCAGATATAATGACATTGGAGCTGGTTCTGCCAAGCGGAAGCACAACCGGTACGATCGATCCTTCGCAGCACTTGACCGAAAAAAATTTAGATGGCGCATCCATACGGGTATATTACGGCGAACCGACCCATTACAATGAGGATCAGGAAATATTCTTTCAAATCACGGCACAGGAAACTGCCATACCACAAGGCCTTTGGCGGATCAGAATAAACGGGATCGAGATTGTGGTTGGCAGGTTTGATATATGGCTGCCTGCCGAAGAAAAAAATGGAAGTGGGACCGCCTTTGCCGAACCTGATCCCGAAATAACACTCACCATACCCTCTACAGCCATAAATGTAATATCGGTAGGAGGCTACAATGGGGCGCTTGATTCGGCGGCCCAGTTTTCGGGACGCGGTTTTACCCGGAATAACATCTATATAAAGCCCGATTTGGTGGCCCCAGCGGTCGGGATCATATCAACACGCGCGGGCGGAGGTTATGACTCTTTTACGGGAACAAGCATGGCAGCCCCCTTTGTGACCGGCGGGGCGGCCTTGATGATGCAGTGGGGTATCGTTTTGGGCAATGATCCTTTTTTATACGGGCAGCGCGTAAAAGCTTTTCTGAAAAAAGGCGCGCAAAGAAATGCCGGAATAAGCTACCCCAACTCTATTTGGGGGTATGGCACTCTCTGTTTAAAAGATGCCATGGATTATTTAGCCGAATAAATAAAATTCAGCTGTCTTTATACAAATGGCTTTAAGGCAGCATATCCTCCACAACATCGGAGAAATGTATCGGGGAAAGCTGATGCTGCGTAAATAGTTTTGCCATATAAAAAACCCTTTCCTTGCGGGTAGAAATATCGTGCAAAACTTTTCGCGTCTCTCCCGAATGCGTTGTTTCTTGGATGCCATATGAAAAATATGTTCCCAGCTCCGGATCATTCCTTTTCTCGGCTATTACCTGATAACACCGGACACAATTGCTTTTTCCGCTCATCATCGGCACCTGCGCTTTCTGCCAGTTTATAGCACAATAAATAACCGAAATACCTTTCCCTATTTGACAAGATGCGAGACCTTTGCTCTCGCTCAGCCCCGCATCCTATCGATTTAATTATATGGTAGCACCTTTTATAAGGAAAAAATGTCGTTGGTAATATGATCTGGCAAAAACGCAATGTTATATTTCACGAGCTTTTACCATATATGACATGGCGAAGAAATCGCGTTAATACAAAAGCGCCCCTGCTTAGCAGGGGCGCTTTTGACATTTGGAGAAAAAGAGCTCTACGCCTCGGCGGCGGTCGCCGATTTGCGCTGCTGCCACTTGACCCACAAGGGCCCCGCGATGCAGATGGAGGAATAGGTGCCGGAGATGAGCCCCAGGATCATGGGGAAAGAGAATGACAGGATCGAATCCACGTTGTAGAGATAGGCCACCACCGTGACCACCACCATGGCCAATACTGTGGTGATGGTGGTGTTGAGCGAGCGGCGGAAAGACTGGTGGATGGAGGTGTTGACCAGCTCGCTCAGCGGGGCTTTCAGGCCCATGAGCCGCTTGTTCTCGCGGATGCGGTCATAGATGACAATGGTGTCGTTGACCGAGTAGCCCAGGATCGTGAGCACCACGGCGATGAAATTGTCGTTAATGGGCATGTGGAACACCACAAATACGCCGTACACCACGATCACATCGTGCATCAGCGCGATCACCGCCATCACACCGGCCGAGAAACCGCCGATCCTGCGGAAGCGGAACGCCACGAACACCACGATCAGCGCCGAGGCCACGGCCACGGCCACGATGGACTTGGTCAGGAATTCAGTGCCCATGGTGGGGTCCACGTTGGAGCTGGAAAGGGTCGTGATGTTGTTTTCGGGAAAACCGGCCAGAATGCCCTGGTTGAGCTCCTGCATCTGGTCGGTGTTCAGCGTCTGGGTGCCGGGCATCGCCACCACGACTGTCTGCCGGCCGGTGGCTATGTCGGTGCTCTGCTGGAACGATACCTCCTGCACGGTCAGGTCCTGTACCGTGTACTTGAAAGACTCTATATCCAGCGCGCCCTCGTAGGCGTAGGTGACGATCATGCCGCCCTTGAACTGGATGTCCAGCTGGGGTCCGATCATAACGGTGGCCACCACAATGGCCGCTATAATCGCAATAGAGAGGATGAGGTACTTTTTTGCGTTACCGGTAAAATTGATGTGTGTCATGCCTTTTCACCTCCGTACAGCCATTTATTGCGCAGCGCCGGGAAGCCGGAGATGGATTTGATCATCATGCGCGTGCAGTAGATGCTCATGATGAAGTTGAAGATTACGCCCATGAGCAGCGTATAGCCGAAAGAGTAGATAGTGCCCGCCGTGGAGGGCCCGAACATGAAGAAGAACGGCCGCAGCAGCGTGCCGAAGAATGTTCTGGGCGGCCCGAAAGCGCCCATGAGGATCACGGCCACAATGATAATGGTGATATTGCCGTCAAGGATGGCGGTGAAAGCGCGCTTGCAGCCCGAGTTGATGGCGCCGTCCAGGGTCTTGCCCGCCCTAAGCTCCTCCTTGATGCGCTCGGAGGTGATGACGTTCGCGTCCACGCCCGTGCCGATGGAGAGGATGATGCCCGCGATACCGGGCAGCGTGAGGGTAAAGGAGGAAAACGGCGCGAAGAAGCCGGTGATCGAGGCGATGATCAGGGCCACCTGCCCGGCCAAGCCGATCATAGCGATCAGGCCGGGCAGCCGGTAAAAGCCGACCATAAACAGGGCGATGACGGCAAAGGCGATGAGCCCGGCCAGCACCATGGCGTCCTTGGCGTTTTCACCCAAGGTCGGAGAGATGGAGTTGTAGTTGTCCACCTCCAGCTTAAAAGGCAGCGCGCCCGCGTTGATTTTGTCAGCCAAGCTCTTTGCGGTCTTCACGTCGAAGCCGCCCGAGATGCTGGCTAGGCCGCCGGTGATAACCGATTGCACCGTGGGGTAGGAGATCATGATTTCGTCCATCCAGATCGAGATCACGCCGCTGCCCGCCAGCCTGCGGGTGGCCTCCTCGAACTTGACGGCGCCCTCGCTGTTCAGCTCCAGCTGCACCACGACCTCCTGCGCGCTGGTCGATGACTGCTGGGTCGTACCCACCGAGGCGCGGGCCACGTCACGGCCCTCCAGGATGATGGTCTCGGCCGTTATGCCGGAGGGGGCGCCGGTGGTCTGGTCGTACTCCATGCCCTCGCGGAAAGTCAGGCGGGCGGTTTCACCCAGCTCCTTGATGGCCTGCTCGGGGTTGAAGTCGGTTTCGCCCTCTTTCCAGGGAAAGCGGACGATGATGCGGTTCTTGTCGTAGTCGGTGTACACCTCGTAGTCGGTGATATTCTTCGACACCAAGCGCTCCTTGATGACGGCCTCGGCGGCCTCCATCTCGGTGCGGGTGGCCTGGTAGCCGTCACCCGGTGAAAAGGTGGCGTCCACGCCGCCGCGGATATCGATGCCCCAGCGAATGTCGTTCGCACCCTTGATGTAGGTCGTTTTAATGTCGCCGTACTGTGTGCTGATCCCCGCAAAGGAAAGGGCGACAACCGCCACAATCAGCAGCAAGACGATGAAAAAGACAGGTTTTCCAACTCTTCTCATCTGCAATCCTCCAATAGAAGTCGTGCCTTTCCGGCCCATTCCGCGCCCTTGGACAAGCACTCGTAAAGAACATTATATTGTAAACGCTGGAAAAAGTCAACAATTTGGCATATTTACACCACGCCAAACGCATGAAAGAGTACAGCAAACAAGCCCAAGGGAGAAGAATATTATTAGAGGGCATCTCAAAAACTACCCAAACCGTGGAAAACATGGTAAAATAGAAATATGAAACAGATATGCGGGTATCTGTTCGGGGCTTTACAACGCCAAGGGGGATGGAAATGTTTAACGTGTACCTGGTGTGCCTGATCGTGGGGGCCCTGCTCAGCGTGATTTCGCTGCTCTCCAGCAGCATCGGCGGGCTGGACCTCGACTTTGATCTGGACCTGGATATGGATTTCGACATGGGGGGCGTAGCACTGCCGCTAAAGCCCACCACCATCCTGGTGTTTGTCACGGTCTTCGGCGGCGCGGGCATGATCTCGCTGAACTACTGTCCGCCCCTGTTGTCGTTGATTCCGGCGGTGCTGGCCGGCCTGCTGGTGGCGGCGGCAGTACACTACCTGCTTTATGTGAAGCTCAAACGGTACGAAACCGAAGCACCCAGGGAAAACGATGCCATCATGAAGCGGGCCCAGGTGGTGGAGCGCATACCGCCCGGCGGTTACGGCAAGATCTCCTACGTGATGGACGGCAACACCCTTTCGGGGGCCGCCAAGGAAAAAACATCGGGCGAGGGCATCGAAAAAGGCAGGCATGTGTACATCCTGGACCGCAGGGACAACGTCTACTACGTCTGCGAGGACCTGGAACTGTACCTGAAGCAAAGCGAGCTATAAGAACCTGTGTTCAACATTCAGGTTCTTACACATAATTAAACACAAGGGAGAGATGGGTTATGGGTTTCTTAACAGGTCCGATCGGTATTGCGTTATTGGTCATTGTGATCATTCTGATTTTGATTTTCGGCGTGCTTTTCATGTGGCGCAAGGTGCCGCAGGATAAGGCGCTTGTAGTCACGGGACTCAAAAAGCGCGTGATCTCGGGCGGCGGCGGACTGGTAATCCCACTGCTGGAGCGCGCCGACCCCATCAGCTTGGAAAACATGCAGATTGTGGTCAATGTGCGGGGCCTCACCTCCACCGGCGTGGATATCGAGGTAGGGGCGCTCACGGTACTTAAGATCAAAAACGTGACCGAAAAGATTCTGGCCGCCATGGAGCAGTTCAACACCGGCGACATAGGGGGCACCATCCGCAACATCACCGATACCTCCAAGGAGGTGCTGGAGGGCAAGCTGCGCGAGATCCTGTCCGGCATGACGGTGGAGGAAATCTACCAGAACCGCGAGAAGTTCGCATCCTCGGTGCAGGAGGTCGCGGCCAAGGAGCTGGAGGACATGGGCCTTGAGATCAAGGCCTTTACGATCAAGGAGATCAAGGACGACCAAGGCTACCTGGATTCCTTGGGCAAAAAGCAGGTGGCGGAGGTCAAGAAGAACGCGCTGATCGCCGAATCCAACGCCCGCAAGGAGCAGGAGATCACCATTGCCCAGAACAACAAGGAAACCGCCACCAAAACCGCCGAGCTGCAAAAGCTGACAGCCATCCAGCTGGCCATCACAAAGCAGGAGGAGCAGCAGGCCCAAGCCGAGGCGGACGTGAAAATCGCCAACGCTGTCAAGGAAAAGGATCTGATCGTGCATCAGAACCGGGAGGAGACCGAGCGCAAAAAGGCCATTGCGGACGCCGCCTACCAGATCGAAAGCAACAAGGTGCAGAAAGAGGTTATCGCCACCCAGATGGACGCCGAGCTGGTCAAGGAAAAGAAGAATGTGGAGCTGACCATGGCTCAGATGGAGGTGCAGCGCACCAAGGAGGAGCAGGAGACCAGCGTCGCCAAGCAGAAAGCCCTGCGCCGCCAAGAGGAACTGACCTCGGAGGTTCAGAAGGAGGCCGAGGCCCAGGCCGAAAAGATGAAAACTCTGGCCGATGCCGAGGTGTACAAGAGAATCAAGGAGGCCGAGGCCAGGAAGACCGAGGAAATCAGCGCCGCCCAAGCCGAGGCGGAGAAAAAGAAGCTGGAGGCCGGGGCGAGCGCCGAGGCTGTGCGCGCCAGCGGTCTGGCCGAGGCCGAGGCCACTCAGGCCATCGGCAAGGCGAAAGCCATGGCGGTGGAGGCCGAGGGTCTGGCCGAGGCCAACGTCATCCGGGAAAAGGCCATGGCGGAGGCCGAGGCCAAGCGCAAGCTGGCCGAGGCTTACAAGGAATACGGCGAGGCTGCCATGATGGAAATGCTGATAGGGGTGCTGCCCGACATCACCGGCTCCATCACCAGTGCCATCGCCGAGCCCATCGGCAAGATCGGCAACATCACGATCGTGGATTCGGGCGACGGCAGCGGCGGTGTCTCCAAGGTGGCGGGCTACTCCGCCGACCTACTGACCCAGGTTCCGACTATGGTGAAAGCGGTATCCGGCATCGACTTGAACAAAATCCTGCACAATATGGTGGGCAAGGTCACGGGCGGGGACATTGTGGACGCGCCGGACGAGGACATAAATCCCAAACAGTAGCTATACGGATCACCCCGATCAAGGAAGGCTGGTGGAACGATGGACGAGGAATTGATGCAGCAGAACATCCTCTTTTCAAAAATGATCGAATACTTTCTGGAAAACGGGATCATCACCCAAAAAAACATCGCCGACTTTGTCAGTGACTTTCAAAGGCAGAACGAGGAGGAGATCCTGAAGACCAAAAACCCGCTGCACAACCGGAAAATGGATAAAAAAGCCGAGCTGGACGCATTAAACCTGTTCGACAATCCCCGCGGCCTCCATTAGGGGGATTGCCGGTTGGGGGACGCGGTGTTGGCTTTGCGGAGCACGCCGCCGCGCTGGCCGGTGTTATATAGTCCGTCAGCGTGCTTCCAGCGCCACCTGCTTTTGCAGCACCGGCACGCTGAACAGCAGGTAGCCCAAGACAGAGGTAACCAGCATTTCGGGGACCATATAGGATGCGTTGACCGCCAGCGAGTAGAGCGCCGCGCTCTGCCCCTGGGGCGCGTACACGCCCCAGATGATCATGCCGCTTAGGAAGCTGCACAGAAAACGCCCTCCCAAGCCCGCAAGGGCACCCACGGCGATGGCCCGCTGGGGCTTTTCCGAGACGCCCCGCAGCAGCCCGGCCAGCAAGCCTACCATGGCCCACGCCAGGGCGAAGTCCAGCAGGAACACCAGCAGGAAAGACTGGGCGTCCCGCACAGGGGGCGCGATGCCGCCGTCCTCGATAATCTGCAGCATGGCGTGCACAAAGCCGCAGAGCGTGCCCCAGCCCGGGCCGTATTTATAAGCCAGGATCACAATGGGCAGCATGCTGGCCAGGGTGACTGAGCCGCCCACCGCCACCAGCTTGATTTTAAAAACCGAAAGCACAAAGCCCAATGCCAGCAGGACGCCGCTTTCCACCAGTTGTTTTGCGGATATTTGCCTTTTCATATTACTCCTCCGTTTTCGTTTGGAGTTCTCTCAGAAACTCCGAAAGCCGCACAGTAAAGGTGCATGTGGCAAGCGGGGTTTTTGAATTTCCTCCAAGATTTTGCATAAAAGCACTTGACAAATGTATAAAAATTTGCGCGCA
>Ga0153945_1000371_pt1 | contig 13822 bp, 10 predicted proteins | sample TSNJ029MetaG_FD_104720 | JGI IMG/M metagenome (GOLD analysis project Ga0153945, IMG submission 104720) | Attine ant fungus gardens microbial communities from New Jersey, USA - TSNJ029 MetaG | ecosystem: Host-associated > Fungi > Mycelium > Unclassified | place: USA: New Jersey, Wharton State...
GCCGCCCTGCAATATCGTACTGACGCGATTATCTTTGAGAAAACAGAGGACTCGGGCAACAAATACGCCCAGAAAACCAATGAAACCCGCTTGATTAAGAAATTTCGCGACCAATTTATCGAATGCTTAGCCGAACCTCGCCTTTTGGGGCGCAGACGTATGATGGACGCACTCATCGCCGATATAGTCCGCTATACCACAGCGATTAAACCGGGTCGTTCTTCACCTCGCAAAATACCTCGCAATATGCGCTTCCATGACCGCAGAAAAGCTGTGCTTTAAGGCTTTTTGCTCACTAAGTTGACGACATTGGTTTGCATATAGAATAATGCTGTGTGAGTAAAAATCATACAACATTATTTTTATATGCCCGTGTGCGAAACCACTCTATAAACAGTTGCACTCCTTTTTCAAACGACACTTTAGGTTCATAGCCGAGAATGCATTTTGCCTTGCCTATATCCGCGTATGTTGCAGTGACGTCGCCCGGTTGTATTGGAAATTTTTGGAGTAACGCTTTTTTCCCTGTAGCACTCTCCAGTGCGAAGACCATCTCGGAGAGGGAGACCGTCTGGGACTCCCCGAGATTAAATATATCAAACCGGGATTCCGCTGAGTCAACCCAGGCTAATGCCTTGAGGATGCCGTCGAGCGTATCGGTCACATAGGTGTAATCCCTGCGCGCAGACCCATCGCCATAAAAGGGTATCGGACGTGCGGCATACAATAGCTCCGCAAACTTCCGGATCGCTAGATCCGGTCGTTGACGCGGCCCATATACCGTAAAAAAGCGTAGACAAGCAACATTGATATCATACAGGTGATGATAGGTATGACATATAAGCTCCCCTGCCTTTTTGGTTGCTGCATAGGGGGAGATCGGCCTGTCAACGGGGTCGTCCTCATCGAACGGAGTCTTATCACTATTTCCATAAACCGATGAGGAGGAGGCAAACAACAGTTTTCGAATTTGGTACTTCCTCATATGCTCAAGAATATTTACCGTCCCGTTAATATTTACATCGATGTACAACGGAGCATTTTCAATGGATGGCCGCACACCGGCGCAAGCGGCCAGATGAATGACGGCTTCATATGGCCGGTCCTTGAAAACATAGTCGATAGATTTCGTATTCCGTATATCCGCTTCATATAAAACAAGCTCTATGCTATGTGTCGCTGCCGCCGCTTTTATATCCGTGATATTTTCTCGCTTTAGCGCAGGGCTGTAATAATCGTTGAAGTTGTCAACGATACCAACATTGTATCCACAGCTAAGTAAAGATTCACAAACATGCGATCCGATAAATCCGGCTCCGCCGGTTACCAGAACCCACTCCATACTGACACCCACTTTCTATCGACCTGTTCCATAATAATAAAATCCAATATTTTTTGCAATATGTCGCTTGTACACATTGCGAAGGTCAAATAAATAGGAATTTCGCATTAAACGCTTTACTTTTTCAAGATCTGCTCCGCGGAATTGATTCCATTCTGTCACGACTACTAGCGCATCCGCATCATCTACAGCATCATACTCATCTGTGCAATAGGTAATTGCTTCTGCCTGCTCCAATAAACGCCACTGGGCCTCTGCCATGCCTTGGGGACAGTAAGCACGAATCCGGATACCCTTGAGTACAAGTGCGCGAATTATCTCAATTGATGGAGCATCTCGCATATCGTCTGTTTCCGGTTTAAAAGAGAGGCCCCATACAGCGACAACCGCTTCCGACAGGTCGACAGTCTCAGATATTGTGGTTATTATCTTCTGTGCCGATTTTTGTTTTTGTTTTTGATTCGCCGCAATTGCTGCCTCCACAACCATTAACTCTTCTCCATGTTCACGAGCGATTCGCACTATTGCATTGGTATCTTTTGGAAAACATGATCCCCCGTAGCCCGGGCCTGCATGCAAGAATTTGGGCGAAATTCGCCCATCCATACCCATAGCTTTGGCAACGATATTGATATCCGCACCCACCTTTTCCGCAAGTAATGCCATTTCGTTAATATATGATATTTTAACTGCAAGATATGCATTCGCGGCATATTTAATCAACTCGGCTGTTTTGATATTGGTTATGACAAAAGGGGTCTGGTTGATATATAGGACGTCATAAACCTGCTTCATCAAATCAATCGCCCGTTGACTGTCTGCGCCTATAACAACTCTATCGGGTTGCAGGCAGTCTTTTACAGCGTTTCCTTCACGCAGAAACTCAGGATTCGAAACAACATCAAATTCAACAGACGCGCTACGTTCTTGGATCTTTTCTGCAATTGTATCTCTCACCAATTGCCCTGTACCTACAGGAACAGTGGATTTGTTGACAATGACCTTGTAGCTGTCTATGTATTTTGCAATGGAATCTGCAACCTGCAGCACATATTGTAGGTCCGCTGTTCCATCTTCTTTTGGTGGTGTGCCAACCGCAATAAAAATAATCCTACCAGTACGAACCGCTTCATTTATATTGGTGGTAAAATGGATTCTTCTTTCCTGTAAATTTTTCTCTAGAAGAGACTGCAGTCCAGGTTCGTAAACCAAGCTGATTCCTTTAGCTAATTTTTGAATTTTTTGTTCATCCACATCCACACAAGTAACGTCCATACCAAATTCGGAAAGGACCACTCCCTGCACAAGGCCTACGTATCCTGTTCCAATTATGGTAATCTTGTTCATTTGCTCACTTCTTCCTGTTTTTTCTTTCTAAACACGTGCCTCTTCCCCAGAATGTAATTAAGAACGATAATAATGAATTGGAGCGCGTACTTCGACACCATACTCGGCAATCCCATAGCCTCGACCGCAAATATAAGGCCGAAATAGTCAATTACACCGGTTGCGCCGCGCACGATTACAAAGCGAAACATTTCTTTTAGAAGTTCAAGCAAATTCTCTGTATGTGTTTGGAAAACCAGTATTTTATTTGTGGCATAAGCAAAGATCTTTGCACTTACTATTGCAATCAGGTTTGCCCATTTGTAATCTATCGTTGTCCAGCTGAGTATATAGAACAAAAACAAATTGACGAACGTTGTTCCGAACCCACAAATGATATACATCAGAAACTCACGGGTAAAAATTTTTCTTACAAATGGCGGGAGTCTCTCAAGAATTCTATTCATTTTCAAATTCTTCCATAATACTATATGCGCTGTCGATAGCGGATCCGTAGTAAATCCGGCAGAGGACATCACACATCAAGCCACATACAAAAAGGATGATGCCACAAAGGATAAACGTTACTGTGAGGATAGGCTGGAAATTATCTGAAAGATCTTCCCCTAACAAGAACAAGATAATGGACCACGCTGCAAAGATTCCGCCCATAAACAGAGATGCAATACCTGCACCCCCAAGCAGATGTAGCGGGCGTACTGCATATTTGTGCCAGAACCACACAGCAATCATATCAATAAATCCTTTTATTGTACGCTTCCAGTTATATTTAGTTACACCTGCCACCCGCGGGCGGTGATTAACAATTACCTCGCCTACTCTATAACCTTTTATGATAAGGAGTGCCGGTATAAATCGGTGCATTTCTCCGTAAAGATTCACACCATTAAAGCATTCTTTTTTATATGCCTTGAGCGAGCAGCCACTATCATGTATATGGTCATTAATGATGATACTCCGCAAAAGATTGGCCCCGCGGGAAGTGAACCGCTTCAAGAAAGTGTCCTTTCTGTTTTTGCGCCAGCCGGACACTACGTCAAGATCATGTTCTAACAGGTATTCGAGAATTTTTGGGATATCTTCGGGGTCATTTTGTCGATCCCCATCCATCGTGATGATATAAGGAAACCTCGCCGCCTTGATGCCTGCATCCATCGCCGCTGTCTGACCAAAATTCCTCCGCATACGCATGAAACGCAATGGTTTTAGCGTTTTGACAATTTGATACGTCTTGTCTGAAGATCCGTCATCTACAAAAATAATCTCGTACTTATATTCGCATCTTTCACATGTATCATTTATTTCTTTATGCAAAAGCGCTATATTATCCTCTTCATTATATACCGGGACGACGATTGATACTTCCATAATTTCTCCTCCACCTATTGTGCTTCATATAATTTATAATGAGACAAAAAACTTTTAAGGGCATCCTCCCAATGGCGCATCTCATCCCCCACTGTGCAGCGCAGCATAAGGTTATCCAAGTCAGAATATTGGGGACGACGTGCGGCATAGCCCGATTCCTCAGTGCTGCAAGGTTCTATTTTACATGGTGTTCGCGAATACTCCAGTATTTTAACAGCGAATTCATACCAGCTGCACTTCCCGTTCCCAGTACAATGATAGATGCCATATTGCTTAGTTGCTGCCAGTTTTAATACATGGTGTACCATGTCCGATGCATTGGTAGGATTGCCTATTTGGTCATTTACAACACGCAAATTAGCGCCTAAATTGGCACGCTTCAGTATGGTTTTGACAAAATTATTCCCGTAGTATCCGTAGAGCCAAGCAGTTCGTATGATAAAATATTTTTTACAGATTTCCAGCACATGCTTTTCGCCCCAATACTTGCTTTTGGCATAAATACTTTGTGGGTTGCACAAATCCCACTCGCGATAGCTATATAGCTGATCGCCCGAAAATACATAATCCGTAGAAAGATACACCAGCGTTGCATCTGCTTTAGCACACGCGAGCGCAACATTACGCGCACCGATACAATTGATAAGCATAGCCCTTTCGGGATCTCTTTCGCATTGGTCCACATTTGTATATGCAGCACAATTAAATACAATATCGAATTTTCCGGGTTGGATCAGCGAGTAACAGTCCTGTGGCTTTGTAATGTCAACCAGATCAACATCCACAGCAGTGACATTTGCCCTATTAAAAAAAATCGGGATAGTGCCCAAATCTGTTTTTTTCTCATTGAATACTAACAGAAGTTGGTTGCCTAACTGCCCGCCTGCACCCAGTATTAAAATTTCAGCATCCTTTGTCCTATACATAATTCACAGCTCCTATAGCTGTAGTATACCCGCCATCAAGGTTCATTTTCATAATTCGATCCTTTCGAACCATCCGGGTTCAAAAAGCTTATTCTTTTTCGGTTTACAATCATAATCAAATAGATCAAAACGCCCAATGCAGACAATATTCCCCCTGGCAACAAGCCGGGGGTTCTGTAGGTGAGTTCAATATAATGCTCACCTTCGGTTATCGGAGTGCCTAAAAATCCGATATTAACGATCTCAGGCTTCCGCTGTTCGCCATCAATCTTTATGGACCAGCCCCTGTTGTAAGGGATAGAGAAAAATAAGAGTTTATCACTGGAGGCATCTATCGTTCCTGTGATGCGGTTTTGACTAAATGTGCTTACTAAAAATGATTCTTGCTTGCGATTTTCTACCGCTTGGATATAGGCAATGTCAATAGCGGAGCGATCAATGCGATTAAACCTTAGCTCACTAATCGATGTATTATCCGGGAGCTTTATGCCCACAAAATTCGGTGATATATAGTTAGTTTGGTGCACAACTTTATTATCACCCTTATGCAGTCGGCTCCAGATGCTGTACCAATCATAACCATCATAATATACTACTTCCAAGCCTGTTGGTTCTTCACACCTAATTTTAAACTCTATTTCATAGCTACCCGAGCTGCATGGCTCCGGGAAAATAAGTAAGGCGTCCTTGCTCATTGCACTTGTAAATCTTGTGGAGCGATCATGGAAAGTATCCATATTATACTGCTCGAAATCCTTAATGACAAAATTGACCGGAGATGAATAACTGACGGCATGTGCCAAGCTACCAGTGTCCATTACAGCCAAATAATCATGGGGAACCCCCTCATCTATTACCGCTGCATTCAGAAGGGCCAAGTCCTTTCTTTCAAAATTAAGCTTCCTTAACACCGATTGTTCTATCATGGAATCGTACGTAAAGCCAATCGGCAATGCGTATTGGTTTTGCCAGAAACGGGACTCCTCCGTTTGTTCGTAGCCCATGGGAACAAGGGGTCTCTTGTCCCAGAAATACTTGACGCCAAAGAGGGAATTAAGCATATAACGGTTCCCCAACCCCAGAGATTGATTCGCCATTATAAATGCTTCCGGTCGCATCTCCAGCAAGAAATATGTGTACGGTTTTCCCAAATAGGTTTCGTAATGGGAGGTTCCTTTATAATTCATTGCAATAGGATGCGTAAAATAAAATGCATAATCAGACGATGCGATTCTATACCAGTTGGGGTCCGCTTTGTTCAAATCTGCAAATTCTTCTGCATTGGCATAAATATCGGAATTAACCTGGGCTACTGTTTTCGGTTCCAAAACAGCATAGGCATTTCTAGCGTAATAAGTGTCGTTTTGTAAACATAACTCCCCACATATAAACAAACAGAATACAACCATGGCCGTTTGTTTTAGCTTTGCATTTGCAAGAAGCAGAAGAATAAAACAGCAAGTCAAAAGCAAAATGGGTACCAATATCTTATAAAGAGGGTCTAACACGACTTTGTTTGATAAGAAAATCCCAACAATTAGATAACTGCTCAGTAAGAGCATGCATGTGTAAATCAAAGATTTGCGACAGGGGTCACATTGTTGCAACAACACATTTAATCCATAAACCGAAATTGACATAAGGCCAAATACATACCACAGTGTTGACATTTTAAAGTAATATGAATTAACAAATGCATTGGCAATAAACATCATACCTGGCAATGTTATCTGCATGACGCCTATTGCTAGAATAAACAAAAATAGTTTTCTCGTTTTTTTGTCCGCTTGAATAAATCCTTGCGGCAGCAAAAATAACATTGGGATTCCACAATAAAACAAAGGAGAGATTAGTTCATCCCAATTATATGCTGCATTAGAATCAATGAGCGGATAAGGAGAAAAAAAGCTAAAAAATTCACGGACATACATGGACGGGTCATAGAGCGTAAAAATCTTTTTCCAAATACTCTCGCTGCCCATAGTGTTGGCGAATCGACCGGAATTTAAAATTTGTAATAGATAAGGAAAAACAAATACAGCGGAAATAGTCAAAGACAGCAATAAAATCCCTGCACATTTAGTTATATACGTTCTATACTTGATCTGCTGGCGGTTTGAAAGGCATATATAACGAATGGTAGCATACAGAAACAAAAAGATACAGTAGAAATAAACATACGTCAAACTTCGATAAATAAACAGTAACACAATAGCTGGTATCAGCATGTGCCATTTCGCTTTTTGAAAATAAGTTTCCAAGGAATAGAGAAGAAAAGAGAACAGGCAAACTTCGGTTCCATAATGAAGCCAGTGGCCTCGTATCACCATTATGCTGCAAAAACAAATTGAGATGCTTCCATAAATCGCTGCAGCATCACCCACTGAAAGAAGCAGGAAAAACCGATAACAAAAAAAAGCGGTGAGGTATACCTTGATAATATGCATTGCCAGCAAGGCGTATGGAATGGCCTCCCGTCCCAGCAGGATAGGAATCAGTTTAAATGGATCACCTATATATTCCAAATCAAGAGCCGATCCAAGTCCAATACTAAAAGACCACATGGGGAACCCGTCAGAACGCAAATAATCTGCGATATGCATCATGAAAGGCAATGTTTCATATTCGGCATCATAACTGGATAAAAACAGTTTAGATCCAAATATATAATCGTGATATATAACCAGTATCATAACTGCAATCATTGAATACAAACATAGATAGGGATGTTTTTTCAGGTTATCATGAATCTTCGTCATACATACTCCTATTTACCAATTAATCGCATACATCCTTTGAGAAAACGCTTCAGAGCCGGTGTTTTATCCAAAATGCGTATGATTACCTTGCGAATTAAGGTGCGCAAGGGAATACTGTCTATATTTGAGCTTGGGTCGTAAAATAAGGGTGACGCGGACAACTCATAAAAATTCTTCTGATTCACTCCGTAGTCTTTCTTCAAAATTTCTCGCGTTTCTTCCGCTTCAAGCAAATGAGCAAATCGTTCCATACCGCCCAGCTTAGGTGCATGACCACAGAATACGGCACGTAGTTGCAAAAACATCTTTTCGCACTCTAAATGCAATTTATCCATTCGATCTTTATGAATGAATTCTGACTGAAACGCTTTAATAAAAAGATCGTCAGGTATATCATCAAAAAATTTCGAAAGTACATATGTAAATTCGTAATTCGACCTGATATTTGTTGTGGGGGAAGGGGCACTGGCATTTTCACCATTCATAAACCATCTATAATTGACAAGTGGAGTTTGTATAACATAAATAGGATATTTTTTTACGATACGCAACCAAAGTTCATAATCCTGAATCTGTACTAATGCATAATTGTACCAACCAACATCATCCAATACGGTTTTCCTCATTAAAACGCTAGGATGGCAAAGGCAAGCACCCCGAAAATACATATAATGTAACCATTTTGCTTGTCCCATATTCTTTACTTTGAATATCTCAACTCGGTCAGTGTAAAACTCTGTTATTTGATTATCATTTTCATCCACAACATCCACCCATGTAAAACATGCCCCATATTCCGGGTGGCAGTCCAAAAACTCTACTTGCAGTGCCAATTTCTCAGAATGCCAAAAATCATCGGAATCAATACGAGCGATGTATTCGCCACGTGCTTGTGAAATTCCGAAATTGAAACCATAAACCATATGCTGATTATTGGGCAAATAAAAAGGATAAATTCTGTTATCTTGAAAAGATTCAATAATTTCGCGTGAATGGTCTGTCGAACAGTCATCTATGAGAATCAGTTCCCAGTTTTGGTATTTTTGTGCCAAAACACTGGAAATAGATTTTTGCAACCAGTCACCACCGTTAAAATTAGCCAGAACAATACTGACTCTTGGAGTCGTATTACTCATATCTTTTGCCTTTCCAACGTATGAACTCGTTCTTTCGGATCCGTAACCATTCATATCCCTTAGTGCCTAGTAGCTTACGAGCCAACATTTTGCATTTATCTGCAAATGAGTGTTTGGCAGATAGGATTTCTAACATATTTTTGCTAGCGCTGACGCAATGCAACAGTGCATGTCGCTCCTGCACCCCAAAATTCCAGAACAGAGTCTGGTTGCTGTCCCTGAGCTGCTTATGCAGGTTTGTAATTTCCATTCTTGCAAATTTATCCGATAGCAACCACCCTGTATAATACCCGGCAGATTGTACTGCAAACGGATAGATTCGTTCGATAGCATGCATCAGATCACCATCCTGGCCTTGATAGGGTTCTGGAGGAAAGTCGTCATATGTAAAACCATATTCGAACAGCTTTATCATAGCCTTGGGCCGGAACCAGAAACATGTACCAAATGGTGCAATAGGCGGTTTGTCATCGCTGATAGGAACGTTTAGCTTCATTTTTTTCGCAAGTTTTTCTGTTGCAAGATAATCATTTTGCCATTCCAACCCTACCAGATAAAAATAGGATCCATGGTTGGGCGTAGGTGGCACAAGTAGCCCCAAATATGGATTTTCCTCAAACGTTTGCAGCACGTTCTGAACAAATACGGAGTTGGCCAGCACATTTTCATAGCATTTGTAAGCGAAAGATTCTCCTATAATATAAGGCTTATCATATGCTGATTTTTTATCGTGAATGAAGCAGACTACATCATATTGTTCCGCACAGGGCTTTAGACCAATCAGCAGCGAGGACACGTCACGCCCACGGTTTTCGACCTGCACCACTGTGACCGACCTGCCGCCAAAATCGCTAAAATATGCTTCTACCTCCGCAAGTTTTTCAACGCTTGTAGTAATATAGATGTCGGCGTAAGGAGGCATGGAATCCGCATAATGCTTGCATGTATCCATCATATCCAAATGATAGATATGCATAAACAAAGCAATCTTTTGAGGATTGTCCGCCACCGCAGCAAGTTTAGTTGGCAATACATAATTTAATTGCATACGGCTTTTCAAGTCATACATATTGGCAGTACGGAGCAGGTTTCGCCAAATCATACCCACGTCATAATCCGTATGCTCAATCAGGTAGTTGTAGAGTTCCAGCGCGGATTGGCCACAGCTGACATCGATGAATTCCTCGTATTGGTTGAAAAAGGTTTTACGTTTAAAAATCGGACAGTGCCTGTCCTTGATTAGTTCCAGAGGGTAAAGCATCAATGGGTAATTATGGCAGTATTGCAAGTCGTCAGTGTCTACATAAACGTCACTTCTAAACCCATAGGATTCGAAATCTTTTGTGAAGATAGCCTCGTAGGAACAAATTGAATCCTCATATCCTTTGATCATTGGCATTGTATCCCAAAAAGTCTGGTATTGTTCAGATGAAAACATGCTCTTTCGCACAACAATAAAGCTGGATTGTATATGAGCAGGAATATACCCATATTTACACTTATTGTATGGGTCGAACGGATGGCCGTAATGCTTCGTCAATCCCCAGAAATCAACATCCCTACTACGCATTTCACCGAACGCTTCCTGGAAGGGATAAATAGGCCCGAAATTAGTAAAGTTTGCAAAAACGATTTCATCATACGAATTAAGGGCACCCCACCCGTAATGGCTGAGTCCATCTTTATATGCCCATACGTCAAAACCAATATTCTCTCGGATCAGAATATTGTTCGTTATCGTTTTGATACTTGCTGCGCTAACCTCATTGAGACAGCCATTTACCACAACAAGAAGTTCATCCAGGTTTTCATTTAAATCTTTCAAATAATAAGGAAGGTAATCGTCTACTATCCCATCTTCATCATAAAAAAAGAAAATTCCGAGCCTTTTGGAGTTTTCTCCCAATATCACGTTTGGTCACCTCGAATATTAAATTTTACTTTTTGCGGAAAGGCTTAGTGATCCTCCAGAAAAATGAATTCTCCATACTCAAAATCTTGTTGTCTGCCTCCAAAAGTAGCTTTTCAAGGTCCTTACGCCTCTTGTCCTGCAACTGAATAGCGGTTCTCAGGTTATCCTGTTCATCGAACAGTTCTTGATTGGACACCTCCAGACGTGACACGTATTCCCTAAAGGCATTGATCTGCTCATCATTGCTTGCGATCTGCACATATTGTTTGCTATTTGCAGCTTCTAAATCAGACATATAATTTTCAAACGCATTGATACGCTCTGACTGGCTAGCGATCGTCCCCTCCTGCTCGCAGAGCTTTATACTCAGTTGGTTGATTTCATCGGCGTTGTTACGCTGAAGTTCCTCTAATTCCGCCACATATGACAATAAAGCGTCAATATGCTGAGTTTTGAAGAATGCGACATCACTTATTTCTTTCAGACTATTATTCAGTATTTCGATACGTTCCTCATACCAATCACGTTCACTTCCATGCATTGATTTAATTTCTACAACATCAATTTTATGATTCATTATATAACTGGAAAGCTTTTGTACAACGTCTGTCGGTGGTACATGCAATTGCTTTTGCAAAAGGACAGGCGGTGTATCCTTTTGAAGTCTTTTCAATTTAAATACAATTTGAAATGCATTAAATTCCTGTGATTCCTCCAAAATGGTAAACAGCTGTTTGTGATTTTTGCGAATGTCGGTTAAATAGTCGCTATAATAATAACTTGCACCAAGATATTCACAATCAAAACAATATTCAGGATATTCCTTCGACATCAGTAGTTGCCATTCCAGAAAGGAACGTCTGGTAAAAAACTTCAAATGAGTATTATCAAGAATGCCGACATGGGTATAGTTGAACAAGCCGTTAAGCAAATGGAGCCCAATATCCGCATTGGCGATATTGGGTACGCTGACCAGCATATGCCCGCTTTCCTTTACATAGCCGGACAACCACAACAGCGTATAGGTAGGCAAAGGCAAATGCTCCAAGATATCGGCAATGACAATGACGTCAAACACGCCGACTTTTGCCGAAAATCGTTCTTTTTCTGCGTTTGTATCTGCACTAGAGATATCAAATACAAAAACATCGGCATAGTTACCACTGCTTTTAGCAATGGCGGCCGCGTCACTATCTATCTCGATTCCATACAAAACGCATTTTTTCTCGAATGCAAGCAGTACCTGACCTAGATTCCCTTGTGCACATCCGACGTCCAGTACAACCGCGTCCGGCGAGATATGCTGCTGCAGGAGTTTCAAGGCATTGTTGGAAAACAGATCGAATTCCTCCACATAATACCGATTTCGGTCCTGGTCCTGTGGAGTAAAGAAAATATTGGTTTTCCCATTTGCTAATTCCATATTGCTCATCTCATGTTTTTCATAATCTTCGTTATTTTTTCATTGTCACCCCACAAAGCTGGAGAATCGTAGGGACGATTAGGGAACGCCCCGTATTGCAGCTGCAAGTCAAGTCCGTGCTGCTTTATAAAGCTCTCTACTTTTTCGCCCAGACTGACAGGCTGTCCGGTACAGCAGTTTATAATGCCTGTGACCTCCTCTTGCAGCACACTGGCAGCAATCTGTTTGGCCAGTTCATCCACATGGATAAAATCGTATTTGTTGCTTCCGTCGTTGAAAGGAAAGGCTTTCTGCCCACTCTTGGCAGCTTCGATGATTTTAGCGAAAATAGAGTGATTACGTGCATCATCACCTAAGATATAAAAAGCGCGTAACCACTGGACCGTAACAGGAGTGGTTTTTTGCAGGATAAACAACGCGCGCCGCAACGCATCTTTTGCAATTCCGTATAAGTTGATGGGGTTAGTGGGGGTATCATCGTTGATCGCTCCCTCCCAATAACCAACTTCATGCATAGAGCCCATAACGGCGATCTGTTTTACACTGGACTTCATCACAGTATCCAAAAATGTATAATGTGCAGATAGGCACTCCATATGCGCGTTGGAATTATGGATAAAGCCATCTTTCCAGGCCATGTGTAGACAAACGTCAGGGTCTCCCAGCTTATGCATGATGTCGGTGTCCTCGGTAAATATATCCGCTACAACAGTCGTTGCGCGTGTGTCGATGTGGTCAACTGCAAGATCTGCAGCAATGACCTGTGCCCCCCTGTCCAGAAGAGCTGTGACAACATGGCTCCCGATATATCCATTGGAGCCGGTAACTAAAATTCGCTTTGCCATTAGTTCATCTCCTCTGTTTGCGTCTCCAGTTTCCGATATGCATTACACACAGCCCGAGTATTTCCGAGCAGCTTTATCTGGCCTTTTTCAAGCCACATCACATTGTCGCAAAGACGTTCAATTTGCTCGATTGAATGTGAGACAATAAGCACAGTCGTGCCGCCATCTATCATGCTTTTGATTCGTTCCTCACATTTTTTTTGGAACAGGAAATCACCCACCGCCAAGATCTCATCCAATATCAAGATATCCGGTTTTGTGATGGTTGCAATTGAAAAACCCAAACGCGCAATCATGCCGGAAGAAAAATTTTTAATGGGTACATCAACAAATTCGCTCAACTCGGAAAACGCAATGATTTCATCAAAATGTATTTTCATAACTGCATGGGAATGACCAAGCACCGCACCGTTTAAAAAGATGTTTTCTCGTGCAGTCAGATCAGCGTCGAATCCTGCACCAAGCTCAATCAGCGGAGAAATGGTCCCGAAAGTTTTTACTGTTCCCTTTGTAGGCTTCAAGATACGGGAGATAATCTTCAACAGCGTGCTTTTGCCCGATCCATTTAGCCCTACAATACCCAAAACAGTACCTTTTTCAAGCGAAAAGGTGATGTTTTGCAATGCCAAAAATTCATCTACTTTAAGACGCCCCCTTGCGATGCGGATAAAGTACTCTTTTAGGGTATCGACTTTTTCTTTGGACAGGTTGAACCGCATAGTTACGTTATTGACTTCGATGGCGTTCTCCAATTTTAAATCTCC
>Ga0153945_1000378_pt1 | contig 13751 bp, 11 predicted proteins | sample TSNJ029MetaG_FD_104720 | JGI IMG/M metagenome (GOLD analysis project Ga0153945, IMG submission 104720) | Attine ant fungus gardens microbial communities from New Jersey, USA - TSNJ029 MetaG | ecosystem: Host-associated > Fungi > Mycelium > Unclassified | place: USA: New Jersey, Wharton State...
ATGCCCCTTGTATTATCTTCATCGATGAAATCGACGCGATTGGCAAAAGCCGTGATAACCAGCTTGGCTCCAACGACGAACGGGAACAGACCTTGAACCAGCTTTTGGCCGAGATGGATGGCTTTGGCAATGAAAAAGGCATTATTGTTCTGGCCGCCACCAACCGCCCGGAGGTGCTGGACAAAGCGTTCTTGCGGCCGGGCCGTTTTGACCGCCGCATTATAGTAGAGAAGCCCGACCTCATTGGGCGAGAAGCCATATTGAGAGTTCACGCTGCCAAAGTAAAGATGGGCGAGGACGTAGAACTGTCTGCGTTATCCTCCTTGCCGGGCGTCAGCCCGCCTGCGCCGTCTGCCTTAACAGACGAAAAACATCCTCGCAAGTCTATTCGCGTTTTCTATCCTGAAATAGTATAAGTTTATTCTTGCTCACATCTTCCGCGACCCGTTGTTTGAATTCTCCCGAAAAAGGCGTTGCTTTTGGCATTAAGATCACCCCACAAGTTTCAGTATACCATACTGTCTAACTTATGGGGTGCATTTCATTGGTCACTCATGCTCCACAAAATATTCGCTCAATCCCATTCCCGTTGGTGTCAGTTAATGCACTGGCCACCATCGATCAGGACATCCGAACCGACCATGAACCCTGCAATATCGGTGGCGAGAAAAGCAATGACGCCGGCAATCTCTGACAGTCGGCCAAAGCGGCGGATCGGCACCTGCAACGCTGCGTTTTCCATTACTGATATCGGCAGGTTGTCGTGTGTGCCGGACAAAGTCACTCCCGGACTGACGCTGTTTACCCGGATGCCATATTTGATATAGTGGGACGCCATCCCACGTGTCAGGTGCAGAACGCCCGCCTTAGCAGTCGGGTAGGAAAAGGAGTAGTTATCATCACCAGTTTTGTTGTAAATGTGTCCGGACATGGATGCCATGTTGATGATGGAGCCGCCGTGGCCGTCCTTAATCATCACATTGGCGACAGTGCGTCCTACCAACAGCATGCCAGTCAGGTTGATGTCCAATAAACGCTTCCACTCGTCAATATCTATATCTGCGTTGTCAGCAGGGTTGAAGATCCCCACGTTGTTGTGCAGCACATCCAGAGTGCCTAACTCGCGGGCGGCCTCGCCCACAAAGTCCAGCACACTGTATTCATCGGCCACATCCCCCGCAAGCGCGATGGCCTTGACGCCGTATCGCTCTTGGATACCTGCGCAGATCTCTTCCAATTTGCCCTTCGCGCTGGGTAGATCCATCAATGCCACATCCGCGCCCATGTCGGCAAACGCACGCGCGGTGGAGCGCCCGATGCCACCAGCGGCACCAGTCACCAGCGCCTTTTTGCCCTCCAGTGTAAATTTGTTCTTCATTGTTTCCACTTCACTGACGGAAAAATTCTTACTATCCTTGCATAACGGTTCCATACCGCTCGCCCCTTTCTTTTTATAGAAATGCCTTTATCTGCTTGGCGATACCCACCTCGTCATATCCATAATACGGATACAGCGTGTCAGGATAGCCAAGCTTCGCGAATACATCCGGTACACCCAGACGTTTGAACTTGCAACTCATATTTGTCTCCGCAAGCAGCTCTGCAACCGCGCTGCCCAGCCCCCCAATTATGTTGTGATCCTCCACCGTTATAATGATTCCGGTTTCCTTCACGGCCTTAAGTACGGCTTCGCCATCAAGCGGCTTGATGGTGTGCATATCTAGTACCCGAATACTGACGCCTTCCCTTTCCAATTCTTGGGCAGCCTTCAGGGCGTTGTACACGCCGATGCCAGTGCCAATGACAGTCGCGTCCCTGCCCTCTCTGGTCACAACCGCCTTGCCGATCTGGAACGGGTAGTCCTGATCAGCGTAGACCAGCGGCTCCTCACCGCGCGCCAGACGCAGGTACATAGGGCGCGGGTTCTTCACGAACTCATCCACTATGCGCGCTCCCTGATTTGCGTCGGAGGGGGAAATCATTGTCATGTTAGGTATGGCACGCATGACCGCATAATCCATGATGGTATAGTGGGTCGGCCCACCGCCGGAGGTCAGGCCGCCATGGGTACCGATAACACAGACCGCCACGTCGTTGTATGCGACATCCAGGCATATCTGATCCGTAGCGCGAATGGATAGAAACGGCCCAAACGCTGTAGCAAAAGCTTTTTTACCGGCTAACGCCGCGCCGGCCGCTGTGCCGACCAGATTTGACTCCGCGATGCCCACATCGATGGTGCGGTCGGGATACGCCTGTAAGATCTTCCACGGAATGCTGCCAGTTACGGCGGAGTCGGACAGTACATAAACGATATCCTTGTCTTGCTTCATCAGTTCAAATATCTTTTTAGGCACAAGCTCGCGCGCATTGCCCATCACTGTCATTTCTTCAACATTGAATGTAAAGCCTGCCATAATTATTTAGCCCCCCTTTTGCTATATGCATCGAGTAACGAAAGCGCCTCGGCCATCTTCTCATCATCCAAACCACCCAGGTGCCATTTTGGCTGGTCTTCCATAAAATCGATGCCCTTACCCTTTACCGTGTTGGAGACGATCACCACAGGCTTGCGTCGGGCAACAGGATCGCTCTCAGGTAGCGCGGACAGCGCCTCCACTATCTGAGCCATGTTATTGCCGTCGATTGAAATAACATGCCAGTTAAACGCATCAAACTTCTTTTCCAGTGAATCCAGCGCAATGGTATCCTCGGTGTGGCGGCAGCCCGAAATGCGGTTGCGATCCACAATAAGCACGAGGTTGCCCATTTGGTAATGCGCCGCCGACATGACGGCCTCCCAGTTAGAGCCCTCATCCAGTTCGCCGTCACCCACCACACAATACACCCGCCAGTTCGCCTTGTCCATGCGACCTGCCATCGCGTAGCCGAATGCCAGCGATAGTCCATGGCCCAACGAGCCGGTAGAAGCATCGAACATAGGGAGGTATTTCCGATTTGGGTGTTGGCCGAACCGTCCGTCCAGCTTGTTGTACTCCCCGTACAGTTCTTCCTTGGAAAACATGCCCATGTCGGTGAAAATGTTATACAGCAGGCAGGCGCAGTGCCCCTTGCCCAAGATGAAGCGGTCGCGTTCCGGCCAGCTGTAATTATTGGGGTCGTAGCGCATGAAATGGTAAAACAGCGCGACGGTGACGTCAGTCATTGACAGCGGCCCCCCCAGATGAGAGTTGCCGATCTTGTTGCAGTAAACCACCAATTCCTTGCGAATCTGAAGTGCCTTTTCTTCCAGTTTGCTTACCAGCTGCGTGTCGATGGTTATCATACGGTTCTCCTCCTTTTCTGTGGGCGCTATATACCCAATAATTCTGCTGCTTGTTTAGGGGTCGCTACTGGACGGCCAACCTCTGCGGCCAGCGCCTTTGCCTCTACCAGCAGCTCCAAGTTGGTAGGCTTGTAGGTCGGTGAATAATGCGAGTCCATCCCCACCTTGATATCGCCGCCCATTTCAATGGCGCGTTTCATCAGCGGCTTCATATCCTTCTCACCAGCGCCAAATATACTCAGTGCCCACGGCAGATGCCCTAGGCCGTAATACTCGGTTAGCCAGCGGTAATAGTAAAGTGACTCAAATGTAGCGGGCATTCCGCACACGCTCATCGGGGACATGGACATAAGCCCATACTCGTCTATCATGTAGTAGTCGATCTGCACAGCGTCGGGCGCCATGCCATTATTTATATAGAGGGCCGCCGTGCGCAGGTAAGACGGCTCATATATGCCGAATACCACGCCTTTGTTATATTTCTTAAACATCTGCACCTGTTGGTTAATCTGATCCATTGAATAGCCGTAATGCAGGCCGATTGGGTAGCCAGCATCATCTTTGGCGAAATTAATGGTGGTGATGCCGGGGTCGATTAAACCGATACGAATGTCCCCACGCTGAAACAGAACCTCCACGTGCTCCAACCCCATCAGCGACGGGTCGTCATTAGTTACCATTGTGGGATCCCAGATTACATCCGGGTATTTCTCCATCACCGTCCTCCACGACTTCATGTAGTCGTCCGCCGCCGCCTCCCCTTTGAGTTGTACGTCGGTGTTGTGCACATGGAACATGGAGGCGCCATTTTCGCACAGCAGTATCGCCTCCCGCGTAATCTCCTCATGGCCGATTGGAACGTTTGGGTTGAAATCTTTTGTCTTGGGACCGTTAGGCTGTACCTCGATGATTAGCGGACGACTCATATCACCCATAAAGGTGGACATTCTATCAATATAATTTTCCATAATCTTCACTCCAGTCAGTTAAAAATGAAATGGTAAACTCTACCGAGATTATGCGGATATATTAAAGTATGGCATATAGTATTAGTATAGATTTTAGAATCGAAAAATCGTGGGTCAACTTGAAAAAGTGGCTTTGCGACAACTTGTGGCGATTCCCTAATATCCAATGGGCGGTTGAGTGCTACTTTTCCTCTTACCATTCTTAGCTTAACCAACTATAAGTCATTGCACTTCAGCATCACTTTGGCGTATTTTCCGGTAAATTGATCCGAGAAAGCCTGCTCATAATCGCTGAGAGGATATTCGCGTTGGATTAGCGATTCCAACTCCAACCGATTTAGAACAGAGGTAACCCGAGGAAAGATGTCGTTTGAGTTGAACATGCCATGGATGTGCTTCTGTTGCCAGTACTGTTGCCAGAATAGATTCAGTGGCAGCATAAAAGTGGGATCATACATTGAAAAGTACACCACATCCCCGTCTGGTGTGAGGATATCCAGAGCCTGTGCCGCGGCCACCGCGGCTCCGGATGCCTCTATAACGCTGTCAAAGCCAAGGGAACCTGTCAATTCATCAGAGCGAGTCTTCACGTCCTCCGCAGCGGGGTCAATGGTGAAGTCGGCGCCAAGGCGGAGCGCCAACGTGCGTTTGTCTGCTACCGGCTCAATAACCGCTACCAGCGCCGCGCCGGCAAGCCGCGCCACCTGCGCAGCGAGCTGGCCGATTCCGCCTCCGCCGAAGATGGCGACTCTTGAGCCTAAGCGGACATTTACCATTTCCGCGGCTCCGAATGCGACTGAAACAGGCTCTGTTAAGGCTCCGTGGCGCAGATCCACATCGTCGGGCAATTTGAACACTTGACTCATATGCCAACAGACATACTCAGCGATTCCGTCCATGCGGGGAATTTTGTTCTGGCAGAAGTTTTCCTTACCAGTATGACAGAACACACAGGAACCGCAGTACTGCATGGGGCTGCCAGTCACACGGTTTCCGGGAGCGAAGCCCATGCGCTTTGCATTTTCCCCGACCGACTCAATCACACCGGAAATCTCGTGCCCCACCGTCATTGGTAGCATACCGCGCAATCGGTCGGAAAAATCGCCCAAGCTGCCGCGTACAGTATGTCCGTCTGAGCCGCAGATGCAAGAATAAGCAACTTTGATGAGTACTTCATCGGATCTTGGAACGGGCTTTCCCATCTCACGCAGTTCCAACCTACCCGCTATATTTTCAGCGGAGTTGCCAATCTCGGTTATGTAAAGGCGTTTCATAAATAGAATTTCTCCTTTCAAAACAGGGGATGTTTATTCGGTGCCACTCAGTTCAGCCTCGTCACGGAGCTTACGCTCATGCAGTTCCTGTACGATATTTGCGTGCTTTTCGTTATCCAGCTTGTAACAGAAGATGTAGAAAATAGCAATTATTATAGACATGATTCCGGGCACTAACGTGACGAAAGAGTTCATGTAAGTTAGCACTACAGGTGTCTGCGCCTGATTGGCTACATAGCCGACGGATCCCATGATGGCGACCATTACTGCCGGACCAACCGCACCCCCGATTTTCATAAAGAAGCTCTGGAAAGCGGCAATAAAGCCATCCGCGCGCACGCTGGTCTTCCACTCCCCATAATCCACAGCATCTGGAATAATGGAGTAGTTAAACGGTGCAGCACAGCTCTGAGCCATACTGCTGAAGAACACCAAAATAAAGAAAGAGATGCTTGGTGCCGGTATGAAGTACATAATAATAAGTAATATGCCGCAGATGATGTTGCCGTATGCAAAGCCGGTACCCTTGGACTTGACTCTATGAATAATAAGCGAGGTTATAAGCCCTGAGCCGATCATGCCGCCTATGCCGTTCCACAGACTAAAGGTGGAAAATAGAGCCGCGTTGCCGGCGAAATATGTAAAGTAATACGCATACATGGTCATTCGGCCGTATGTCATGAAGCCAACCAAGAAAAACCCAATATACGCGACGATGGCCGGTGGATTTTTGGTTACCGTCTGAAACAGGACTTTTAGTGGAATCTTTTTCTGCTTGGGGCTTGGTTTGACTACTTCCTTGGCGCAAATGCTGGAGACCATCATCATCGGCAGACCTACGCAACTGGTTATCAGTACCGCGAACAGATAACCCACGTGCATGTTACCGCCACCAAATGCTATAATCATCGGAACAGCCAGCAATCCAATGCCGTTGACGCCGAGTTGCGCGAACATCATGCGCTTACCCATGATCTTGGAGCGCTCGTTCCCGTCCGTTGTCATGACGCCAAGCATAGCCGCATATGTCATATCCACACAGGTGGACGCAACGGTAACCAGAATGTAAAACACATACATGTAGGCGACTTTGGTGCTATAACTCCAGTTCGGATTGGCATTGAACAACAGCACCATCAGCACGGCGAGAAATATACCACCCACGAACACCCAAGGACGATACCGCCCAAATCGCGAGCGGGTACGGTCTGCCAGAGAACCGATAATAGGGTCGTTAATTGCATCGAATATACGTACGCCAAGCAGCAGTCCGGCGACCGCAGCCGGTGCAACACCGATCACATCGGTATAGTAGATTGTAAGGAATGCGCTGACCCAGTAGTAGATGGAGTTGTAGCCCGTTTGTTCTATGGTTACCAGAAGCTGCCTACCCAGAGAATACTTAACATTTGTGTCTTGAACCATGGCGGTTTTCTGTTCGGCCATTTAAACCCTCCTCATAAATTGTTTTTGTATGTATATAGTAGACGAAATCCCCCTGTTTTTCAACGTGAAAATAATATAAATTCACGTAAAACAGGGGGATGATATTATAATTAGAGGTGTATATGCGGTAAGCAGGGGGATTATATTATCTTTATATGCTTGATATTCGCTTTGTTATATTTAAAAACAATTTGATTATCGGTAAGGATACAAAGCAAACCGGAAATATTGTAGCATACGATGCAACGCTCACCGCGTCATATCCAACAGGATACGAGTGTATTGCTGGGAAGTATAGGCGGCCATGGCCTGCTCAATTTCGCCCATAGCGTATACTCCGCCGATGAGAGGGGTGAGCTGCAAGGCACCCATCAGTCGGCCAGCGTAGCCGAGTGAGCTGGAATTTTTGGCACTGAAAGAGCTCTTTACAGTATACTCCAGAAAGTACATCTCGGACAGGTTGATGTTCAGCTCCTGCTGCGCATCGTACATGGAAAACAGCATCAATGTGCCACCGCGCGCGAGCATTCCGGTCACTCCGCGCAATGCATTAAAGTTACCGCTGGCATCGATGATGATGTCGAAGCCGCAGTCTTCGGTGTACATGCTGAACAACTGGTGAAGGTCGTTACTGCCCGGATCGACGACCTTTGTAGCTCCCAGCTTTCTGGCCAGAGCCCGTTTGCCCTTGATCGGTTCACTGACAATCACGAGACACGCGCCGTGCAGTCTAGCCAGCTGCAGCAACATCAGTCCCGCACTGCCGCCGCCGAGGATCAGTATGGACTGTCCGGTTGTGTGCGGAAAAGATTCCATGCAATGCGCACAGGTCATGGTTAACCAGAATAGCGCACCTTCCCGCAAATCCATGCTCGCCGGCAATTTGCATACCTGGGTGCTTTTCAGCACGATATATTCAGAGAACAAGCCGTTAACAGACCCACTCTCCAGACACAAGTGCTCCTTGCCGCTTCGGCAGTTTATACACATGCCACAGGATGTAAACGGCACTGCGCTTACTGCATCGCCTATCGCAAGCCCGTATTGAGCGGCTTCTGGACCGAGTTTCACAATCTCACCCGAAATCTCATGGCCTAGTCCCCTGTCATAGTAATGCGAACGCAGGGTGCCATTGACCATTGCATAATCGTCCGGGTTTATAGCGCCATAGTGCACACGTATCTTTACATCGTCCGGATGGCGCACGGATGGCTCGTCAGTTTTGGCCACATACACTTGGCGGCTATTGTCTAGCCGAATACTTCTCACGGCACCACCTCCGCACCCAATTTCTGCAGGGCGTTTTGTACCATTACACGATCCCGGAAGGCAGATGGTGATGTCCCCACTTGCTGGCGAAACACTCGCGCAAAATACTTCGCATCTGCAAATCCGCATTTTTTTGCCACAGTACTCATCTTGTATTCACCATCCATAATCAATACCTTCGCAGCCTGCACTCGCACAACCTGTAAATAATTGCCCACACTCTGTCCTGTGTTTTCTTTAAAAATCCTGCATAGGTACGGCTTGGACAGCCCTAACGCATTCGTAATATCATTCAGTGAAATCTGCTCACCGTAATGATCGGCGATATAGGAGAGCGTACGGATCACATAGGGGTTGACCACCGCTCCCACAGAACCAGCCCTTAAACAGGCTGCCCGCAACCGCTCACAGGCGTAAGAGGCCTCTTGCTCAATCGACCAGAACTTTCCCCATTGGGAATGGTCCGGCGCGACACCTGACAATGCCGCCAGTATACGCAGACAGCCGTCATCGAATCGTTCCCTGAACAACTGTAGCTGGCCATGGTGCATGGCAGGTTTGAGTTGTTTTGTATAAATCTGCTGCAGTATAACCGCAGCTTTGTCCGCCTCTCCAGCTAGCATCTGGGCCAACAGGCAGCGCGTCAGGTTTTCAAGCGCGGCACTATCTAACTGCTTGCGGTAAGCCTCTATATAGGACATGGTAATAACGTGCAGATCGTCGCAGAAATACCGGAATGCCTCAAGTTGTCTCAGCTCTTCGAACATTAGATCCAAATACTCTGCTTGACGGGGGGTAGAGAGTTGCATTGAAACCCCGTTCTGTGCGACGGCAGCCGCTTTGTGGAGCATCTGTGACGTTATGAGCAAAACCTGTCTATTGCGCGACAGGGGATTCAGCCGCTCCGCCGAAAAGAGTAAATAAACCCCCTGTGCGTTACGACGTACAAGCCACAGGGAATTGGAATCTGGAAATAACGTACAAAGCGTTTCTTGCAGCGACAGTGCCGCCTCACGCGTCAGTTCCGGTTGAGCGTATTTCAGCTGCGCCAGATGCAAGAGAGCCGACCCAGCCTGCGCCGCATACGATTTAATGGCCTGCTGCGCATCACGGATGTTCCCCGCCTCTACGACTTCCAAGTCCATGCTTGGCGGTTGATCTTTGCGGCTCAGCACACTCTGGATGGTTTCCACCAGCCGCTCCCGGGTCAACGAGTTCCACTCCAGCAGAATTCCAATGTCGGACTTGTTCGATGGTGGAAGTTGCCAACAGAAATCCTCCAGCATGATGATCTTGGTTTCCAATTGCCGTTGTTTTATATGCTCACGCAAGACATTGATATCCAAAAATGCGGCAGAATCCTTCAACAGAAGAATATCCGGACTCAACTCATGAAAGTTCTTTAGTACAGCCAGCGAGTTATTGCGAATAAATAGCTGGTATCCCTCGCGTTCAGGTTCCAACAAGTTTTTGACGCGCATGGCATCTGAATATGTCCGTGCCACCAACATAATTTTACAATCCATAACCGCCCCTCGCAACGACCAAAAACAATATTACAAACTGAAGAAGATAAGTTATTTTTTAATATATCACAAGCATAGTGTGAAGTCAATTGCCGCAAGTTTAGGGTGTGCTGACATTAAAGCAAGGCTTTTCTGTATTATTTATTCCCATATTGCAACGCTACCAAATTGTTTTAGACAGGGCCGGTTCTGCAACCGTCCCGGAAGTTATCCTTGTTGTGCTTAACGAATTGCAATTGCCAATAGGTCGTTGCGCGAAGCTTTTTAATGCAATATATATAATAAAAAGGTAACAACGCCTGAATCGACCACGAAAAAGCCCCCAAAATCCAGTAGAAATCAGATTTCGGGAGCTTCCCTTTGTGCAATTTTTATTGTTGGGAGTTCGGGAAACAGTCAGATTATGATTCCAACATGCTATAGCATAGGACTTTTTTCATATGTTAACGGGAATAATAACCATACGTGATCCCAATACATCTTTCCCAACCGATATTTTATGCCAAGGCATTCCTTTTCCAATAATCTAGGATAATCTGATTTACCTCTTCCGGCTTTTCTCTGTGAGGGAAGTGTCCGGCTTGAATCATTTTTAACTCGTAGCCTTTCAGGTAATTTGCAGCATAGACGCGGCTAAAAGCTGCGACTTCAGTACAGTTATCCTCCACTCCTCCAATGGATAGGAAAGGTACCTCTATCAGATTTCCAAAGATATCAGGTATTGATGGCTCGCCTTCTTTAGGAGGCGTCGCCTGTGAACGATAATACTGCAACGCCGCATCAGACACGCCGGACTGCGCATAAGTGTCCTGGACCGCCCCCAGTTCTTCGGGCGTAAATTTCCAATTTGGACTCCAATGCCGCCAGAGGACTTCCACCAGTTCATATCCATTCAATTCAAAAGCGCAATCTCCATAGCCATGGAAATTGAACATCACTGTATACCAATGGCGTATAGCGCCATTCATGGGCGGCTCAGACGAACCAAGGCGAAGAATGGTATCCGGCGGAGGGAATCCCATAGTGACAGCGTCACGAAATCTCCCGGGGATGCTTTTTAGCAACATGGACGTAAAATATGCGCCCCAATCATGCCCTATCAGATGGATATCGTTAATTTCCATCTTCTCAATGAACTCCCGCATTTGCAAACCCATTTCCCAAAGTGACGGCAATGGGTTTACAATGGACGCAGGCGTGTAACCGGGCATAGCCGGAACCAGCACTCGATAACCTGCATCTGTAAAAGGGATCAACTGATTGTCAAAAGAATGCATATTGTCGGGAAATCCATGCAGACATAGAACTACTGGCAGTTTTGTAACATCGGTCGTACTATCCGGGACTGCCTCGAATGTTTCCATCTCAATTTCGCTTAATGAAATTTGTTTTTTTGCCAGCTTCAAAATACAATTCCCTCCAATGCTTTTAAGATACCAACCGTATCATAGCCATATTTATGACACCATATCATTTATTTGCCAATTGATTACCGAAAGAGATTTTGCCTTCATTCTTCTTTAAAACCTGTTGCATATATTCACCAAATGTTGCACCAAAATAGATATCCGGATATTCCGGCTTGTTTCGTGCATATTTTATCAAGTTGCGCGCAATCTCTCGTTTTGAAACAATATTTTCACGGATTGCAACATATTGCGCCCAGATCGGGTTATACATTGCGGCCAGATTTTTGTGGAATTCGGAGAGCATTTCCTCAGAAAAATCATTTGCCGCGAATGCCTTCTCCGCCACATCGGCACACATTTTGCCGCCATACATGGCCGGCGAGACCCCATAGTAATAGCAAGGGTCTGGAGCCGAGGCAGCGTCACCGATTACCATAGCGCCCGCCACATAGTTTTTTCGATCTGATTAGCGCAGGGTAATCGCCAACCTTTCATTCCATCCACACAACGCGCTTTATCCCACCCAGTCGGACTCGCAGGAAAGATATTTGTATCCGGCGTCCGGCGTGTCCAACCGTGTTGTTATCACTCCGCATTGCATGAGACATACCGGAAGCTGCCATTTTCTAAGACAACAGCGGTGATTTCCCCGGTGCGGGCAAGCTCATAGCTGTTATAAACCTCAAAACGAACATGAAGCAAATCCCCGTCTCTCCGGGTGTCTACCAGCCGGATATCTTGATTGTAGGATGAAGGCACACGGTATGTTTGGCGCTCCGGATCATAGTTATTGTATTGTCTTAAATATTCGACGCTGACATCATAATATGACGTCACCACCGATTCCACATCGTCAGCCGGCAAATATGGCTCTTTCCAGTAAGGATCGAGTTCTACGTTTTCCGGTATGACGACCTCGCCTATCTGTACCATGAAATCATAGATGGATAAAAGATCGTATTGGGGACGCTCATCCACACGATTCCATGATATTGTAGCGTTCCTGGAGCATACCAGCGCCGCCACAATTTTCTCTTCGAGGATCATATCTTCGCCGATACTGATATATAAGTCATTCAGTTTTTGCTGTTCCGGGGTAAGTGGGACGGGGATAAATTCATTTGACAGGTAACGATAATCATTGCCTTCCCTCATATCTACCCGCAGGATGCCGGAACCGCTCGGTTCAATATCGTGATACAGTTCATAATGGATTGTATGAATAGTTCCGTCCACCTGCGATTCTACGATTCGCGCGTTGGCGACTGACCCCAGGCCGCCGAGCCAGTAAGCGTCTTTTTCTTCGATATAAAACATACCGCTTCTCAGGTGATCCGTACTGACATCAAAGTGGCGCTGGATTGCCGGTTCCACTTCGTCCGCAGGCATGAGGATACTGACGATAATCTCATCCTTTTCCCACTCATCGTCTTTTATTTCAGTTTCATTATATGGCTCCTGGCTGAGCGCGACAAAAAAGTTAATTAACAGGTCGGGGTCAAGTTCTTCAGCAGATTCCCAAGACGTTTGGGCGATTTGATTCCACACCAGGATCATTAGCCGTTTTTCTTCCTCCGTGGCCTGGTCATCGCCCAAATCAATTAGACCGTAGAGCTTGCGAAGGCTCTCTCCGTTTGCCTCGGACGGCACTTCCTCCGCGGCTATTTCTGTCTCCGGCTCATTTGAAGTTGCGTTGGGAGTATCCCTCTCTATGCTAGAGGATATATCTATCTGGTTACATCCAGATAAAGCGATTGCAAGGAGAAAGCAGAGTACCCATAATCTTGCCTTTTTCATGTGAAATCACTCCTGTCTTCATGTATGTTATATTTACGACGCCGCTTTGAAGCATAATCTGAGAAGCGCCGTTGCATTTTATAGATTCCGAGAGTGTGAGAAGACCCGCATAAATACAAGGACTGGATCGCAGCGGAACATCATGCTGTCCCCAAGGCTCAGAGGCAATCAGCTACCGGCCGCGAATCGCACACCCATCTGAAATGCGTTCTCGCAGTCTATGGGGAACTGGTTTCTTCGATGTTCTTCTTTGGCCTCCACATCAAAAACCACATCATATTTTGAATAATCATCAAACTGATAAGTATCGAAAGCATAAAGAACTTCGATGCTTCCGTATGTTCTTTTCAGCAGGTTCTCTATGAATTTCAGGTCCTGTATGGAGCCATATTCCGCCAAGTATTTCTCAGGCACTCCCATTGTGTAGATAAAGCCAACCTTTATTCCTCGCGGGAAATAGGTGACCGGTTCGGGTTTATATGTACCATTGCAGAAGATTGCACGCTCCAGAAAGCATCGCATGCCTCCCGTTATATTTCCAGCATAGATCGGTGAACCCAGGATCAGCGCATCTACGGTTTCCAATTCCCTCAGCAAGGGGTTGATTTCATCCTTCATCGCACATACGCCATGTCCATCTGCCTTTTTACAAGCGAAGCAGCTGATACATCCCTGGAACCTGTGGTCATACAGATGGACCAGCTTTGTCTCGGCCCCTTGTTTTGAAGCTCCATCCAACGCGCTTTTCAGCATTGTCGCCGTATTACAGTTTTTTC
>Ga0153945_1000381_pt1 | contig 13697 bp, 22 predicted proteins | sample TSNJ029MetaG_FD_104720 | JGI IMG/M metagenome (GOLD analysis project Ga0153945, IMG submission 104720) | Attine ant fungus gardens microbial communities from New Jersey, USA - TSNJ029 MetaG | ecosystem: Host-associated > Fungi > Mycelium > Unclassified | place: USA: New Jersey, Wharton State...
CCATTCCCAGCCTCCTTATCCCTCGCCTTCAAGACTGCGTACACCGTTGACACGCCTATGCCCATGTCCCCGGCGATGTCCTTCACCTTCCAGCCCGCCGCCTTGAGCGCCAGCACCTTGCCGGTGTCCACCTCTATCCGCTCCTTGAGGTTCTTGGGCCTTTTGCCCGCCACCTTCGGCTTCCGCTCCGGAGCGGCCTCCCCCGCCGGCGCCTGGTTCAACGTGTGACTTTTGACGGCGTCCGCGCAAGCCTTGCAGAGGTCGGCGTCAAGTACGTTCATATAGGCTTCCGTCTCCTGATCCACATCCCCTACCCTTATCCTCGCCAGCAAGTCGTCCTTGCCGATCACCCGGCCGCACCGGTCACAAATATATGCCTGCATCTGCTTTTCCCTCCATCTCTTTTATGGCTTCTTCAAAATCTATATCCATCGTTGCTGGGCTTCTCTTGCCCTTGCGGCATCTGACCCCAAGCCTCATGTCCTTTTTGTTTTCGTCCATTTCATGCCCCCTGTCCTATTCCATCAGGGATAGCCCGCAGCAGCCGCATCCTGCATGCAGATGGCCGTTATAGCCTGACCGGCCTGCATGTGCCGTCCCCCCGCAGGCCGGGCATATGAAATCCCTGTTTTCCCCTGGCTCCAATCCCTTCTTCATCATTGCCGCCGCCTGCACGAATTTAATAAACACGTCTATCTCCTCATCGTTAAGATCCTTAAGGCCATCATCTGGAAAGGCATCTTCATGGCCGCTGTTCTTGCCCATTGCCCCTCCTTCCCATCGCCCCCAATAGGCAGCCCCTGTGGAAGTGATGCACATCCCGCCTCTTTGTCCTGACATACTCATAGCTCCCCACAATGGCCTTCCCGCACTCATAGCAGAGCCTCTCCGGTTCAGGCTTGGGCTGTTTCTGTTTGCTCATGTTGACCTCCCGTCAAACTTGATGCCATGCCTCACTTCTAACCGTGAGTAATAGGCATTCATGATGGCTGCTGCAAATGGGTCCTTGCCATGCTTATTGATAACCGACTGCATCATATCCCGGACCTTCTGCCAGCCATCTTCTGTATTTGGCATGTCCAGGCACTGCTTGAAGACGTTCCAGCAATCCGTGTTGACCTTCTGCTCGTATCCATACCCATAGCCCATACGCCTCACCCGCTGCCCAATGGCTCGATCTTCACGTAAATCCCCGGAAGGTCCGCCCAGAACTTTTCCGTCACCTCGCTAGCCACCAAGACATCATCCTCCCAGTACCCCAAATGCGTCATGACATCCTTGAGCAGCTTGATCATGTTGTCAGTATCCGGCTTCGTTGTCTTATACTCCCCGTCATGATGCCCGCCCCTTGGGAAGCACCACTTAGTCGTTAGCCGCACTGCGTCAGCATATTTCCGCTCAGGCACATGCCTCCCCAAATAGGCTGCCAGCTTTGACCGTACTGCTTTGAGCTCCCGCGGCTCATAAAATACCGGCTTGCCCTTCACCACGCACACCTGCTTTTCCTGATGCGTCTTGGTTGGCGGCAGCATCGGCATAAAGAATTCAGTTGTCATTGCATTCCCACCTGCCATAATCCACTCCTCGCCACTTTCCTGTGTTGGGGTCATAAACGATCTCCCCATGGTCATTTGCGGATTTCCATCTCTCACTTCTTTTCTCCATTTCGCTTTACTCCTTTAATGTGTGGAATTTTTTATTTTTTGAAATTTTGCATTTGTCACGTCATGTATGTATAGGGGTGACCACGCCCCTACCGTGGTCACCTACCGGAACATACGTGACGTTTGCAGGAACGGAAAACGGAAAATTTATTATTTATAATAATGGTTCTTTCCGTCACGGAAACGACCATAAAAACCATGGTGTTTTCCTCCGTGGAAGCGACCATAGATTTATGGTACTTTCCATAAGGGAACGAACTATAAAATTATGGTTCTTTCCGTCACGGAAGCGACCATGATTTATGGTGTTTTCCGTTTGTGAAAGCACCATGTTATTCATGGTTCTTTCCATCACTTCCATTCCTCTTAACGCAGCCGTCATTCTTGTCAATGTGGTAGCCTCCGTGTGATTTCAGCCTGTCCCTGACTGACCTTTCCGTGACGCCAAGCGACTCAGCCAGGGTCTTGACCGTTGGCGGGTCGCCAAAATTACAGGAATTGATGGCGTTCTCAAGCTCCAGCCTCTTGTCCTCCGCCTTGGATTTTGCGCTTTTTTTACGCTTATCGGTCGCTTTCTGCCATGGCGGGCGTTCACTATCCGGCTCTATGTCCTTAAGGCTCCCTGTCCCATCGACCTTATGGATCGGGTAATCAAACCAAAGATTGACCGGATCGAACTTTGGGAACTCCCTCAGCGTCCCCTCTATACGCCATGCCGTCTTGGCCCTGGCTCCCCTGGCGGCCTGCTCGACGATTGCATTCAGCTCCGCGAACTGGGCGGGGGTGAGCTTTATGCGGCAGTAATCCAGCATGGCCTTCTGGCTGCATTCATCATCCTGGGAGATGTCATCCCGCCAGCCCTTGGGGAAGGCATCGTCCAGGTAGCCGATGCATGCCTTGCATATGCCCTTGTTCTCCTCCTGCATCAGCAGGGCATCATTCAATTCCAACTCTATCAGGTCAAGCAGCGCATCAGGGTCACGGGCAAATACACCGGACCCGGAAGCCCTGTCCATGCTGCGCTTGCCGCCCTGGCTGCCTTTGCTGTGGTGATGGCAGTAAATCACCGCCGAGCCCAATTCCGTACATACCTTGTCAAACTGGTTGCAGAAGTTGGCCATCTGGTCCGCGCTGTTCTCATCGCCGGTGATGACCTTATAGATTGGGTCAATGACGATGGCTATATAATTCCTCTTGGCCGCCCTCCGTATCAGCTTGGGCGCCAGCCTGTCCATTGGCACCGATTTGCCGCGCAGGTTCCAGATATCTATATTGGACAGGTTCTCGGGCTCCCAGCCGAGCGCCTGGTACACGTTCCTGAAGCGATGGAGGCAGCTTGCCCGGTCAAGCTCCAGGTTAACATACATGACCCTCCCCTGGGCGCACTCCCAACTGGCCCACTTCTCGCCTTCGGCGATGGCGCAGCACAATTCTATCAATGCGAATGACTTCCCAGCCTTGGATGGCCCGGCGACCAGCATCTTATGCCCTTGGCGCAGCACATTGCCTATGAGCGGCCGTGACAATGCCGGCAGGCTGTCCCACACGGTCTCTAGGCTTTCAGGATCCGGCAAGTCATCATTAATGCCCTCTATCCATTCAAACCATTCCTGCCAGGTCTCCTTGCCTATATTGGTGTCCACTAGGAACTGCTTGCTCCCATTCCTCATGACGCCCGGCATCCGTGAGAGCCTCGACGGGTTGCGGTTCTGGGTGTCTATCTTGAGGCCGTTCTTCTGGCACACGTCATATAGGCAGTCCACCCGCTTGCGGTATTCATCATAATTTGCGGCATCGACCCTCACTATGGCATGGAGGCTCTTCTTCCCGCTATGGACAAGGCAGGCCACTGGGAGCTCCAATTCGCGTATGATGGCGTTCTGCTTGTCAATGTCGATGGAGTCCGACTCCACCAGGGCATGCCTGAAATCTGAGACGTTCTCATTCTTGCAGCCCCTCCCATCAAGCGGGTTGAAGCGGATCCATGCACCCGCCTCGGGGCTGCAGTCGCCAAGCACCATGCCGATGTCGCCCCTGCAGGCGCTCAGCTGCTGGATCAGCTCCCCCGCCGTCCTGTCCCAATTCCCCTTTGACGGCAGGAATTTGCCGTCCCTTTCCCAGCTCCGGGTGACATACCCCACATTTTCAGTGGATTCAAAAAGAGCCTCCAGATACCAGATCAGCTCAGCGGCGGGATTCCATGCATCCGGCGCGATCACCTCCCTGCCCTCCAGCCAGTTCTTGTCGACGACTATCAAATCCTCCCTGTCTGCCGAGATGGAATCATCCCAGTCCAATTCGTGCCCATGCCTTTTTGGCTCCCAGCCTTGGTCCCTCGCCATCTGGACGATGGAGCCCCCGGTCACAGGAGCTCCCGACCCGTTGAAGCTCCCCCACTTCCGGAAGCATTCGCCGGCACGGTGCCTAGGGTCGCTCCTGCTCCAGTCATCCCAATCAGAGGCTGTATAGCCTTCGTGCTTCAATGCCATGCCGACGTTCACCCATTCCTGGTAATCCAAGAGCGCAGGGTCTATATAAGGCAAGACTTCCATGATGTTGAATTGATTTTCCATAGATTATGCTCCTTTATACTTTTGGGGAATGATATCATGCGGTATGCGCCAACCATTGCCGGCTATCCTGTCAATAAGATTCTTTGCATTTTCAAATTTCCAGGTCCCGACATGCTGAAAGCCACGGCTCTCCAAAAACCTTATCTGTTTAGGTGTTGTCAAGCCTTCTTTACGCCGTTTATCCAATCTGTCCAATAGCTTTGCCGCTTTGCCGGCATTATCGATCTCATCCGGCAATATCCCCAGCCTCTCCAACGCCCCCACCTGCTTATCTGACGGCGGTGACATTTCCCAGCCGAATGCCGGCACGTATCCGGAGAGGTCTTCAGCCTGTATGCTCATTTCAAACTGCAACGGATCCACAAGCCTCCTCTTCCGATGCTTCATTTCCTGCAGCTGCTTAGCCAGGGCCTCCTCGCGCTGCGCGACGACATCCTCGCCGGCTTTTCCCTCCGCCTCCTCGATGTCAACTGGGCAGCCCGCTTCTTCAATATTCCTAGTCATTGCCTGCGCGACCTCTTCGTTCTCGCATATCAAGTGGGCGGGATGGCATAATTCATGTCTTTCTGTGTGCCATAAGAAATCCAACAATAATAAGTCTTCTTTGCCGGGGCACAGCCGGGTGCCGCGCCCGACCATCTGGCTGTACAGGCTCCTTATCTTCGTGGGGCGCAGGACGACGATGCAGTCAACCGACGGGCAGTCCCAGCCTTCCGTCAATAGCATGGAGTTGCATAGCACGTTGTACTTGCCCGAGTCGTAGCCCTCTAATATCTCAGCCCTGTCCGTGCTGCTGCCGTTGACTTCTGCCGCCCTGAATCCTTTTTCATTTAAGATGTCCCTGAACTTCCGGCTCGTCCTCACGAGCGGCAGGAATGCCACCGTCTTGCGGCTTAGGCAATGCTTCAGCATCTCATCGGCGATCTGGTATAAATACGGGTCTAGGGCGCTCCCCAAATCGGCGGCCTTGAAATCCCCGGCCTGTTGTCCAACGCCTGACAGATCCAGCTTCAAAGGGATCGTCAATGCCTTGATGGGGCTTAAGTATCCCTCTTTAATGGCCTTTGGCAGGGTATACTCATAAGCCAGCGATTCAAAATAGGAGCCGAGGTTTTTCATGTCGCCCCTGTCAGGCGTCGCGGTCACGCCGAGGACCTTTGCGCCTCCAAAATGCTGCAGCACCCGCTGGTAGCTGTCTGATATGCAGTGGTGGGCCTCATCCACGATGATGCTGCCAAAAAAATCCGGCGGGAACTGGCTGAGCCGCTTCTCCCTCATCAACGTCTGCACCGAGCCGACGACCACCCTGAACCAGCTGCCGATGCAGGTCTTCTCTGCTTTTTCAGTGGCGCATCCCAATCCGGTGGATTGCGACAGCTTATCGGCGGCTTGGTCAAGGAGCTCGCCCCGGTGGGCAAGGATCAGCACCCTCTCCCCATTCCGCACGCAGTCCTCAACCACCTTGGAGAACACAATTGTCTTGCCGCAGCCCGTAGGGAGGACAAGGAGCGTCCTTTGGTGCCCCTTGCCCCATTCATCAAAAATAGACTCTTTGGCATTCTGCTGGTATGGCCGTAGTTCCATACCTAAAACCTCCCGGCCTCAAAGGCCTTCGCTTCCTTAGGGTAGAATTTCCTGATCTCATTATATGTCCGCTCCTCGCCGCCTTCAGGCGTGTACTTGCGGATGCCGATCCTTGCCCGCCCCGTGGAGCCGGGCACCATGCTCCAGTTCATCAGCGCCTTCTCCCCCCTCCTCTTCTGGCCGATGCCGGCAAAGAATGCTGACAGCATGCCTTCTACATTTGTGTGCAGGAACAGGTTGTGATTGAACTGCGCGACCCCCTGCTCCGTCTCGACCCTGATCTTTATGATCGCCTTATTGCACGGGGGGATCTTCCCGCTCCCAGGGTGCCTGGCCCTCTCAAAGCTGACCGCCTCAAAATCATAATCCCCTTCCGGCAGCGTGATGTAATCGCTGCCATCCTTCTCTATCTCATCATCCCAGCCTAATTCCCTTCCCAATTCCATGTTATCCATTCCCTGATTCCTCCATTCATTTCGACATTACTTGAAAGGCACTTCATCCTTCAGGTCCTTAACCATCTGGTAGACCTGCCCCCACGCCCCCACCAATACGCCATTGATGAAGTCGGGGTCGTAGTTTTCAATCAGCGTGTCTTCCGTATAGTACCCCCGTTTAGCAACCGCCGCCTGTATGTCCCATACATCCACCTTGTTTTCAACCATCAGGTCCCTTAGGGCTTTGGGAACGGATTCCAGTTCTCTCGGCATGCTTTCCGGTGTCTTAGCTGGCGGAGGCACTTCTTTGTTCCTGTCAAATGGCAGTTCCAATTGTTCCCCACTATTTACTTGGTCGCCGGCTGCAGCCGGTTCTGCTTTTCCAGCCGCCGGGGCCGGCTTATCGGGCGCCAGTGGCTGTTCGTCGGGCTTTGCTGCCATGGTTTCTCCCCCGGCGTCTGACAGCTCACCCGCTTTAAACAGATGCGCTACGGCAGAGTAATCAAATGGCAGTTCAGGCGGCAAACCATGCCGGTTCTTTGCATCCCAGCAAGGGTGGTGCGAGGTGTGCATGACCCGCTTCCCCCCCTGCACCTTGTTCCTGCCCTTTTCAGCCCCCTGCCCATCAACATTGATGACGTGCGTCTTGTAATTGGCGAACAGGATCAGGTCCGCCCATTCCTTGAGCAGCGGCGCCGTCTGCTTCTGCAGCTTGAGCTCCCATCTGTCGTACTGCCCCATCTCATCAGGCTGCTCGAATTTCCTCATCTTCGCATGGGCCGTCAAGACGACATGGACCCCTTTTTCTATGAGCTCCTCCAGAAGGTTCAGGAGCCGCCCGAATTCTTCAGCAAGGTATATGTAGCCCTTGCCATACCCGAAATCCTCAATGCCGCCCTTTTGCCCCTTGGCGCATATCTCCGTCATGCAGAGCTGCTCGGCCCAGTCCGCCGTGTCGATGACTAAGGTTCCCAGCATCTCCGGGTTCGCCTTGAAATACTTGACCTGCTCCAGCACCATGGTCCAGCTGCTTGGCTTAGGCGTGCGGGCGACATCCATATGCTTGGTGCTCCCCTCCGTGTCTATGAATACAGGGTTGGGGAACTTTGAGGCGGTCGTCGACTTCCCGATGCCCTCGGGGCCATATATGACGACCTTCAGAGCGCTTGCGATCTTGCCCCTTGTGATCTGCATTAAAACTCACCCGCTTTCCATCTGCTTTCTTTTTGCGCCTCCTGAATGGAGCCTCCTTTGCCGACGGCATAGCCATCCTCAATGAGAATGGAGCATTCATCACCGGTGGAGACACGGGTCGCAATCGCCTGCAGCCCTTCTTGCTCAAGCCACTGGCCGAACTCCTTCAATGTGCCAAGGTCCATCTGCTCAAGCTTGTCCAGAAGCACAAATCCGCATTTGGGGTTGAGCTTCCTCACGATCGCAGTGGCCACCTTCAGCCGGTCGGAGCCGGACATGTTGTCCCATTTCTGATTATTGTAGATGAGGCCCCCATCCTCGATGGATAGCCCGGGCAGCGGCAGTTCGGCATTTGACAGCAGGTCGGTTCTCTGCTTCCTGATGCCTGTTATCTCTGTGGTCAGCTTATTATACTGGTCCTCATAGTTCAAGGCGTCCTCTTCCGCCTTGTCCTTGTCAAGGTTGGCCCTTACTTTCCTGTTGGTCTCTTCAATATCGGAAATACTCCTTTCAAGCTCTTCCGTTGACTCATCATGCAGGTCAGTGGCCGATCTTTTTGCAATCTCCAAATCGGCAAGAACCTCCGACTGCTTCCTTAGCAGCTCATCAAGCTGTTCCTGAACCCGGCCGGCTTGCGATTCAAGGCCATGCAGCCGCTCGCGCTTGCGCTGGTTCTCCCCATTCTTTGCAAGCAGCCCTTGCTGCTGCCTGATTAAATCCGATGCTGACACAGGCTCTTTGGGCGCATCAGGATAATAAGTCATTTCCTTAGCAAATTTCTTTTTTTGGTCCGCTATCTGGCCAATGGCCAGCCGGCGGCTATATAGCTCTTTTTCCTGCGTCTCAAGCCCTGCGAGCTTATCACCGACGCCAATGGTTTTAAGCAGCGTCTTGGCCTTTTCCTTGCCATTGGACTCCATGAACCGGGGCAGGTCTAGGGCAAGCTGCTCCACGAAGCTGTTAAGCAGCTGCTGGCCGCCTTTGCCCCCATCGGGGTCGATGACCTTCAGGTCGCTGTTCTTGCCTTTGCGCTCCACGATGAGCCCATTGCTCAATACGATATGCAGGTTGGGCGGGATGACGGACCCTTCCCTCCGCGCCTGTGACGGGCGGTGCTTGTCCCCGCCCAATGCCCAGGCTATGGCGTCAAGGACTGACGTCTTCCCCTGGTTGTTGTTGCCCCCGACGATGGTCAGCCCGTTTGCCGTCGGCTCGATCTTGACCGCCTTGACCCGTTTGACGTTTTCAATCTCCAGCTTATTGATTTTTATATTTGACAATTTACAATCCTCCATTCCTGTGCTACAATGGGCACATAATTATTGTTTTTTAGTTTCCTGGACCCCTTGAAGCCGCCGCTTCGATGAGGGGTTCCTTCATTTCCCCAGCCCTTCCAGCCGCCTCTTGACCTCTTGGTAAAGCGCCCTGTCCCCTATGAGCCCCAGCTCGTTCAGCTGCTCCCATCTGGCGAGCTGCACGGCCTTCTCATGCCCCACGTATCTGGGCGAGCTTGCGAGGTCCTCCCTGGCCAGGAAATCTGCCGTCCACTTAACGACGTTGATAGCATGCTCCACGCCCTCGCTGTCCACCAGCACGCTTGTCCTTGGCTTCATCCCGATCATCGCGCCACCCCCCTTCCCTTGATCAGCCCCCTGATCTCCTCGATCTTCCGATGGACCGCCTGGGCATCGTCCAGGTCAGAGATGCAGTCTGAATCGTCGACCTCCTTCTTAAATTTCTGCAGGGCATCCATCATGCCTCCCCTTGTGTCATATTTCTGTAGGACCACCTGCTCGCCCTCCACGAATATCTCTATCGGGGCGCCTTCCCTTACGCCAAATGTACGGCATATCTCCTTCGGTATGACGATCCTGCCTTGGGCGTCAATTCTCCTAACCATCCCTGTCGCTTTCATTGCTTGCCCTCCTTCCAATTCTTATTTTTTATAATCTCCAGTCCTGCTGCCGCTAAGATCCCCAGCCAGCATAAACACATGATGATGCAGCACATCTCCGGGGACACATGCCCCGCACTGTACGCCGCATAGATCGCCGGCACCCCAAATATCAAGGTTGCCTGGGCAGTATGCAGGGTATTAATCAACCTGTTCATTTTCCATCGTCTGCCTTTCCTGTTCCTCTATGAACTTGTCTAGCGAGGTACGCCTGACCTTTTTACTCCCCAGATTGAGGTGTGGCAGATCCCCGCTGTTGATTAGCCCATAGACGGCTCTTGGGTTCACCCTTAATATCTTTGCAACTTCCTTTACTGTTAAAACGTCTTCCATGATAATGCCTCCCTTTCCTCATTTTATTTTTGTTGTGTATAGTTCTTATGATTACGACCATGTTTATTAATCAATGACAACGAGCACTATTGCTGGTTCATTGATCGTCACTTCAATATCTTTATAAGGTTCGGCAATAGTTGTCTCAACTCCCTTACCCTGTTTTATTGCTTTTTCGTCTCGATAGATTTCTTTACCCATTTTTAAGCCATTCCCAGAGTATCTGTAGGATTAGGGCATTTAGCGTGATGCCTATTTGTTTGGCTCTTTTTTGCAACGTGTCCTTCAATTCTTTTGGTGCTCTAATTAGTATTTGCATTTCAACCTCCTATTTGGTGTAATCACTTTGTCAACACTTTGGATATATTCTTTTTGTACTTACTGTGATATCATATTGATAACACATAGTAAAGGAGGTGCTATATGCCATCATCTGTACCTATGACGTGGTCTGCGTATGCCTGACGAACTGTATTTAAAGCTTAAATATCTAGCAAACAAAGACAATCGCTCATATAATCAACAAGCTGTTCATATTTTAAAATCTTACGTGGCGGATTACGAAAGCAAGCATGGCACAATTAACGTAAATACCGATGACCTTTATCAATATGCAACAATAGATAGGCATTAAAACTGATTCCCTTCCTGTCCGCTTCCCTCTGGAGCTCCCTTTTCAGCTCCTCAGGCAGGCGGATTGTCGTTTGCTTGCGTTTCATATCTCCTAACCTCCCTTACTCCGCTTTGTCATTTTGTTGAATTTTGTCATATTTTGCGTTTACGTAACTTCTTTAGCAAAAAAAATTCTCTCCGGCTCTTCTATAGCAAGAAACTCACATAATTTGTGGATTTCCTCCCTATAAAAGTCACTTTCACCATTCATCTTTCGATATAATGTTGCTGGATTGATGTTTAAATAACCCGCTACTTCTTGAACAGTTTTACCATTCTCTTTTATCTTTCCTAAAAATTTCAACTTGTCAAACATTTTTTCCCTCCCTTTTGCGTTTTCGTAACCAAATAATAGCACTTATAAATCTCTATGTCAATACGTAACCGCAATTTACTTTGTTTTTTCATGATTTGTTGTTGCGAATATGCAAAGGATGTGGTAGTATAGAATCAACCCTAAATCAAAAGAGGTGAAAAAATGGATTTTAAAGACATTATCAGGCGGCGAAGGCTTGAACTAGACATGACAATGGAAGATTTAGCTAAATTAATTAATGTCAGCACCCCCACCATACAAAGATATGAGAGTGGCGAGATTAAAAATGTTAGGCGAGATAAAATAAAGCTGTTAGCAGATGCCTTACAATGCTCTCCAGGGAAATTAATGGGGTGGGAAAGCCCAGAAGAATCAGTTAGTGGCATAATAAACGATAGACTGAAAGAAATAGACATGAGTCTAAAAGAAGTATCCGAGAAATCTGGCACCTCGCTATACTGGCTAGAAAACATTGATGCATTTGTTCCGGGGGATTTCGGTGACAATGAGACAGGATATTCTTGGGTAACAAGAGTTGCAGAAGTTATCGGTCTGCCAGGCAGCATATTAAGAATTGCGCTTGCAAAGCAAGAGCTTTCGCCCCCGTATAAAAGTGATATGCCTCGGTTATCGGCAGCAAAAGCTTTTGGTAAGATTATAACAAAGCATGAAGGTGGTTTTTTTTCAATTTCTGATTCTGAAAAGAAACATATTGTGAAATACCGATTCATTGATGATAAAGGAAAACACACAGTAGACACTGTATTAGAGATGGAGTATAATCGTTGCAATACAGCAGATACTTAACTGCATCTTGCACTCAACACCGATATGAAACAATTGGGAAAATGGAAATGCACGATGACGGCATCATAGGTGATGATAGTGAATGAAAGTTATGCCGTTGATTTTAATGGCAAGCTATACTGCAACATGGCAATAATAAATATATTCAAGAATGAGGGGGAGGAAATGGATAATAATGCCTGCAACAAATGTGGAAGTGACAACATCAATTTTCAAAGGGAGCAGTCAGGCTCTTTCGGGGGCAGCCTGCATTCTTTCGGGGGCAACAAAAGCGGGCACGGCATCATCTGGTGGGTGTTTATTGGCTGGTGGTACGTATTCTTCAAATGGGTATGGAAAATAGGCTTGGCTTTCGCTACGATGGGATTGTCGCTTCTCTTTCGGAGAAGGGAAGCCAAAAAGGTTAAGGGCTCCACTATCAGTGCGACCAAGACATTCAACCGCACTGTTGCGGTATGCCAGAGCTGTGGGAACACTTGGAAAGTTTAAAAACAAAGCCCCTGCGCTACCAACACAAGGGCTTCACCATAGATACTATTGTCAGGACAAGCGCCCTGATATAATACCATTAACACACAAGTATTATATCATTCCAGTGCCTTTTCTGCAATAGGCGTTATTTTTACACTTAAAAACAAAAAGGAAAGGATTTGATATTATGTCAGACTTAAACACCCGTAAAAGAAACAACAAATGGGAATACCGCTTCGAGGGCGCCAAGATAAACGGCAAGCGCACCCAAATAAGCAAGGGCGGCTTCCGAACCAAGAAAGACGCCCTTGCAGCCGGCACTAAAGCATTGGCTGAATACAACAACAGCGGCCTGCATTTTGAGCCAACAGAGATTAGCGTATCGGATTACCTTGACTATTGGTTCGACAGTTACTGCAAACTGAACCTCAAGTATAACACACAGCTTGGTTATCTTAACATCATCGAGAAACACCTGAAGCCAAAGTTTGGCCATTACAAGCTAAAATCTCTGAGTCCTTCAACATTGCAGGAATACGCCAATATTCTAAAGCCACAAGGCTATTCGAAAAGTCACATCACAGGCATTCTAACCGTCTTCCAGTCTGCGCTCACCTATGCCGTGGAGCCTCTGAAGTACATCAGCCAGAATCCGATGCTGTATGTCAAATACCCGAAGATAGAGCGTAAGCCTCGTGAGCGTATCATCTTAACAATTGATGAATGGAATCGGATCATCGACCGTTTCCGACCACCGTCGCGCTATTATATCCCTCTCATGATCGGCTTTTACACCGGCTTGAGGATCTCTGAAACATTCGCTCTCACATGGGAAGATATCGACCTAGATAAGGATGTGCTGACCGTCAACCGTCAGGTTGTCAAAAGAAACTTTGGACCTGATGTCCGGAAGGTTGTTGACCAAAAAGAGCATAAAGAAAAACGCTCTTCCTGGTACTTCGCAACACCAAAAACCAAAACATCTGAGCGGAGTATCAAATTCGGGAGTACGCTACATACCGCCTTAAAAAATGAGAAACTTAAACAAAGAGAAAACGAGCTCCGGTACGGCGAATATTATACGATTCATGCACTTAAAAAGGAAGCTGACGAGAAAGGCAACGACATGTTCAGGATCCTGTCTGTGCAGAAATGCATTGAGATCCAGTTGCCCAGGGTGGACATGGTTTGCATTGATGAGAATGGAGAATATACCTCCACCGATTCCTTCAAATATTGTTCCAAGGTCATACATAAGGATCTACAGCTAGCCTTCGACTACCACAGTCTCAGGCACACACACGCCACAATGCTGATCGAGTCCGGAGCACATGCGAAGAGCGTCCAAACAAGGCTGGGACATGCGGATATCCAAACTACGCTGCAGACCTACGTCCATGACACTGAGAAGATGGCTGATCAATCAGTCGACCTATTTGAGAATGCCACAAATAGTTTTGTCCACCAGTAAATATTCGGTGGACAAATGGTGGACAAAAAGGCATTTCGGAGGACATAAAACATCTCAAACCTTTTATTTATCGAGATAGCAGAACCACGGTCTCAACGTGAGTACACTGCCCAAACATATCCACCCCCTGCACCTTCTTCACCCCATACCCCTTCTCCTCCAAGACCTTCAAATCCCTCGCCAACGTCCCCGGATTACAGCTCACATACACAATCCTTTCC
>Ga0153945_1000384_pt1 | contig 13618 bp, 11 predicted proteins | sample TSNJ029MetaG_FD_104720 | JGI IMG/M metagenome (GOLD analysis project Ga0153945, IMG submission 104720) | Attine ant fungus gardens microbial communities from New Jersey, USA - TSNJ029 MetaG | ecosystem: Host-associated > Fungi > Mycelium > Unclassified | place: USA: New Jersey, Wharton State...
CCACTCGTAAGGGTAAGCGGTGGATTCATCCTGCCGCTCGTCAATATCAAAATGAACTTTGAGTGTTTCCGCATCGGTCGAAAGTACTGTTCCCAGCAAAGATAAACCGCATATCTGGTCGTTGTATGCTGTGTGCTCGGCGATCAGACCCTCCTTGCCCAAGGTGTATGTAAATATTAATTCGCTCTGCTTCATGATTGCGGTCTTTTTACATACCTTCAGAGTCTCGCCGTGAAACGGAACGTTGTCGCCCAGGTCATAGTTCGCTATGCTTTTGATTTTGTGGTAAAGAAAGTCGGATCGCTTATAGCCCAGATATATACCACCCACTTTGCGGTAGCGATTGCTTACGCCGGAATGACATGCCGCATCCGTAAAGACATCCCGATCCCTGCCACTTTTCAGGCCAAGATAAAACTTGATGCCCTCACGAGTCACGTCGGCTACAAGTCCGGTGAAAAAGTGGCTGGCTATGCGCTTTAGAAACTCCCAATCAGTTTCGCGATACTGCACAATGGGATAACCAATGGGCTTGTCTAAATCACATTGGCTGATAAATGCGGAGCCGCTGCCGTAATCATCCAGTACCATGTTTATTAGTTGACGGTAGGTCATATACACATTCTGAAAGCTACGGGACTTTTTCTCCCGGTCAAGCAAAATCGTGCTCGAAATAACCTCCAGTCTGACTTCATTATAGTCGCTTACATGCCGGATTACAACATTTCCGATGACACCAGTAAAGATGGGTAGCTGTTCCCCAATCTTCTCCAGAATGGCCTGCTTGCCCTCATGCCGACTAGACATAACTTGAATCGGGTCACTTGCGTCGTTTAAAATGCCTACCACTACCAGACGAGCGTGCCGGTTAGCAGTTATGGTAAGCTCTATGTTGAGGATGCGCAGCAACTTAATGGAACTGATTAGGGTAAGACTAGTGTAGGTTATGGCGGGCATAAATAAATCCCCTCCTTATGCATATATAGATTGTGACGATATCACCAGCTATCGACACCTTAGTTTCCGTCCATACCTACAACGCCCTGCACAACAATCTCCTGCCCGGTGGAGACAATGTTATCGTCCATAACTAAGCTGGTTTCACCACGCACGAGGCAGATCTGTTCTTGAGCCAAAGCATATATATTGTCCGTTTCACTGATCATGGTAAGATTTTCAGCGGCTTTTACCAATATCTCCTTATCGCTTTCAACGGTAATTCCGAAATCATCGTCAATCCTGATTGTCATACCCTTGTGGTTGGTCATAGTCAATGTAGTTGGTGTAAACTTGACCTCTTTGTCATATTTATTACGGATTGACTTGTAGTCGGGGTTGGTTCTTAACCCGCTGGAAGTCTCAAGATGTACCGAGTTGATCACATATCCTTCTTTGTCGTTATCGGTTGGATAGTACAGCCGTATCCGATCGTTAATTTCTGGCATTGCATACCAACCTGTGCCGTCCGGTGTTGAATAAACAGTCGAATATGGTAGCCACCGTGCACTGCTCGGTAGCGTATTGCCATGATCAGTAAACAGGTCAACCATTACAATGTCGCTTGTCACGTCGGATATAACGCCTTCCAGTGATGCGCCTGTGAGCTTGTGATTGTAATAATGCACCGTCTTAAATGCGTCCTTGGTCTTGAGTGTGTAGGTGTGTAGCAATTCACCTTGGTGCAGCCTGCTTTGTATCCGACCGATATACAAGTTACGCCCTGAAAATTCCACCACTTCAAACATTCTGTGTATCTCACGGTCATTTACTTCAATATAAATAAAGTCAGCCTCAACTATTCCTTTTACACCGTTTTCTTTTTTGTAGGTGTACTCGTCCAATCCTTTTTTAAGCGTGTATTCATAAGGATTGAATGTTTTTTTGCCCCGGCACTCCGGCATGCCAAAGTGATAACGCACATTGCTGCTGGTTGGATCCGGGAAGATAAAGGTGTTAAAATGGCTGGCTATGCGCTTTAAAAAAGCCCAATCTGTTTCTTTATACTGTACAATCATGTTCTCTATTGCTTTATCTTGTTCCGCCATGACATAATTATATTGGGGGTAGTAGTCATAGAAATCAAGGATGTTGGTATAGGTAAAAGCAGGGTTCTGAAAAGTGCGTGTATGTTCCACCATGTCCATTAGGACGGACGAGGTAATCAGGTTTAACTTCATTTTGTATACATCTGCTTCGTACTCTATGTCCAATGCGTCAATGATACCCTCGAACACAATTTCCTCCTGTCCGGACTCACCGATACCGCAGATGGTGACAATGGTATCACTTCCCCCGGAAGCAAGATAAGCGTTGCATTTATTTTCAGCAATCAAACCGATTACCGTAGCGGTTCCGTGTTTATTGGGTTCTATGTTTACCTCAATTAAATCATAGGCCAAAAATTGAAACGGCTTAACCTGTATCGAATAATCTCTCATAGTCTCAGCCTTTCTCTTTCTCTATCGTATTGCCTGTATCGAGGCTACTACCTGCGGCAGTATGCTGTTCCAACTCGCACTGAAAGCATCTGGTGCGTTAAAGATAAAATGAATAAAACGCTCCTTGATGGATAGAAATGCTTGCAGCTGATAGATATTCTGATCCAATCCGGGAGAGGTAAAAGCAAAATACCCGCGGTCATTCTCTACTTCTCGCATGTGAAACTGATTGGAGGGATATGCCTTGCGGATCGCTCCGAAGTACATCTTGGTCGCTTTTTCCACATCGATTGGTGTGAACTTCTGATCAAAAGGGCCGTATTTGGAAAAACAAAAATTGACCACCATGTCTGCGCTGGTTTTAATAATCTGCGGGCGCCCATCCATCGGATATTTGATTTTAATCTTGTCCGTAGGCATATCCCCATATTCCTTTGGTAGTAAGGCCGAGAGGAATTTGTCAAACAACTCTGTTCGCACAAAATTTAATACTTCGCCCCCCACCGGAAGATTGGGCGTGCTGATATCTATAACGTCTTGTTTATTCAATAGCCTGCGCCTTGATATGATCTGTTCATCCGAATAATGCATGTGTGTTCACTCCTCGTTGCCTATTACTGTATTCCAAATCCATATGCAGTGTATTAGTCGCCTTCAACCTCAATCTTGGTGTTTTGCGGGTATACAGGCTCTATTAGCCCGCCGAATCGGCAAATCAAAAAAGATTCATAGGTAACAATAGGGAAGTTTTCACGCTCTGCAGCATTAATTCCGGGATAATAGCTTTCATTGCTTGCGATACGAAGTCCTTCATACGGATTCATCCAATCGCCCACAATCTGCGGTATGCACTCAAACCCTTTGACGTTCTTAGACGGATCATTCTGAGATTTTAAAATAATCTTTTCACTGTTTTTGAACATATTAAAAAAATCAGCAAATATAGGGCTTTTGGTATGCAGCGGATGGTTCACAGACGAACACACGCCAAAGTACCGAATGTTCAATGCTTCGCCCGCATCACGGTCTTTTTTATGGGCGGCTGCATAGCCGGACAAAGACACGCCGTGACTTTGGGGAAGATGTAAACCCCGTTCATGGCTGCCAATTAGCTGGCTGCCACATATGCATCTCAGCTTGGTGCCATACCCAATGGCCGGGAATCTGCCGCTGTTTTCCTCTCTCCAATGCTCTGGGAAAAACGCTTCTTTGATCGTTTTGTTTTCTTCCCACATCTCCCAAAGGCTTGTTAAAAAATCAGGGTCATCACCCCAGCCTGGCATCGCCTCTCGCAATCGCCTATCATATATTATTCGTTCATCGTCTTTTAGATTGCTGATATCTACATTTCCTGGTGTATCAACCATTTTCACTTCACCCCTAACACATTTCCACCTGCGTAAATGACAGCCCGATACACTTGCGAACCAGTATACTTTCCAAGAGCTCCAAGCTCATAACAGTATATATACTGTTGATATCTTTGAATTTGAATATGGATAAATTCTTGCACTTACTGTAATCTAATATTGGCTTACGGCTGGCCGATGCGCCTTCATGAAAACGAAAAGGATTGGTTACGCAATCTAAAACAGGTAAAACCGGCAAAAAATACATAGCCGTGAAGCATTGTTTCTGTTCAAGTAAAACGATCTCTTTGTAAGGAATGTCCTTTTGATAAATAGATACAATCCGCTTGAGCTGTGGGCTAAACATTAAAAATGGTATAGTTAAGATATCGGGAAATATAACGTCTTTTCCTGTTTCACACATTAGCAATGTCCGTTTTTGTATACGATGCGCTTTTTCATGGCAGATATCTGTAAAATTGACATCATTGGGGCCATTTACAACATGTACAATATCATGCATCTGATTGTCTTGTCTGACAACATAATATTTCATTTCGTTTCACCTCGCAGGATAGAAAATATACTTTGCTGGTTATTTAAGTAGTAACCATAGGAAACCTCGTCTAACTGCGGTAGATTTGAGCTTGTCCAAATTGTTAGGAAATCCAAATCGCTGAACAGACGTATAAAATATGCCTTTACCCAGTCATAAAGCAAATACAATAACTCTTGCTTCAGTAATGTTATTTCATACGAATGGAAAAATAACGCTTTAGAATATAAATAATCATGATAAAAAGTTATTTCCTGCTCGAATATTTGCCCTATTGGCGTATATGTAAAATCCGCTACGCACTCTGTATCGTCAATGAGACTTCTTTGGTCGTGCAGACTGATTTGCAGGTTATATTCTCCATTCAACATATCTGAAATTAAAAAGGTAATACAAACTAATCTGCTCTCACCTTTTTTGTTTTGCTTTTGTAACAGTTTGGCTTGAGATTCACATTTCTCTATGGCTACAATAAGTCGTTTTCCAAAATCACTTTTGCTTTGTTCAAAGAGAATTTCCAGCTTTTCCTCTATTTCCTGCTTGCGTTCGTCTAAAGCAGGCTCGAGCAAATCAAACAGTTCTTTTGTTCGAAGTAGCATTTCCCAATCCTCCTGCATGTTGGAATTGATTAAGATATTGTATCTTTACCATCATTTGTTAGTAAGCAAGCTGCTTCAATATTTATAAGGGAACAGTTCAAAAAAGATACTGATTTGTGGACAGCATTTATAGCTAAGGGATATTTTGCAGCAAGCAGCGGTAACGTGACAGATACAGTAATAACTGAGTATATTGCCCAACCAAAAAGAGCAGAAGCTAGCCAAGAACGGCCATTTTGCAATTAGCGAGCTTTAGGCGGCTTCAGCCGCGAGTCCGAACCCACCGGCTGAAGCCGGTGGTGGTTCAGATTGCATATTTTGAATATTTCTATATAACTAGGGTGAAGATGAAGGAGGGGAAAAGGAGACGTTTCAAATTAAATTCCGGAAAAATCTATTTATGAAAAGTTCGTCTACTTTAGGCAAAATGAGCTACCAAATTACTCAACAAGTATTTTCTTATCCCTGCTTCTCCGGTTATACCCATCCACGGCAATTCCTTTATAAATATCCGCCAGAATAATGGACAAGCACCGATAAACCTCCTCATTTGGCATATCCTCATCCTTTTTAGCAAGCCTTGCGCGGATATAATCCAGCACAAGTTCGCGGTCAACAGGCGTCCGGTTGTTGAGACACAATCCGGCAAAGGCGTTATCGAATGGCATCCCCACCGTCAGCGGATATGCTTCCTTCGCGAAATATCGGGTGACATAGGGAGCAATAGTCGGGCGCTCCATACCGGCGTATGGTACGTGCAGAATATTCAGGGTATCAAATTCAGTATTCAGATCGTGAAAGTCCACATAATCTTGCCGGAGCCGACTGCCCGCTTTCAGCTTGAAGCGGCAAATCTCCATCTCGTCCTCTCGGAGCTCCGTCGTGTCGTCCAGAAAGATATCAGTCTTAAAGAGAATGAAATCCTTGGACTCGCTCTGTGGCAGGAACCGCAGCTTCAGCATCCGCCAATGCTCAGTGGGAGCGTAAGGAACCGTCGCCGGATCCGTCATGATGTAAAGCTTGTCTTTCCATTTGATGATGCCCTTGCCCACAATCAGCTCAGCATCTGTGATTTCGATGGAGCATGGGAAAATTACACCATCAGTGAGATTCATATACTGTACCATGGGCAGATCCCAGGAGGCGTTCCACATGGTTTCCAGAATCTCACGGGTCAGTATCCGGCCTTTGTTGAAAACAGGCCGTTTGAATGCGTACAGAAGACATCACCTCGTTCCGTCAAAGTAGTTGGTAACCCAGTGGTCATTTTCAAAGGGAATGAATTGCTCCTTTCCCATTTTGAGCTGCTCGTTCTCACGAAGTATTGGGAGCACCACAAAACCCCAATAGCCCGGATCAGCCCAGATGAAATACTTAACCTCGCCGTTGATAATGCTGTCCACATCGTCCTGGGGAACGGTTGTCGCGTAGTTCTTCGCAATCTCCTCATAGGTAACCGGCGTGAAGATGCGTGGGTCGCAGGTAATGGAGTAGCGATAGTGCTCGCCTTGATCCACATCCTTGAGGATGAGTTGCAGCGCAACACTTTCCAGTGTGCGGGAGATGGCTCCCTCGGTATTCTCCCGATCCAGGCTGTGAATCAGCGTCACCTCCTGCCCGGAATGGGTGAAGCCGGTCAAAATATAGGGGAGATTCGGCAAGCCTTGTGTCATGTCCACCTTGGCGTAGCCGAACTTTTTGTCCATGATATAGCGGATGGAACCATCCAGACAGGTCAGCTTCAAGGTATAATCGCCGCCGCGGAGCTTTTCCGGTTCAGAAAACTGAATCATCCTGCCTGGGACAAATTCTTTGAGGCAATCCCTAAACAGGGCAATCTTGCAGGACTGCCCTGTCAGCTTGATGATATTATAATCCTGGAGATCACCACTGACATACGGAGCCTCCAGAAACTGCCGGATGATACCATAGATGTTGGCCTTGACGACCTGCTTAACTTCATAGACGCTGATCATGACCTCCGGGAAATATTTCCGTACTTGAAGAGCGCCTTTTCGATTCACCGACAGCTTCCATTTATCTACCCGCAAAATACCATCATGCTTTTCCGGAAGATCGGAGGACAAGGTTATGGAGAGAAGGTCGGAATGGCTGAAGAAACGCTTCTTGACACGTTCCGCCGTATCGAACAGGAAGTAGTAGTTGCTCTTGACTTTGTAGTAATCCTTGCGGTCCCGCTGTTCCCAATCCTTGAAGCGGGTCGGGATAACAGCCTCCGCCTTTTTGTACTCATCCTCCAGCAGCCGGTATGCGGGTGCTACTCCCTCATCGTCCACAAAACGAAATACATCCTTTTCAAAAGAGGCGATGATGGAAGCTCTGTCCAGACAGGTATTGGGAGATATCAGATTCGCCAGCAGGATTTTGAGAAGCTGCATAACACGCCAGGTCAGGTTGTTGCCGCCGAAATTGGTGTCTCCGTTCTCATAGGCGGTCCGTATCTGAATATCATAGCTGACCCGCAGATTTCGGATAGAAAAGGAGCAGGAGGAAAGGTCGGTGGTTCCGCCGCCGCAGTCGATAATCAACGCCTGGTACTTTTCATTTTCTATGTACGAGTCCTTGTCAATCAGACCCGCGATGGAATTGTAAAGGACGGCGACGCCCTCATCCAGAATATCGGAGGAATCCACTGTGTAACCCGCCAATACCTCTTGGTAAAAGTCTAAAAAGCGCTTCTTCTGCTTAACCGGGCAGGACATATAGATTGTTTCAAACCGGCATTTAAAGCGCTGACAGGCCTCCTGGATAATGTAATCCAGAAAGGCTTTCATAATATCTTTTCTCTTGACAAATTTCCGATTTCCCTTTAAGTCGGTGAGCTCCTCCACCATTTCATAATCGCTGATCCAGCGCTTGATGTCGTAAAAAACCGTAAAGCTTTCATCAATATAACTGAGCTTGGCGAGCCGCCCGGCTTCCCGGCCAAAAACGTACTCCACATTATCGTCATCGATGCTGCGCACGCCCACCATCGTGGGAATCAGCGGCGCGAAAAGGACGCTCTTTTCCTTGTCCACCAGATATTCCACATAGTTGATGGCTGCTTCTTTAAGCTGGCCCGGCTGAATGCCGTCCCGTACTTTTTCAAAGAAGTCCGTGTCAATATACATACCAGCCGACGTATTGGATGTGCCGAAATCAATCGACAACGGCAAGTTTGACTGAATCGGCTCGCGGATCTGAAAATCAAGGATCGGTACCTTATGGATCTCCAGCATCGGCGTCGCTATTGACTTGTTGCCGAAATACAGGTGATAGATCACATCTGAATATTCCCGATCCAACAGGTATACCGCATAGTTGCGTGTGATATCTTCGGAGCACTCCAGCGCGCCGCTGCGTGTCAGAAACAGTTTGTCTCCGACTGTCTCTACATTCAGGATGGCGCACAGCCTTTGATCTCCGCCGATCACAAGGGCATTCGTGCCAGCTATATCTTTGTGGTAAGGAAGAGCAAAACCATCTTTCCAGTTGGTGTCCAGCCCTTTCCATGCCATAATCCGCGCAGGGACGGAAAAGTCGTGCTTCATCTCCACCAGCTTGACGTTCTGACAAAACTCCTCTACCCGCCGGTGTCCGCCAGGAATGTTCTTCCGTACAAGCAGGCAGTCTTCCTGTCCGCGAAACCGCATAATAATACGGACAAGCTCCTCCTTATCCATGGTATCCATAGCGGCATGGATGATTTTCTCCTTGCGGCAAATCTCCCGGAGGTGAAAAGTCGTCATCAGCTCCAGTTCGGCGCGGCGGTACCGGCCAAGACGCCCAGTATTCTGTTTCCTCTCTAAGGTATAGGTTAGCTGATCCATACTCTCTTACCTCATTTTGTCAGAATATCACCATTTGATCGACTTCCACCGTCTCCTCGTATCCCATAACACCGAAGTGGTGCAGCCAGTAAAGATAAATTTTCATATCGGTGCTGAGGAATATCTTACAGAGGAATTCTACTTGCCGGCGCCGTAACGCCGTCTCCCGCTTGCCGAGATAGATCAGTACCTCCTGGCAGGTATCGGTGTGAAAATAGACCATCGAATGGGGGTACAGCTCCCGTATTACTCCACGGAAGAGTTCCAGCGAAGAACCCACCTCATACATCCGCGCTATCCCGAAAAGGAGCCACGTGCGTTCCGGGATGGTAAAGGTATCGCATATATTCGCGTATTCATCACCGAAAGCACCATTTCGGATATCTTCCGTCAGAAACAGCATGTAGAATTCCTGCTTGGAAAGCCCGGAGCGAAGATCAAGCACAGCAAGGTAGTGAAGCAGGATATCAAAGATAGCTTCCCGCAATTCTCTGTATTCCATGTAATCCCTGTTCAGCAATGGGGCAAAAACAGAGCGGAGGCGGTAGAGCACGTTGACCTCAACCGGCTGCGTGTCCAGATATTTTGTGTTAATTGCCGGAAAGGCCGCCTCCATGTACGGACTCGGGTTTTTGGCCGGGATAAAATGAACATTGTCCAATGGGATTCCTTGCTCGTCCGCACGCAGCGCCATCTCCCAGATATAGTTCACAGCGCCACACCCTCTCCGCTTTCGCGTGGAACCCATTTACCCTGATCTAGAAAGATGCCCTGCACCGAGTATTCCGGATAGACCCTCTGAATAGCGGAGCAGTAATAACTGAGCAAATCATGGTCGTAGTATGCCGATTGTTCTATTCTCTCAAAGGTCAGCAGCAAGGTTTTGGAAACGGCTGCATCACGTATCTCATCCCTTATGAATATATCCACTTCATAGGTTTCTCCCTGATACGGCTCATATAAGACTTCGATGCCTCGCAGATGATAACGATGATTCGCGCCCATGGAATATATCAAACGCTGAAATTCGCCGCGTGTCTTGATATTCTGCTGATACCATGACGACATCCGGCCCGCAAAGGTATCTTGATTATGATTTGAAAATAACTGTGCCTCCAGCTTATTTGTCGGCAAATTCGCATAGGAAAGGATGTGATAAGCATCACAAACCAGTTGTTCTTCTTCCGGTGAAACGACAATCAGAGTATTCTTCTCTTTTCTGGCGGCAAGTACATTGCCCTTGGGGATTGCCAGATAATTGCCGGGAGGGAGCGGCGCAAGCTCAACCTCATGCTCATAATTCACCTTATCGAGTGCCGGCTCCGCAAATTCCTTGCTGTTGACGGATACAGTCTGTATATTCCACACTGGAATTTTCCTGTCCTCCGAGGGAGAGTACGCAGCCAGGCCATCGGCCCGATATCCGAGATACACAGCGTCGGTCGGTATCTGTCCGATTTTTATAGGAATGAGATCGTAAAAATGGAACAGAAGCGGAGCACACGGGGTTTTCCACGGAACCTGATTTGCCTGAAATGTACGGTAAAGCTCATAAACCGCATCCACATACCGCTTTGCGGGTCTTAGTGCAAATGTGGCGTCAACATTACCTTTATCCGTCTGTATAACTCCTTGAAAGCCGGAATACCGCTTTCGTCTTTCAAGAAAAACCGGGTAAGCAATCTGGCAATACAGAGTATCCAGAACAGGCTCCGCTGTGTTCAATGCCGGAATATGCGCATTTGAATCCTCCCGCAACATTGGACGGAGATAGCTGTGGGGCATACTGAGTTCTCTCTCGGTCATAACCGAGGTATAGATGGCGTAATCATTCACACCTACGGTGAGCTCATCCCGAACCCGTTGTTTTAAACGGCCATAATGGGTTTCGGTCTGGCGGTACATGGGGAGAAAGACCGCCTCCATCATGTCCCGCAGGAGCTCTTTCTGTTCCAGGCTCTTCATGTCAGCCAGCTTCTGCCGGATAAACTCCTCCATATCAAATGCCGGTTCCATATGGAAACCTCCTTCCCGGTGAAATATCTACAATATTAACGCCCCGAGAAGATTAGTGGTTCAGGCGCCAAATGACTGTCGCAAATGTCAATCCTCTCCTGCACCTCGCGCAGCTTGGTATCTTCCTTGTAATCAGAATAAATCTGTCGTGCCAGCAGGTACTGCTGCTTTGCGTTCCAGTAATGCTCCTCCGCTTGATAGCTTCTGCCCTCTTTCGTATATTCTTCAGCTTCCGCCATCTTAGCGTCGTACTCATCCAGCTTGGCCTGATTCGCGGTGATTTTATCATCAATGACGGACACCATCCCTGCATTGTCCAGATCCGTGTATTTTTCTTTAGCCATGGTATAATACAGATTTGCTCCGGTGTAGTCGCCATCTTTCGCTGCGTTGTCGCCCTGAATCACCAAATCGGCGGCGGCAATTTCAGCCTGCGCCAAATCATGTCCCTGCGCGTTCTGCTCCTCCATGGCCCTCGCCACCTTGTCAAGGGCAGCCAGCGCCTGCTGCCTTCCATCTGCGTAGTTGACCGACGCGGCAAGCCGCCGGGCTTTTCCATACTGTTCCATCGCTTTGAGATAGTCGAGGCTGTCAAAGAACGTGTCGCCAATTGTAAGATAATTCAGTACATTGATATGATCGCGAATATTCGCAAGCCGTTTCTCAATCAGGCTTTCGCCAAGATTATCCGCATACCGGCTGCGCCCCCGCGCAGTGAGGAAGTGTTCCTCCGCCTCCTCATATTTCGCGGAATCAAAGGCGGTATGCCCGCTGTTGACAGCCTCGCACAGCATCTGGTAATCGCCGATTTTCAGTCGCATATTCTTGTCCCAAAGCTTCTTTGCAAGCGCGTCCGCGGCTTTTAATTCTTCCAGTGCCCGGACAAAATTGTTGTCGGTCATATATTCCTCCGCCTGCGTAAAGGCGAGGTTCATTTCCTCCCGCTGCCGTGTCCGATGCCGAACCAAAAAATAAATCACGATAGAGAGGACTATTACAACCACCAGCACGATAACGCTGACTAGTATAATCTTCCGGATTTTCTTTTTCCGGTTGGGATCAATAAAAACCTTGTTGACAAATATCGTGGCGATAGTATAGCAGCCGATCTCCTCCGGATTCGGCGCAAACAGGAGGTCTTCCACCTGGTCAAGCACCTTCTGCGGATCATCGCCGGCGTCGGCGAACACCTCATCCAGATCTACATCGGGAACCTTTTCCCAGATGCCGCGGCTGTATAGGGAGAGAATATCCCCGTCCATCAGCTTGAACTTTTTGGAGATGTACGGTTTGTAGTGGCCGTCGTTCTGTCCCAGCCAGGTATAGAGATTGTTTCGCTCCTCGTGGGTCGCGATTTTGTCCTTGCTGATGCGCTGCTCATCCACCAGCATGGTGGAGAGCGACTGGTCGCTGCTTTCCGTAACAACATGTCCATTCCGGTACAGCCGCAGGCGGGTGTTGCCCACCTCGGCATATCGCAGCTTCACATAGTCGGTTACTACAAGGATGAGAGAAGCCTTGAGGTTCCACATCTTATTGTTAAGCCGCAGCTCCGAATTGGCGGCATTCAAATATTCATCCAAACGGAACTTACGCATGGACGGCGCCTCGGTAAACTCCGCGATCACGCGATTAACCGCCATCTTCGCGGCCTGGCTCTGCTGCTCATTGGAGGCGTCGATACCATCCGCCAACACATAGCAAGCGAGGTTATCCATCTCCACAAACGCAAAATAATCGCTGTTAAAAAGCTGCGTCCCCGACTCCGAGATGAATTTGGTGACAAAATCCGAATTTTGCTTTCTCACAGCGATACCCCCTTTCAGGAAATATGGTTCACCCGCAGCAGCATAATAGTCGCGTTGTCCTTTTCGCCCCGAACAGATTCTGAGGAAATGAAATCCGTTACCGCAAACGCCATCTCCTCACATGCATAACGTGAGGCAAGAAGCCGCTCAATTTTCCCCGGTCCATATAATTCCGGGATGCCGTCCGTCATCAGGACAATCACGTCGCCGGTCCGCAAAACTACCGGCTCATCATAATACTCAATATTGCGAAAGCCGTCCTGCCCTATAAAATTGTAGGTTCGTTTCTCTTTTATGGCGGCAAGCGCGTCATGCCGGCTGATCCGCCCCTTTTTAAAGGTCTGCTTCGCAAGAATATCTATGGTATGTCCCTCACTGAGCGGAACCAGATCCCCATTGCGAAACACCGACAACTTGCAGTTGCCGGCGAGGGCATAGTACAGCTTGCCCTCGGAAACGACCGCGCATAACAGGTTGGCGCCCGCAGTCCCGTCGTCAATAATCTCCAATATATCGTGGCTCGCTGTCAGAAAAGCCTTTTGAAAGAAAAAACCGGGATTGTCAAAATAAGCGTTCTGCTCAAACAGCATCCGGCAAGTGTCCACCGCTATGGATGCGGCTACCTTTCCTTTTTCACCGGAGCCGATGCCGTCCGCTATTGCCAGCATGAATCCGGCTTCGGTTTCAGAATAATCAAACCGGTCCGCCTGTACCTCCCGGTTACCGATAGTGGTGGCGACGCCGAGTTCCAGCGCCGGGCGGGTGTGAAAGAACGAGAGAACGATCCGGACAATCAGAAGCGCGGCCAGAATAAGACCGGTCGTAACAGGCCATGTCATGCCATCACTCCTTTGCGCCTTTATCCCATGCAAAGTGCTCTCCACAGAATGGAATAAATACAAACTTGGAGTTACCAAGCTCAACTTCAGCGTATGCCTCAATAACAGTGGGTGTATGTACAATATCGCCGTCCAGGTAGACAATCCCTTGGGATTCGCCCGGCAGCAGCGTCGTCTCGC
>Ga0153945_1000395_pt1 | contig 13412 bp, 9 predicted proteins | sample TSNJ029MetaG_FD_104720 | JGI IMG/M metagenome (GOLD analysis project Ga0153945, IMG submission 104720) | Attine ant fungus gardens microbial communities from New Jersey, USA - TSNJ029 MetaG | ecosystem: Host-associated > Fungi > Mycelium > Unclassified | place: USA: New Jersey, Wharton State...
CACAAGCAGAGTGCTCCTTGCCGAGAGAGACAGGGCCAGCGCCTCCAGGGATGGAATATCACCCATGTAAATCGGATTAGGGGAATAGGCATATAGACTGTAGGGCGAGGATATCTCAATGCGCAACTCCTTGCCCCGGTAATCCTCCGACAGGTGTATGAAGTGGGTGGCGCAGCCGGGATTACGCACCAGCGGATTGGTCTTGTTTTCATAGATCAGCGTGCTCTCCATCAGCACGCGAATCCGCTGATAGGAAGTGCGCAGCATCAGGGCCGGATGCTCTACATCCTCATTCATTGTTTGCGACAAAAACATGGTTTCTTCAGGGTGCAGCGGTACATATGGCAGCAATTCATCAATCCGGACAAGGTTTGAGTCGGAATCGGTATAGTATGTCCAGCCACTGGTAAGGGGCCGGGCATTTTTATTTTGGTAGGGGTGTTCAAGCCGTGCCAGGAAGAAAAAGAAGCAACCGGTCGCGACAAGTGCCATCAGGCAGGCAAAAAGCCTGGAAAACCAAACGCGCATATCTCGCATATCGTACCCTCCGTTCCGCCATAACGAAAGTAAACCATAAAAGCACCGTGCATTGACATGGTGGATTCTGCACATCAAAGATGTGGTGAAGACCGCCATGAGCGCGTTATTTTTCGAACCATAATTCCGATGAACATACCTTAACAGTTAAAGGATAGCTCATATACCGTACCCTGTCAATCGGCAGTTTGTGTCGTTGGCGCAGACTGAGCGTCGTTGACGTAAAGACCATTCCAAGCCCCAAGCGCGGCTGATATACTCTATTTATAATCTATACATGCAGAATTGAAAGGAATGAGTGTCATGAATAACATGAAGACGGGCATGTGTAAGCGGCGTATCCTATCCCTGTTGCTGGCGGTATTGCTGCTGGCGGGTCCCATGGCGACGAAAACCTTCGCGCTTATTTTAGGCACCGACACTGAATTTACAGTGAAAGTCGGTCATGAAATGATGAATAGAACTTTTTCTTCTGGTACAGAGCCTCATTTTTTGGGCTACAGTGGAGCATTGCCTTCCGGTATTGTATTTGACTGGTATGACGCTTCGAGGTATGCGTTCACCGGAACGGCTCAGCCCGGAAGTGTCGGTACCTACACGATTACCCTTACCGACCAGCAAGATAACAGCACAAAAAATATCAAGATCACTGTTGCCAAGGGCGAGCAGACCGTCGAGTGCGATGATTTGCAGGTTCTCATGGGGGATAACGCGGCTCTGGCGCCCAGGATTGTCAACGGAAACAGCGCGGAGATCACCGGCTTGCATACGCCTACTCCTACATTCAGCAACGGCGATGATCCCACCGTAGCGACGGTGGAGGCATCCGGGCAGCTCACTCTGTTGAAGCAGGGCACGACCACGGTAAAAATTGATTCCACCGCCACCGACAGCTACGAAGACGCCCCCCAAAAGGTGGTTTCGGTTACCGTCAGCGCCGCACAGCCCACGGTCAGCGGTTCAAATACGTTTACAGGAACTGTTGGCGCGGTGGGGGACAAAACCATCGCCGTTACAGTGGCTGACAGTTACAATGAAAACATCGATTTTACCTGCGACATAGGCAGCTTACAAAAAACAGCGTCCCGTTCGGGCAACGGCGATGTGTCTTTCATTTTTCCGGCAGCGGAAATGAACGCGCTGGAGGCAGACGTTTATGACATCACGGTATCTGCGGCGGCAACCACAAATAATGACGCAATCGCGAGTACAAAAGTCGGGGAATTGAGGGTTCAAAACCAAGTTGCCACGCCCGCGGCAAATCCAGCCGGCGGCGCCTACACTTCCGCACAAAGCGTAACGCTTTCCTGCGCTACCGCAAACACGACGATCTACTACACTCTGGACGGCAGCGACCCCACGACGAATCCCACGAAGCTGACGTATGTATCCGCTATTACCGTGCCGATGGGAACAACGCTCAAGGCCTATGCGGCAGCAGCGGGCATGACGGACAGCTCGGTTATGACAGAAAGTTACGCACAAATGGGAACTGTTGCCACACCCACGGCAAACCCGGCCGGCGGCGTCTATGCTTCCGCGCAAAGCGTAACGCTTTCTTGTGCGACGGCGAACGCGACGATCTATTACACGCTGGACGGCAGTGACCCAACGACGAATCCAGCGAAATGGACATATGCATCCGCGATTACCGTGCCGATGGGAACAACGCTCAAAGCCTACGCGACAGTTGCGGGCATGACGGACAGCGCGATTATGACGCAGGTTTATGCTCCGACCGAAAGCCATAATCCCATCAATCCGCCTACCGGGCCTGTCAGCCCATACAACGATGCACTGTTCACCTTCGGCGGAGACTATGCCGACTTGCTGGAAATCCGGCTCAACGGCCATGTGCTTGACCAGACTGACAAGGGTGGCTACGCGGAATTGAGCGGTTATCCCAGCTACGCATCCGTGCTTGGCAAAGTGGAATCCGGCAGTGTGAAAGTGACATTGTATAAAGAATTTCTTAAAACCCTTCCCAACGGCGTGTATTCCCTGACCGCGAGTTTCAATGACGGCGGAGAAGGTGCTCTGGATTTTGAGATTGAACGACCTACCAACAATGGCACATCCTCCAGTGGAGGCAGTTCGTCCGGCGACAGTTCTGATAAGACGGCAGCAATCATCCGGCAGACCGAGTACATCATCGACGGGCCGGAAATGCAACGGCTAATCGCCGCTGCAAAAACAAACGGTCGGGATTTCGTACGGGCCTCCAGCAGCCTGCCCACCACCGTCAAGGCCGCGGCGTGGAAGCTGCCTGTTGGTTACAAATTCGTCGCCCGCTCCACCGTGGACGCCGCTGTACAGGTGCAGCTCACCTTCCCGGAGCCGACAAAGCTCACTTCGGATATGAAGGTGAGCGGCTATGTCAAGGGCAGCGTTGTGGACAGCCGCAGGGCGATGTTTGAAAAGTGGTTTGGTAACAAGGTGCGTGTTATCCATCTGGAGCATGCCGGTTCCTTCGGCCAAACGGTGGAGATCGCCGGAAAAGTAGATTTGACGGGAGTGGATACCTCCAGTCTGTTATTCTATAGTTACGACAAATCCACAAACAGCTATAAGCAAATTAAAGAACCAAATTATTGGTTAGACAAGAGCGGGTATCTGCATTTCACAACCGAGTTTGCGGGGGACATCATCATCAGTGAGGGGCCGCTAATGCTACGAGGATAAAATACAAAGCAGCCTGATAAAGGGCAATAATAAGCCGGAGTACATCCTTTCGGATGGCCTCCGGCTTTGCATATTTCAGACTGTGCGCTATTACTTTGACAACTTGTCCGAGTGACGGCATTTGCGGACTACGCCAGCTTCAGCCGTTTTGAGCCCTGCCAGCACTGACTGCCGCCATGAGGAAAACAAGGGCTAAAAAAGATATTATATAGCTTGGAACATCGCGATGTACTTTAATGATCCTGTTTATCAACCAAGAAATCTTCTTTCAGATCAAAGCTTGTTCTAAAACACATTATACATAAAAGCAATACAGAAGCAAAGAGAATCCCATTTGCATAGAAGCAAATGGGATTCTGTCTTTGGTCTTATCTTGTTAATTAAAAACCTCGACAATATATTGATAACCACTCTTTTCTACAATAGCAATGGCCACTTCCGAATATAGCGAAGACATTCGGGATGCGTATGAGCCGGACTGCGCCTGAAACCTGGCGTGTATTTGGGCGGCTGATTTTCCAGATGTTTTCCATAAGGTTTCGGATGGAGATTCCGCCTGTATCCCGAACATTACCAACATGGAATCCAATGTCCCATACATTGGGCTATCGTAATCGCTGTGATTATATATCGCCATGTCCGCCGCTTTAATGCAGGCAGCCTGATACAATTCCCCATCTGCCATCGACAGCGGCGGGAGATTCTCTGACGCCCGCTCCGCGTTCAGCTCAGCAAGCACGCTATCGGCTAAGGTAGTATTGAAACGTAAGCCGTTCGTCACACGCACATATTCCCCTCCGATTGTGCTCTCGATTCGGTTGGGATTTGGAGAGGATGTTTCGCTGGTAACACCTACCCCGTGACGCCCAATTTCATTTGGCCCATCTTTTTTAGTGGAAACCAAATTCCCGGCTGAATCATAGATACGTGTGATCGTTGTTTCATAGATAATTGTATAGTCTCCTGACACCTTTGTCTCCGTATAGGTCTCGGTCTCTATGTAGCCGCCGTCAGATTTCGGCTCGGTTTTGGTTGCCGACTTGTTTTCGTCCACAATAATATAGATTGGGCCAGGTGTGCCATAGCCGGTACTGCCGGGCTGAGAAGACACCTGCGGAGTCTCGTTTTCCAAAGCCTGCGAGCTGGACGGGTTCAGTTCCTCGGAAATCTTCACCGGTTGGCTTACCGGTATGTCCGGTTTATCCACTTCAACCCAGTTGTAAGTGCCATCTGGATTTTGAATGCGCTCTACATACCCGATAATGACACCATGCTCATTGTAAACCGCATAAATATTTCCTGTGATACGCACAAAATTCTCTGGTATATCGCCTCCTTCCGGTATAATGCTCCGAATCGGGTTCCCGTTTTCGTCCACATCTACGAAATAGAAAGTGTCGTCGTCATTGCGTACATATTTGACATAGCGTACCGTACCGTCGGCTTCGAGGATCCGATAGACATTTTCCAAGCCTTCCACCTTTTCATAATGCTCCGGAATATCGGGATTGACGTCTTCCCATACCCATGTCCCATCCTCCTGCCGCGTGCGCTTACGGTACTTGACGATATTTCCGCCTTCATCTACCACCATATACAGCTCATCTGCGCCCAATACAGGTATGTAATTCTCCGGTATTTCAGGATCAAGCCTCCAATTAGAATCTGCAATAACGGTTCCATCGACATTTGCCCCCAAATTCCACCAAGCCCCATCCTGAAGATCGGCTCCGTTTGCATATGCATCGGACGGATTTAAGGGCTGACTAAATTTATATGCCCATGCCGATAAGAATATCGCAACCATTGCCACGAATAAACAGGTAATTCGTTTCATATTTTTTCTCCTCTCTGCAAAGCGACAGTCTGATTCTCATATATGTTAGAAACCCTGGTATCCAGTAACCAATTACATTTTCAACAATAAAAAAATAAAAACCCTGCCTTTCGGCAGGGTTAGGCTCATATTTACGACACAAGCCCGGCTATGCTTGCCGCGCTTGGGACCATGACAGTCACCGTCTTATACCGGCAGTAATCCCTTGCCGGTCGGAACACCGTCAACAGCTTATGTATCTGATCCTCCATTTGTCAACCAATATATCACAACTGCGTGCGGTTGTCAAATCGGAGCAAACGGTTCGAGCACATACATCCATACGATAAGAGAGATTGCTTCTCTGATTTTTGACTTACTATGCATTATCCGATAAAAAAATCAGATCTAATAGCCGGCGGCGCCCATTTCTTACATACTAATAACAAATCATAAGAAAGCAGGGATAATTATGAGCCGGATTACAGACGTTGCGCTGGTAAATTCACTGTTTTGCCCCGAAGATCTCCTCAAACAGATGGACGAGATTTTCCTTGGCAATCGGAAAGCATGCTCTACTCTTGTGATGTCCAGGGAATATGGAACAAGGTTAACGGACACCATGTTGCGGTATGTTTTTGAAGACTATTTGGATATGTCCCCTGAACAGGTGCGTGATAATCTAACGCATGTTATGGTGGAACGCTTCAAACTGCGTCCTTTTATACATAAACGCATTCCGTGCCCGGTGGAGTTGGACGGGGAGAAAGAGCTACAGTACATAGCGTGGCACCTATACCCATGGACACGAAACGCCGAACCATATGAGTTGATTATCAAGATTTATATGGAAATACTGCATAAAAAGCGAAAGAAATACCCGAAGGGGTTTTTTGATGATGCTGATGGGGAAAAACGTGCGATAATTCTTTTGAAAACCATGATTAATGAATATATCTGCCCGGAATCCATTGAGTATCTTTACGAATTGTTCGCCAACGACAGAGCGGTAATGCCTATCCTTAACAAATATGCCTTAAAGGCTCCGCTTTTATGTATCTACAACTCCCCGCTTGATTATTTGCATGAGTCATTGGGCAAGCAGGGTGATGAAAGTTTGTATGCGCACTACTCCAATTTGCGGACACAAAAAGCTCAAACCGGAACGCAGCCGGTGGAAATACTGGAAGGAGCGGTTGAAGCGTGAATCTGGGAGAAAGTCCATATGCATTCGGCGGAGTATCAGATATAGGATATGCACGTGAGGTTAACGAAGATTATATAAATGTGGTTGAGTTATCTAAGGATGTGTTGTTCTCCATCGTTGCGGATGGCATGGGAAGTTTACCGGGAGCGTTACAGCCTGCCGCGATTGCCGTTAATGAAATCACACAATTTGTCAAGCGGACCTATGAAACTGACAGCAATATGTTTCTTGATAATCCTTCAATTTTCCTCTCTCTTGCGATCCACACCGCCAATCGTGTCCTGGGTGGGTTTAAGCATGGGAACGAAGAGCTATATTCTGGATTTGGAGCATGCCTGACCTGCTGCCTACTCTATGAAAATACAAAAATGTGCTATGTACATGCGGGAAACACCAGGCTTTACCTCATCCGTAGCGCGAGGGACGGTGCGCCAAACATATTCCAGCTTACCGCAGACCATACGAAGGCCCAGGCGCTTGTAGATAATGGAACAATCACCTTGGAGCAGTATCATGTCCATCCCGACCGCCTGACATATACCAGCGGCGTTGGGGTAGTCGCAGAACCGTTGATACAGGTATATGAAGGCAGCTTGCGCCATAAAGATATTTTGCTGCTCACTACAGATGGGATTCATTACGCTGTCCGGCCGCAGGCGATTGCCGATATCGTAATGGCTTCCGACAACTGCGATATCGCCGCCAGCGGGTTGGTGCAAGCCGGCAAGATGCTTAAATACATTGACAATATGAGCGCAGTGGTCATTTTTGTGCGGCCTTGATTTATCTCCCGAATTTATGGGTTTATCACGTCTAACGGGACGGGATAAACCCTTTTTGTTTCTGGAAATGTGCAAGTCGGATCAATTTATGTTCCGCGCTTGGCATTCCTCAGAATATTTTTTAGAGCAGCCGCCACATATCGTTTCGCTGAACGTATTTCATCCCATCGGGCCAGTACCTCATCGAAGAAATTTTCTATGTCCTCGCTTTCCAATATATGAAGTATATGCTCCGGATTCTCCGCATTGTTAACGAGCGCCAGTAACTGGAAAGCCAATTCTTCCAGCATACGGTTAACGGCCCGCAGATATCTCTCTCTGTCGGAAGGAGCGCTGAAATGGCCTAACAGTTCCTTGAGATTCCCCCATGCTTCCGCTTCGCTCTGTAAATGATCATAATTCATCCTTTGCTTTATTGCTTGTAAAGAAAACGAATGAACAGGTTTGTGATCATCCGGCCTCAATCGAAGGCCCTGATGATTATATTCCTGTTCACTTATATTATTACTGTTTGTTTTAGGTATGTTATTTATATTTGCTTGTCCGAAATTCTCGCATACCAATTCTTCGGATATCAATTTTTCGGACATCGGTTTTTCGGACATCGATTCGGAGGTTTTCAACAGATTTCCACCGTGTATCAATTTTTCGGACATCGGTGTTTCCGGCACTCCGAGACTATCATTATTGCTGATATTTAAGCCATTCTCACCGTGTGCTAATTTTTCGGACATCGATGTTTTTCGCTTTTTATGATACTCCGATGGCAACTCAACACAATCAGATAACCTGTATATACATACGTCAAATTTCCCACCTGTTTTACGCTGTTCAACCGACAAGTACCCTGTCTCCACAAGGATATTGAAATGGGAGTAATAGGTGTAAGCTGACAATTTTAAATCCCTCATAATTGTACTGCGGCGGGGAAAAGCGGTAGTGCCTGCTCCGGCAAATGAGGCAAAGTATGCATAGATCCCCTTTGCCTGAGCGGTCAGTCGGCCATCTAACATCACCAGCTTGGGTACTGTTCCGAATCCCTTGGCTTTGATGTTCTCAAAGATTATCATATCAGTCATCTCATCGCTTGCATGTGCGGCTGCATTTTCATACCCTGGTACCGTCTGCATAATTGTATAGATATTGCCTGAGGTTGTACGCTCTTTGCATATGTAGCCTTCTGACACCAGCGTATTGAGATGCTTGGTGTAGGTATCTTTATTTATGTTCAGGTCGCGAACGATCTTGTCTCGTTTCGGAAATGCTTTGTATCCATTACCGGCATATGCGCAAAAATAAGCATAAATTGTTTTTGCGAGAAGCGGCAGCTTCCTGTTGCGCATTGCTGCCTTATAGATTTTGCCGTAGCCTCTGGAATCAATGCTTATAGGACCAGGCACTATTTCTTCCTCCTTCCCCACGTCGTAAATCGATAGAAATCCAAGAAGACATATGTTTGCGGTTTGCGCTCCCGAAAGGCTTTATAATAGCATAACGTACTCAGGCACTGTGTTTATGGTACAGTGCCATGAACTCGTCAGCATGTGTTAGGAGAATCGATACGATATCGGCGTCAAAGTGGGTTCCAGAATTTCCTTCCATGTAATTTAAAACTCTCGTCTTGTCCCACGCATCCTTATATGACCTCTGGGCAAGAAGAGCGTCAAAAACATCGGCTACGGCGACGAGGCGCGCCAGTGGATGTATGTTATTACCTGTTAAACCGATGTACCCATTCCCGTCTATCCGTTCGTGATGCTGGCCCGCCATGATGTATGCGGCAGTTAATACTTGAAGTGCATTTGCTATTTTTTCGGATCCAAGCCTTGTATGCTCTTTTACAACAGCATATTCCTGTGGAGTTAGGGTCCCTTGCTTATTGAGCAGTGCCGCCGGTATATCACATTTCCCTATATCATGGTATAGTGCCGCCTGCTCGACAATTTCCGTTTCACGTTTATCATATCCCGCATAATGTGCAAGCAAACCACTGATACGAGAAACATATCTACTGTGTTCATATTTCGTATATTGAACGAGATCCATGTAATTCACCTACCTATAAAATAAAGTTTGAGGCCGCTTAGCGGCCTCAATGGAGCGACGATTCGCCTGTCTGCCCTATTAGGCTTTTAGCGGCCGGTATTAGGGTTATGGTTTTGGTTTTCAACCGTCTGGGCTTCCGTATTTTTTGGGGGTTCGGAGCTTTCGCTGTTTCCGGCGGGCGCGGGAGGCAGGGTTTCTTCGGCAACGCTCAACTTTACTTTGGCGGCATAATACCGTGAAGCAAACGGGAGGGAATCGTTTCCCCGTCCGAGGTAGTTTAAGTCACCATCGTAAATATAGTGATCCTTATACTCGCGCCCCAGGCGTACCGTATCGGACGACGAACCAAAGCCAACGGTTTTCAGGATGATTACAACCTCGATATCCTTGTACTTGTCCATGACCTCTTCGTCAACCTTCTCAGGTGTACGGCCGGCTGTACCGTAATAGAATTTACCTTTGAAAAGCTTTGTCGTCAGAATTACATCATTGCCCAGATCCAGGTTGATCTTGGAATTATACTCCATCGCTTCAATGACGGCGCCATCGGAGATATCAGCCTCTTCTTCCTCCGCGTACACTTCCAGAACCGGATTTGCTATTGTGCCCGATAGGGTGATCGTGCTGTCATTCTGTCTTTTCCCGTCAATCAAAAGATAGATCTCTACCTCGAAGTCCAATTCCTTTGTTGAAACATGTTCTTTGATAAACTCTACTTCAACGCGGCTTTCGCGGGCGTTCAGTGTGACATCCTTCACAACCTTACTGCTTTTCGAGCGAACGGACAATTTGGCGTTGCGAATCTGGGCTGCTGTCAGTTTCGCGGGATTTGCTTCATCCGGCACAAATCCGTCATCCCAGGTAAAAAATGTATCGTAGAGCGTAATGTACTCGGTTCGTGCTTCGTTCGGGGCTATTTCACCCAAGTCAGTACCGTTTTTACACCCGGCTGAGATGTCCCCTGCCATCCCGTTGATTTTCCCCGATGACACACGAGGTACCGTTGCAGTTACGGTTTCGCCGCTTCCATCCGTTTCGGGATCTAACGTAAAGGGGATGATAGTTGAAAGCTCCTCTCCTGCGTCGAGGCTGTCAGCCGCCGGCTCGGTGGCGCTCGCTGAAAGCGCGAGACTGAGCACCATTATGGTGGCGATGGTCAGGGATACGATCTTTTTCATGTCGAAAGGCCTCCTGTTCTTTAGTAGGGTTTTATATTCGGACATCTATTATAAATACCGGCTCCTCGTTTGGAGCGGTAGAATTAAGGCCGCATAAGTATATGTAAGATACCCTTTTGATTTTTTAATCAGATAAAGAAAACGGGGCGCATAAGCGCCCCGTAGGTGTAGAGAGTTTCTTGTTAGCACTTCGATATTGGCGCTCAGCGCCGGGAAATAGCTAATACTTCGGTCATAAAAGATTTGGGAGATTTAGATTGACGCTCAAATATTGAGGTAACTAAGGTGGAACCCCACTTAGATAATTCCAACATGCCATGCTTTAAATATGCCTCCTTCCGATTCTGGTTTCGCGGATCGCAAAAAACAAGCGGACAACTTTGTGACTGTATCAATAATCAGGCGATTAAAAAAAGATAAAGACCCGAACGGGGCATTATCATGCTGTTTTCTCCTCTTAATCGGGTTCGCGCGCTATAGCCAATTTATCAAGCCATGTATGTTCAATGTTAAATACCCGATATGCATTAAAATTCTGGCCCTGTTCAAGTTTGTTATTTTCCAGTTTTGGTTACGCAGATCAAACCATATCCACATCAGATTTGATATGATCCAAACGGGAAATCCCCATACAATTTGTAAGTTAATCAATATATTGCCTCCAAAACTACACAACATGGCGATCCATGACAATACTTCCAACACAATCAGTCCTTTTCAGAGTGAGCCAAGTAGAATAAATCGCCCAGCTATGGCTAACATTTTGCATAAACTCATACGAATTATAGAGTTCAAAACAACATTTTTACAAATGACAATGCACGCGTCAGAAAAGGCTGCCGGTGGGATGGGTGGATCTTAAATCCGGGAGCCGATCAAAACAGGTGGCATTTTAGCTCGAGTTCATTTATAATAAGCTTTAAAGAATTTTTTGATCATTATATCGCGAAAAAAGGCTTGACTTTGACGCCGTGTCGCACTGTATGCTTATGTTAGGAAGGAGCATTTGCCATGACACTACAGCCCATAACGAAAGTATCCAAAGCATACAGCGTATCCACACGCACCTTGCGCTATTATGAGCAGTTAGGCCTCCTGCAAAGCAGCAAGCTGACGGGATATTCCTACCGCGCCTATGACGAGGAGGCACTTGCCCGCCTGCGCCAAATTCTGGTGCTGCGCAAGCTGCGAATCTCTCTTAAGCAAATCGGCCTGATTCTCGAGACAAGAGACGGCCGGCTTGCTATTGAGGTATTTGAGCAGAGCATTGCGCAGACTCAAAATGAGATACAGGCGCTGGAGATCATCCAAGGCGTTTTGCGTACCTTTGTAAGCGAGCTGGATAAGCTGCTACCTGCGCCGCTGTCACCAAAGGTATTTGAACAACAGCATGTGGTAGAACTGGTTAAAGCTCTTTCTAACAAAACGCTTTCTCAAAAGGAGGAAACCAGTATGGAAGAACTGAACCGCGCCAGCGAAACACTGGAAAAACCAAAAGATATCCGCATTATATTCCTGCCGCCCATGACGGTGGCGTCCTGTCATGAGACAGGTGAGAACAAGGAAGAAGTGGTGGGCGGAGCGGTTACCGCGTTCATCAAATCAAGCAATCTGGCGGAAATCAAACCGGATTTCCGCCGCATCGGGTTTAACAATCCGGCCAGCGACCAGCCTGGGGGTTCGCTTGGTTATGAGGCGTGGGTGTCCATCCCCGATGAAATGGAAGTGCCCTTGCCCTTAGTGCGTAAAGAGTTTTTGGGGGGCCTGTACGCAGCGCACATGATCGCGTTTGGGGAATTTCAAGAATGGGGACGACTGTGGGAGTGGATAACCACAAACGACCAATACGAAGTTGACTTTACGCCGCGAACAAACCCACCCGATAGGAAGGCCGATCCTTCATTTGAGGAACAACTGAACGCCATTCACCACTTAGAGGACGCCACACCCTTTGGCACTCAACTTGATCTGCTGGTACCGATCAGACAAAAACCGTAGAGCATTTAATCATGACACCATGACTGAACCATATCGACTTTGCCAGAGATTAAAACGCCACTGTAATTTCAGTGGCGTTTTTGCTGATAGTCGTATATAATTGAAAGTGTTTCATAATTGGTTGTTTCAGTGAAAAGGAGGCGAGATACTATTGCATATAAAAAAATCATTTTGCCTAATTGCATTAATTGCTGTTATTCTATCAGCCTGCTCAGATAAAAGTGCTCCCGCTCCTTCTGATTCGTCGGCTTCCATATTGCCGGGACATTCTTCGAAACCCAACACAGTCAGTTCCTCCTCTGCGAACGATCCAATAGAGGTCGGGGCATTGTATGCAGTCGTGTATTCCGAACAGCAAACCGGATATACAATTATAAGCAGCGATCTTTTGGACACGCTTTTCATTGCTGGCGCATTGTATTACGATTTTGAAAGCGGCAGCCTTTGTCCTGACAGCTCCCCGTATAGTTACGCCGATGTGCGGGAGTATTTTACACCGTACAAAACACATCCTTTTATGCAGGGTTTTGAAAAATATACTGATGACATGATACAGGATGTAAGCGGTGAGGTAATCCATCCTCTTGTCTATCACATTCTTACCAGTAATGGTTTTAACCAATGGTCAAACTCTGTGTTTGCAGACGCGGAGGAAGTAAATACTTTTATTGACGGACTAAAGCAATTTTATCAGGACACTGGAGCCGAGGAATTTTTGAAGAACAGCTCTTTGCGGCAAGACATGCTGCCATATCTCCCGGATGCGGCCGGAGAAATGCCAATCGCGGAATATCTGCATGAGGTGGAGGTTTATGTTGGAAATAAAGAACGACTCTTTGGCAACGCCAATCTTCATTATTACAACCTGATCACACCATTCCGCCCGAGAATGGCGTCATTTTATGACTGCATTCTCGATCAGGATATCTATTTTGTCGCCCAACTGGCACCCTATTCATTTGTGGACGGGTCGCTGGATATCCGGGAAATTGTGGAGACATCGATTCATGAATATCTACATCTCTTTTTCAACGACCTGGTGGCCGGTAAAGCAGAGCTTATTGACACTCTTACGAAGGACTTAAACCCTGCCGATTATACATCTCAGCTGTACATCGATGCCGGTCACCCATGGAACCGTATCATTGATGAGGCAGTGGTGCCTG
>Ga0153945_1000397_pt1 | contig 13408 bp, 11 predicted proteins | sample TSNJ029MetaG_FD_104720 | JGI IMG/M metagenome (GOLD analysis project Ga0153945, IMG submission 104720) | Attine ant fungus gardens microbial communities from New Jersey, USA - TSNJ029 MetaG | ecosystem: Host-associated > Fungi > Mycelium > Unclassified | place: USA: New Jersey, Wharton State...
AAAAATTGTCCGTCGCTATAACATTTTTATATATTTATAACCTAGACAGCCTTCTTTCCACCACATTCCAGTCTATTGCCTGTATGAAGGCGTTAATGTAGCCGGCTTTGTCGGTTCCGTAATCCATAAAATACGCATGCTCATACATATCCATTATAATGATCGGATAGGAGCCGGTTATGGTTCCGTAATCATGCAGATCAAGCAAAATATTTCTGAAGCTGCCGGTCCGTTGTTCAAATACCATGAGACACCAGCCTCTGGCGGCTTTGCAGCAGGCTATAAAATCTTCCTTCCAAGCTTCATAACCTCCAAAGCCCTTTTGGAAAGCCTCTAAGGTTTTTAGGCCAGGCTCGGTTGAGTCCGCAGTCATATTTTGAAAGTAGGCTTCATGAAGTATGACGCCGGATATGGCAAAGGTCTCTCCCTTCTTTAGCCCCCGGTATTCGCTGTAAGTAGCGTTGGCCTTGGAAGCTTGGGGGTCTGTTTTCAATTGTTCCGTTATTTCATTTGTTTTGTCTACGTAACCATTGTAAAGCTTCAAATGCTCCTCAAATTGTCTTTGGGTAACAGCAGAGGTGTTGTAAGGGAAAGCTCTTGCTTCAATTTTCATATAAAACTTCCTTTCTTATATATAGATTATTTGATACCAAGGAATAAATTATACTTGTTTATTTCCTACAGTTTTTAGTTTGTATGAAAACTGACTTGTAACGAGCTCGTTTTTTATATTATAGGAAATTGTGGAAAACAACTACTCGCGCAGCACGTTTTGTTCAATATATGACGACTTAAATTATAGTGTGTCTGAATCCTCCCGGAAAACTATGCCATTTTCGTCAGCCCGGTCAATTATAGCGAGAGATTTTAACGGCAAGCCTGACTCTCTCAAACGGTTCCCTCCGTCCTGAAAGCCTTTTTCTATAACTATACCAATGCCTCTCAGCTCCGCCCCCGCCTGATCAACTATGTTAATAAGGCCTCGGAGGGCCTCTCCATTAGCCAGAAAGTCGTCTATTATAAGTACCTTGTCATTTTTATTAAGCCACTCCTTTGAAACCATAAGCGTTACTTTTTTCTTGTATGTGTATGATAAAATATCGCATTGATAAAGGCCGCCTTCGATATTGTCCGATTTTGCTTTTTTCGCGAATACAAGGGGTACGCCAAGCTCCTCCGCGCAAATTGTTCCGACTGCGATGCCCGAAGCCTCTACTGTAAGAACTGTGGTAACTCCTTCGGTGTCGAAACGGCTGCAAATTTCCCTGGCGAGCTCACGCATAAAGGAGGGATCGATTCTGTGGTTAAGAAAACCGTCAACCTTGATCACATTTCCCGGCAGAACCTTTCCGTCCTTTAATATGCGGTCTTTCAATTTCTGCATTATTGGCCTCCTTTTGTATTTTTTTCTTGTATTATATCATATGGGCCTCATTGTTGGGAAAAATAATACGTCGCGAATGGAATGGGAATCGGTCAGCAGCATTACCAGCCGGTCTATACCCAAACCAAGGCCTCCGGTTGGGGGCATTCCATATTCCAGTGACAGCATGAAATCCTCGTCTATAAGATTAGCCTCATCGTCACCCGCGGCCCGAAGCTCTTCCTGTCGTTTAAACCTCTGGCGCTGGTCGATGGGGTCGTTTAATTCCGAATAAGCGTTGGCGAATTCACGGCCGACGATGAACAGCTCGAACCTTTCCGTGTATTCCGGCTTATCCGGTTTTTTCTTGGTGAGATAAGATATTTCCACCGGATGATCTAAAAGAAAGGTGGGCTGTATCAGCTTATCTTCAACAAATTCTTCAAAAAATAAATTTAGTATATCACCCTTCAGATGGTGCTTTTCAAATTTAAGACCGCGCTCTTTGGCAGCGGCTTGGGCTTCCTCCAGAGTGTTGATTGAGTCAAAGTCTACGCCGGCATACTGGCGCACCGCTTCCACCATTGTGATTTTCTGGAAGGGCTTGCTGAAATCCAGCTCATGCTCGCCGTATTTAATGATTTGCCCGCCGGTTATTTCTTGAACGATGGTTTTTATCATTGCTTCAATAAGCTCCATCATGCCTTTATAATCAGTATATGCTTCATAAAGCTCAAGCAAAGTAAATTCCGGGTTGTGCTTTACGCTCAGACCCTCGTTTCTAAATACCCGTCCTATTTCATATACCCGCTCCAGACCGCCTACTATAAGACGCTTCAAGGGAAGCTCCAGAGCGATGCGCATATACATATCCAGATCCAAAGCGTTATGATGAGTGATAAAGGGTCTGGCGGCAGCCCCGCCGGCAATGGTTTGCAGTACGGGCGTCTCCACCTCGATATAGCCTCTATCATCAAGAAAGCCGCGGATTTTTTTGATAACGGCGGAACGTTTAATGAAGGTTTCCTTTACCTCCGGATTCACTATCAAATCAAGATAACGCTGGCGGTACCTAAGCTCCTGATCTTTGAGGCCATGGAACTTCTCCGGCAGTATTTGCAGGCTTTTGGAAAGGAGCTTGACTTCCTCGGTTTTTACAGAGATTTCACCCTTATGAGTTCTGAAAACAGTGCCTTTTATTCCAAGAATATCTCCGATGTCATACCGTTTGAAATCGGAATAGGCTTCTTCGCCTACCATGTCCTTTCTGACATAGACCTGTATCCGTCCGTCCCTGTCCTGCAAATCGCAAAAGGACGCCTTGCCCATCAGCCTCTTTGTCATCATCCGGCCCGCGAGGCAGACTACAGTTCCGTCCATTTCCTCGAAGCGTTCATGTATGTCCCTGCTGTGGGTATCTACCGGGTATTTGACCTCTTCAAATGGGTTTTTTCCGTTTTGTTGCAGCTCGGACAGCTTTTCCCGGCGTATCCGTAAAAGCTGTCCTAAATCCTCATCAGAGGGGATTTCCATAATATTTTCATTTGTATTATCCGACATTGTATCCTCCTGTGTAGGGCAGCAGCCTAAATGATCTCCAAAATTTCATACTCTATAGGCCCGTCCGGAGCGGCCACGTTTACAACATCGCCGGCTTTGCTGCCAAGCAGAGCTACCCCCAAAGGAGATTCATTGGATATCCTGCTATTGAAGGGATCGGCTTCCGCGGAGCCTACTATAAAATATACATATTCTTCATTTACTTCCTTATCCAGCACCTTGACCTTGCTGCCCACATTTACCATATCCTGAGTAAGAATTTCTTCATCTATTACCTCGGCATTGCGCAGCATCTTTTCTAACGTAACGATGCGGGCCTCAATTTCCGCTTGCTCTTCCTTTGCTGAATCATACTCTGCGTTTTCGGAAAGGTCCCCTTGACTACGGGCTTCTTTTATTTTTTCAGCCACTTCCTTACGTTTGACGGTCTTTAGCTCCTGCAATTCATCTTCCATTTTTTTTAGGCCCTCATAGGTCAAAACAGTCTTTTTTTCAGCCATGTGTAATCCTCTTTCCTAGTGCTCGCCCAAAGGCGAACCTGAAATTTTAAAGAAGTATAGCCCAGCTTTTGGCTATTGTCAACGTTCACTAAAATGTACACTTTACAAATTATAATTATTTTATTAAAATTATACTTAATTTATTAAATATACTCAATTATACCGATAAGGGAGACATTAAAATGCTCTTGACAGATAACCAGTTAACTATTATGGAGATATTCTGGCGCAGCGATAACGCGCTGACTAGTGCGGATATCCTTGAGCGGGTGCCAAAAGAAAGGTCTTTTCAGGACAACTCCGTTTTTGCTATCCTAAATGCTTTGCAAAAAAAAGGCGCCATTGAGGAAGTAGGAGCGAAAAAAGGCTCAAAAGGCAAATTCTTTAGGCAGTTTGCCGCTGCTATAACAAGAAAAGAGTATTTCTCAAGCGGAGCCTTTGCAAACACAGATATTTTGCAGCTTGTTTCCGCGCTTATAAAAGATGCTGATTTTTCGCTCAGCGATATTGAAAAATTGGAAGAACTTTTGAGGGAAAAGAAAACGGAAGGTAATTAGTAAATGGCTTAGAACCGTCATGCTGCATTAAGAGCCCCACAAACTCAAGAAGGGGGCTCTTTTGACGTTTTATTAGAAAAACACCATGGCAGGAAAACGCCAAAGCATAGACAAGCAATATTGCTAGTAGCGGGAATAAAATTATATAATGCATGAGGGGGACGGAATGAAAATATATAAACAGCCGTCAAAGAAACCAATTCCAATGCAAGAAACCTTATGTTTAAACCAAAGCATTTATTTTTTAATAAATCGAACCATTTCGGTAATGACAATATTAAACCTAATAAAACATAATTTATGATATGAATAAAAATGGTAAGCCTTGTATCAAACGTCCTTGTTCTGATATTTTCGTCAATCTGGTTTAAATGTGCTATGAAAACGATAAGAAAGATGGTGAAAATTAATTGGAGTAGCATTTTACTGTTTCTCATTATTGGCTCCTTTCGTTCTATTTTAACTTCAAAAGGAGAAGGTGCTGTTAGTTAAAATTACAATCGACAGGTTTCGATACAATGCAATAGTATATTGTTATTTAAATGTTGTCAAGTAAAACACGCGGCTACTGAGATAATCTGGTTTACCACTTTTATTTAAACCGGTATCAACAAAACCATAGTCAAAGTCTTCACTTCACCGGTATCAATGCCATCCTGTATAGCAGATTTCTCGTTACTTGGCTAGGAAATAGTAATAGGTTCCTTAGTCTTTTTTTTGATAACATCCAGAATCATTGAAGATAAATAAATGTCAAATAAAAAGTCGCCATCCATGAGTGAATGCCCAAGTAAATCGGTTATTCGCTCAAGGCGGTATGTAAGCGTGTTTGTGTGTATATTAAGGATTTCACATGTTTTTTGCCTGCCCTTTCCACATCGGATATAAACAATCAGTGTCTTTAAATATTCCGAATTCTCTTTTTTATCATGATGCATTAGATCAAGCAGACTTTTGTTTATGTTCGATGATAACTCCAAAGCGGAAAATTCTGAAAGCAAAACGTATGTTTTGTAATTTTCATACTCATACAATGATCTTTTATTTCCTACCGCTATTGCAAAATCTCTCGCTTTTGCTGCCTGCTCGTAGTAAGATCTTAATTGCATAATATTACCAAAAAGGCTGCTTAGTCCTATTTCTATACCATACTGTACAGCCATTTCATTCAATATTTGGCGTAAATGGTTGGCATCATCAGCATCTTTTGTATTAGCCAGCATTACGATGTCCTTTTTGTGGAGAGTCGAATATGATCTGTAAAACTTTCTGCCGAGCAGCGATCTCAAATCCTCTATCTGTCGCTTTGATAGATCAGCTATCTCCAGAGAGGCCACATAGTAATTTTGAAATTTGTCAGCACTGACATTGTTTAGCCATTGGTTATTGTCACTGCTTATTTTTCTACCATTAAGCAGATCAATCATATTCTGTTCGAATTGAAGCACATGGAAATCCTGTTTGGCTCCCGAGAATTTCAATTTATATGTAATTGCCCTGCATATGATACGAAGATATTCAAAATCATCGTCGGTCAAGGGCTTATTTTCTTCGAAAATCGCAATACTGCCAAGACGTTTGGAACCGGCAAGCAAATTCATTGCTATACGTCGTCTTCCCTTAAAGCAGTATCCATCTTCAATCATTACAACGTCTTTATTATGCTGAAAGGCAATGAAATCAGTTTCTAGCGCACTGAGAAAGCTGGCTTTATCGGTTCCATCGGCGCCTACGTCCATGGCCGCAGGAATATGCGCTATTATTTCAGATTTGGATGCAAAGCACACTATACTAGCGGCACCGCCAAAGACAATAATCGGATTCTCGACGAATCCAAAACTGAAATCTATGATTTTTTTGATGCTCATTTCCGCAAGCAAAGTATTTAGTAGATTTTCAAAGAGTTTATATCTCTGTTGCTTAGATACAATAAAATCACGGAGTTTATAGTATAAGGCCTCTATGTCGTTTCCTTCAAAAAGCACAACCTCCATATTGCACTGTGTAAAGTCTATGCCGCAATCATTCACAAGTAAAAGCCCAGCTCCTTTGTTATCAAATCCTTCGGGGAGCAGGGAAGCATACCCGATATATACATAACCATCAATCAGCATAGATGGTCTCATGTCGAGCCGAATCACTTCCTTGTAGCTTTCAGACTTCGTTGGGTTGTAACGGTTAATGATATTAATATCGTTCAAAATCGCTTCTAGTAGGCTTTGCATTGAAAACCCCATTATTTCACTCTCTCCCTTTGCCTCACCTCAGTTTATTGATGACTTCTCTTTCATTACTATTGTATCATTCCATATCTCAAAAAGGAAGACAAATACAGTGTTATTCGTGCTAAAAAACAAATTGACCTGCTTCCGTTTGGTATAAAAACCATTCAAAACAGAAGAACTATGCGGTAACATTAATATATGTATTATTCAGTTGTTTTGTAAAATATTCACAAGAAAGAAGGGATTGGACAATGGCAGGAAACATACTTAGGGCAGGAGTCATAGGATTAGGCGCTATAGGAGGGGGTGTCGCAGTTAGCCTGATCAACAGCGGAAGAGAACCGGTTGTTTATGATGTAATTCCAGACGCTTATAAAAAGCACCCGGGCCTGCAGAAACAAATGGCTTCCCCCTCTGAAGTTGCAGATTTAAGCGATGTCATTATGCTTGCCGTACTCACCGCCGATCAGGCTAAGGACGCCCTTGCCGGTAAAAACGGTATATTGTCCGGAGCGCATGAGGACATGGTAGTCGTGTTGCTGGCAACTATCTCCGTCAATGAGGCCAAAGAACTAGCCGAGCTCTGCGCGCAACGGCAGGTAGGATTCCTGGATTGCGGCGTCACGCCCGGACAGCTTGCCGCTAAAAACGGTTTGGTTGCCCTTGTTGGAGGTGACGAGGCAACTTTGGAGCGAGCGCGTCCTGTTTTGGAAGACTGGTCGGCCAGCATCGTGCATTGCGGAGGCACAGGCACCGGGATGGCAGCAAAAATCGCGCGAAATGTCAACACCTACAGCTTTTGGCGTATTTCGTATGAGTCCTCTCGCTTGGCAATGGCAGCGGGAATCGATCTAAAAACGTATGTGGAGATGCTTGAAACGGTCGATAAGGCAGAGAACTTATTTTACAATTTCCTGAGGCATTGTACAAAGACGCCCGATGGAACATTACCCCGTGAAATGGCTGAAGTATATGCCAAGTTTATGCCGAAGGATCTAAAAGCCTCCAAAGAATTATCTGAGACTATTGGCGTTGCTATGCCGGTACGCGACACCGTATACGAGATGATCGATGATACTTGCAATATGAAATAAGGCTATCAGTAATAGGTGATGAAGAAAGGAAGGATTCTCTATGAAGTACAACTCTATTGAAGGCATGAAGATTTTCGAACCATTTGATGTGAAATCCATGCATCTCAAGAATCGGATCGGTATCGGACCGTATGGGTCGCATCCGTGCGCTGATGACGGTTCTCCCGATGAGAAAACAGTTAAATACTACGAAACGCTTGCACAAAGCGGCGTAGGCTTTATCATGATAGGTATCGTCGATCCAGTCCCCGAGGATAGCGGCCTGGAGTACAGCTGCAGGGTCAAAATCCGCATTTCCGACGACAGTCATATTGAGGGCTGGAGAAAGGTCACTGAGGCCATCCACAAATATGGCTGCAAATGCGGTATCCAGCTTGGACTGTTCGGCTTGATGCAGGGGAATTGGTTCTCAGATTTGATTGATGATCACAAAAAGTTCGCCTACAGCGAAATGGGAACAGGCAACCCCCAAACTGAGCTGCCTGAAGGCAATCATCTGACCAAGGAAGATATACAAACCCTGATCAGGGTGACTGCGAAAGCTGCGGGGCGTGCCAAGGCCGCCGGATTTGACTGCGTTTCCGTTCACAATGCTCACAGTGATATCATGTTTGGCGCCTGCTCCCTCGACCCGATGTTCAACAACCGCGACGATGAATACGGAGGCCCCATCGAAGGCAGACTTCGCTATACTGTAGAACTGATTCAGTCCATGAGAAAGGTTTGCGGTGATGATTACCCGATTACCATGAGAATCAACGGCGACGATCTGAAGGGTGAGCTAGGTAACAGTCTGGAGGATATCTGTAAATATATTGTTCCCGAATTGGAAAAAGCCGGTCTCGACCTCATTGACATATCTCACGGCGGAGCCTTGTATGCCGGTCACGGCAACTTGCCTACGCTTTATTATCCACGGGCCTGCTGGATGTACATATCTTCCGCCGTCAAGAAACATGCCACGGTTCCTGTAATCGGCGTGGGCCGTGTAACCAGTCTGGAAATGGCGGAAAAGATCATCCGGGAAGGACAGGTTGATATCTTCTACTTTGGCAGACAGGCGTATGTTGACAACCAGTTTATCCATAAATTCATGGAAGGGAAATGTATGCCCTCGGATGTTCGCCAGTGTTTGGGCTGCGACACAATCTGTTTCCCCTGCACAATGAATTACGATGCTACGGAAATGAGGGGTGCCGAGCTGATCCCCATGGTAAACACCAACACTTCCAAAAATGTTCTTGTCATTGGCGGAGGCGTAGGCGGCATGGAGGCGGCACGGGTCGCCGCGCTCAGAGGTCATAAAGTCAGCCTGTGGGAAAAAGCGCCAAAATTGGGCGGCGTAGTCGGAATACTTGCATCAACTCCGCATCTGTCTGAATTCCAGAACGCGGTGGATTATCTCGCCGGCCAAATCACCGAGCTGGGAATAGATGTGAGGGTATGCTGCAATGCCACAGTGGAGAAAATAAAGGCGTTTGATCCTGATGCGGTTATTATGGCCACAGGCACCAGTGAGAAACTTCCGCAGGTCTTTGAGGGCCAGCCGATGGTTATGAGCTTGGTGGAAGCAATCGAAAGAAAGCGGGAGTTCCGCAGCTTTGCCGGCTGGCACAAGAAAATATGGTTCTCCGGCTTTACAGGGTGCGAATTTGCCCTCGATTTGGCTGCGGAGGGCGCCCAGGTTACCATGGTCGGCCCGGGCGGCGATAACAGTGTCGCCGCGGAAAGATGGTTTACACGTGACAGGAAGGTTTATCTGCGGAAGAAGCTTACTGATGTCAATTATATCCGCCGCAGCAAAGACACTTCCCGTGCAAACATCAATATGCTGTTCCGTTCCAAAATCGAATCGGTGGATGCAGACGGCGTTCATTACTTCAACAACGGAATTCATAAGGTTTCGGATTATGACGCTGTTATTATCACTACTCCAAGAACGAAGAATGACCAGATGTTTGAGGAGCTTCAGCAGGTAATTCCAGAGGTGTACAAAATCGGGGACTGCAATCAGATTGGAATTATTCAGGATGCCATCAGAACCGCCAACGAGGTCGCAAGAGTATTGTAATTGCAACCCGTAAGTCCATAGGCGGAGGGAGGTATTGAAAAATAGGAGGCAGATCGTTATATGTCTGAGAATAAGTTCAGTCCTTTATTTCAAAGAACATACATAGGAAAATTGGGAATACGGAATCGGTTGGTTATGGCCCCCATGGGCATGGGCAGCGATTCGACCGGTGCCGTGGGACCGGAAGGCATTAACTACTACGAAGCTCGCGCCAAAGGCGGAGCCGGAATGCTCATCATCGGTTTCCAGCTGGTGACCAACAAGACCGATCCTAACGTCCGCTCCTATTATGCAGTGGACACTACTCTGCAGGAGTGGGCCTGGAGCACTTTGGCCGAACGGGTCAAGGCCCAGGGCACAGCAGTTTGTATTCAGCTCTCCTGTGGACTTGGCCGCAACGCCAGGGTAGTACCCGGCATACAAAATGTCTCCGCCTCGGCTAATCCATGTTATGTGGATCCCACGCAGGAAGCCCGGGCGTTGAGCGTTGATGAAATCCACACCATTGTAGAGGCTTTTGGGCGGGGCGCCCTTCGGTCCAAACGGTCCGGCTGCGACGCGGTGGAGATACATGCTCATTTGGGGTATCTTCTCGACCAGTTCATGACGCCCCTCTGGAATAAGCGGGAGGATGAATACGGCGGCTCCTTCGAAAACCGGATGCGTTTTGTAACGGAGATATATAATGAAATCCGGCGTAATGTAGGCCCGGATTTTCCGGTCCTGTTGCGGTTGGGCATGGAGCATTTAATCCCTGGCGGACGGACGCTGGAAGAATCGGCAGATATCCTCCGCTATTTTGATCAGCTTGGCATCGATGCATTTGATATTGACGCCGGGTGCTACGAAAGCTATGAGTGGGGTTTCCCGACGATTTATCTGAATGACGGCTGCATGGCGGATCATGCTGCATATGCAAAAAAGATTACTAATAAACCGATTCTCAATGCGGGCGCCTATACCCCTGAAGCTGCGCTGGACGCTGTAAATCAGGGCAAAGCCGACTTTATCATGGTGGGCCGCGGTATGCTTGCCGACTCGGACTATTCTATCAAGCTGAAGGAAAATCGTCGGGAAGACGTTCGCCCCTGTATCAAGTGCAACGAATACTGCCTGAGAAAATCAAGTTTTCATCCGCTCTCCTGCTCAGTGAATGCAGCTTGCAACGCAGAAGCGGAATTAAGAATCCAAAAGACCACCAATCCGAAAAAAGTCGTTGTGGTGGGTGGTGGCCCTGCTGGTTTGGAAGCTGCGCGCGTAGCGGCACTCAAAGGCCATAGTGTTACGCTGTATGAGAAAGGCTCTGCCTTGGGCGGCCAGCTTATTGCTGCATCGGTACCTTCCTTCAAAAGCAGATTAACCGCGCTGATTGAGTATTTCAAGGTTCAGCTGGATAAGCTTGGGGTTCAGGTAAAGCTGAGCACTGAAATCTGCGGTAGTTCCATCGAACTGGAAGGCGCTGACCGCATCATTGTCGCAGTGGGGGCAGGCCCTCTTATTCCGCCGATACCGGGAGTTGATAACCACAATGTGCTTGAAGTCATGGACGCTCATCTGGGAGATCAAAGTCGCATAGGCCAAAAGGTCATTGTCGCCGGAGGCGGGCCGTCGGGCTGTGATTGTGCAATTGAGCTTGCCATGGAAGGCAAGGATGTTGCCATTGTGGAGAAGCTGGACACAATCTACCCCACGGCTACAGTTGACAACAAGATGGGGGTTCAGCGTCTGATCACCGAATTGGGTATCAAAACCTACACAGGACATAAGGTACTGGAGTTTACAGACAATGGGCTGTGTACCGAGAGTGCCGGCGGCGTGAAGGAGCTGGGGGCTGACACCGTCATTCTTGCATTGGGTACCCGGCCTAACGTGGGTTTGGTAAAAGAGATTCTGGATGCCCACATTGACGCAATCCAAATAGGCGACTGTGTATCTATCGGCCAAATCGGCGAAGCCGTACGTTCCGGGTTCTTTGCCGGTTGGGGCATAGGCTGACTGTGACAAGGACGAATACGAGCGCTACAACATAATAGTTGCCCCGGCAGGGGGTACTTATATTTGCGACCGCTCGGCAGATAGTTGTGACGCATTCCAGTACATTCGATATTCTTCTAGGTATCATTGCTGTTGGAATTCTATTTGCCGCCAGAAAATATCTGATCCCGTTAGTGAACGATAATGATAAAGGATTTTTCATTCACCGGTTCCGAAGAAATTGTGAGAATTCCGAAACAGCGAATGATGTTATGGATGCGTAGCAATTTCTCAACCCTCAGGGAAATGTACCTCAAAAAAGCGGTAAGCTTTTTTAAAAGTATAATAACCACAACAAAGAGTGTTCAGAGAGGCGGGAAAATTTATGTCAAACATGTCAAAGACAAAACAATATATCTTTTTCGTTGCTGGCGCCGTGGTGATGATGTCCGTAACACTGAGTAGCTACGGTATTGCCACTGTAACCCCCGCATTGCTTACTAAGTTTAATGCCATGCAGCATTATACCCTCACAAGCCTGATGGCTTCCATCGGAATGCTACTCTTCCTGCCCATTGTGGGCAAGCTGACAGACACCGTGGGCAGGCAACCCTTGCTAATCATTGGCGCCGTCATAACATTGGTGTCCAGTCTCGCGGCGGGCTTTGCCACAAGCTTCCCATTCTTCCTCGTGATGCGCGCGTTGATCACGATTGGTAGCGCGTGTCTGACCCCCATGCCTTCGTCCACCCTACCCTTCGTTTTCGAACGCAGCAAGCTGCCTCAGCTTTACGGTATCCAAGGTGCCTTCCTGGCGCTGGGTGCCTTCTTCGGATCCACCATCGCCGGATTCTTAAGCGATTTAGGTGTTCCCTGGATGGCGTTAGCATATCCCGGCGTTTTGGGTGCCGCAGGCGCCCTGGTCATGCTGGCCCTCTGCCCCGATATACCGCGCAAGCCAATGCCCAGTATTGATTTTGGCGGCATCGCTCTCTTGTTCTGCATCGTTGGCCCAGCAATGTACGTTTCCAGTTTTGGCAACAAACTGGGCTGGGGGAGCCCTTATATACTGGGTGGAATCATTGTGTTGATTACTGCGGTTATCGTCTTCATCAATCTTGAAAAAAGAGTAAAAAGTCCCTTGGTTGACCTCAATCTTTTCAAAAGCCCTGTATATACCGGGGCTTTACTATGTACCTTCCTAATGACCTGGTACCAGTCCTCCATGCGTATTTACGTTCCCCTTGCGATCCAGAACGTCATGGGCATGTCAGCGGCTGTATCCGGTTCCGTACTTTTGCCCCGTAGTATCCTGAATATCATATTTCCCACGTTATGCGGCGCATGGGTTGCAAAGAACCAACACGAACGTTGCTGGAAGGGTATCCTCATTACCGGACTTCTCATTGCCGCTGGCAACCTGATGTTGTGTTTCCTGTCCCCCACTACAACCCTAATGGTCTTCTTTATTGGGCTTGGGCTCACCGGCATCGCAGAAAGCTTTAAGCAGTCGTCCGTAATGCCTGCCATGCAGAGCACTCTGACAGCGGAAAACATGGGTTCCGGCATGAGTTTAAACAGTATGATGGGTTCTATGGGTAGCGCCATTTCCGCCTGTGTATTCGGCGTAATCTTTGATTCCGTTGCACCCGATACCAGTATTGTCTCTGATTTGACCGCCGCCAGCAACGCGGTTTTCATGGTTGCGGCTGTTTCAGGTGTTGTCGTTGCCGTCTTGGCTTTCCTTCTTGTAAGGCCGAAAAAAGCCGCACCGGCAGCTTCATAATAGGATTACCGGTACGCAATTAATTAACCCCTGTGAAGGGGACATTGCAAGAAAAAGCCTCCTGTTGTAGGATAACTGCTACGAGGAGGCTTTATCATGTCAGAGAAAAAGGTGCAAAGTAGTACCCGCCAAACATGAAAGCAAAAACAAATCTGAGCAGAGAGGCAAGCTTCAATTGGTTCGTGGTTATTATCATCGGTCTTATGATACGAACCGACCACCTTGGAATAACAAGTATAGTTCGGGAGCTTGGCATTAACCCGAGATTCTATGAAAGC